>Ga0213827_1001236_pt1 | contig 15112 bp, 12 predicted proteins | sample MC6MC0898MG_FD_180669 | JGI IMG/M metagenome (GOLD analysis project Ga0213827, IMG submission 180669) | Enriched soil aggregate microbial communities from Iowa State University, Ames, United States - MC6-MC0898-MG | ecosystem: Environmental > Terrestrial > Soil > Unclassified | place: USA: Iowa...
CGTTCCACTTCCTTCAGGGTCTGCTGGGCCAGCTCACGGGTCGGCAACAGGATCAGGGTCTTGATGCTGACACGGACTTTCGCCGGGCCGATCAAGCGGTTGAGGATCGGCAGGACAAATGCAGCGGTCTTGCCGCTACCGGTTTGCGCCGTCACCCGCAGGTCACGCCCTTGCAGCGCGAGCGGGATAGCCGCTGCCTGCACAGGCGTTGGCTCGACAAATTTAAGCTCGGCCACGGCTTTGAGCAGGCGTTCGTGCAGGGCGAATTGGGAAAACACGGGTGCTACCTCGAAGAAATACAAAAAATCAGCTGCATAGGGTAACGGTTTCGAGCGCCCAGGCCGAGTTTCTTTATGCAAACGGTCGCAAACAGTGGGTATTTTGTTAGCTGATTTGTCGTCAAACCGAACCCGACACCGCTTAAATGCTCTAATCGGCCCCGTCCCGTCCTACAGAAGAATCGTTTTAGCTTATGGATCTCAAACAGCTCTGGCTCAATACCCAAGAACTCTGGACCGCACTGGAGCAACACCCACGCGTGTACTCCGGCCTGGCGTTGCTGATGTTGCTGGCGGTGGCGCTGGTCGTCGGACGAGTGGCACGCTACCTGATCCTGCACGCCGTCAAATTGCTCGGCCGGCAACCGGCCATGCATTGGCTCAATGACTTGCTCAACAACAAGGTGTTCCACCGCCTGGCCCAGATGACGCCGTCGCTGGTGATTCAGTTCGGCCTGAACCTGATCCCCGAACTGAACAAGATCACCCGCAATTTTCTCGACAACGTGGCCCTGGCGTTCACCATCCTGTTCCTGGTGCTGGCCATCAGCGCCCTGCTCAATGCCCTGCTGGACATCTACGCCCGCACCGAACACGCCCGGACCCGCTCGATCAAAGGCTATGTGCAACTGGCGAAGATGGTGCTGTTCGTGTTCGGCGCCATCATCATCGTCGCGACCCTGATCGACCGCTCGCCATTGCTGCTGCTGTCAGGCCTGGGTGCCATGTCGGCGGTGATTCTGTTGGTCTACAAGGACACCCTGCTGTCGTTCGTCGCCAGCGTGCAACTGACCAGCAACGACATGCTGCGGGTCGGCGACTGGATCGAAATGCCCCAGGTGGGCGCCGATGGCGATGTGGTGGACATCACCCTGCACACGGTCAAGGTGCAGAACTTCGACAAGACCATCGTCTCGATCCCGACCTGGCGCCTGATGTCCGAGTCATTCAAGAACTGGCGCGGCATGCAGGCCTCCGGGGGGCGGCGGATCAAGCGCAGCCTGTTCATCGATGCCAGCGGCGTGCGTTTCATTACCGATGACGAAGAACAGCGCTTGACCCATATCCACCTGCTTACCGATTACATGACGCGCAAGCAGGCCGAACTCAAGGCCTGGAACGAGGCCCAGGGCAACGTCGCGGTGATGTCCGCCAACCGCCGGCGGATGACCAACATCGGAACCTTCCGCGCCTACGCGCTGGCCTACCTGAAGAGCCATGCGCAGATCCAGCCGAACATGACCTGCATGGTCCGCCAGATGCAGACCACCGCCCAGGGCGTGCCGCTGGAAATCTATTGCTTTACCAGCACCACCGCCTGGGCCGATTACGAGCGTATCCAGGGCGACATCTTCGATTACCTGCTGGCGGTGCTGCCGGAGTTTGGCCTGAGCCTGTACCAGCAACCCAGCGGCAACGACCTGCGCGCCGGGATCCTGCCGGCGGTGCTGGGGGCCAGTCACATCCCGCCGTTGGAACAACAGCGGGGGTAATGCCCAACCTCAGGTGGCGGTGGCCGGTTGGCGAATGCCCAACCGGCTGATCCACACCGCCGCCACGATCACCAGGCCGCCCAACAGCAGCCGCCCCAGTTCTTCATGCTGGTTCCAGATCAGCAGGTTGAGCAGCAAGCCCACCGGCACGTGCAGGTTGTTCATCACCGCCAGGGTCCCGCCGTTGACCAGGCAGGCGCCCTTGTTCCACCAGTACAAGCCCAGCGCCGTGGACACCAGGCCAAGAAACAGCAGCACCGCCCATTGCAGCGGGGCTTCGGGCAGGAAGTTGCTTTTGCCGAACAACAGAAACGCCGGCAACACCACCAGCAAGGCCCCCAGGTAGAAATAGCCAAAACGTCGGTAGTGCGGCAGGTCGCTGGGGTGCCGCGCCACCAGGTGCTTGTACATCACCTGCCCCGCGGCGTAGGTGAAGTTGGCCAGTTGCAGCAGCAGGAAGCCCATGAGGAAGTCCGGGCTGATGCGGTCGTAGCGGATCACCGCGGCACCCAGCACCGCCACCAGCGCTGCCACCAGTGCCCAGGGGTTGAAGCGGCGGTTCAGCGCGTCTTCGATCAAGGTCACGTGCAGGGGGGTGAGGATGGTGAACAGCAGCACTTCCGGCACCGTCAGCACTCGAAAGCTCAGGTACAGGCAGACGTAGGTCACGCCGAACTGCAAGGCACCGATCACCAGCATCCCACGCATGAACGCCGGTTCCACCGAACGCCAGCGCGTCAGCGGAATGAACACCAGCCCGGCCAGGACCACCCGCACCAGCACCGCGAAGTAGCTGTCGACATGACCGGCCAGGTATTCACCAATCAGGCTGAAGGAAAACGCCTGGATCAGCGTGACAAAAAGTAGATAGCCCATGTTCGCCTCATTTTTCAATGGCGGCGACGATAGCCGGTTTTGGGCCTGATCGCGAACACCCAAGCAACACAAACCTTGTGCGACAAACAGGCTGCACAACCGGTACCCACTGGGCAACCGGCAAATTGCGGGCAAAAAAAAGCCCGATCTCGCTAAAGCGTGCAATCGGGCGGGAGCACTCAGGAGCAACAAGTGCAAAGGGAGGTTCGATGCGCATGCAACCTTGAAGGGGTACGCCAGTTCACTAGACCATCCAGCGATTATCTGGCGATTAACATCTCAAGCAACCCGGGCCAGCTTGGCGTTAGCCTGGTCCAGGCCCTTGGCCTGGAAGTCGCCCCCCAGGTTCATGCCTTCGGCATGGATGAAGGTGACGTCGTGGATACCGATGAAGGCCATGACCTGACGCAGGTAGGGTTCCTGGTGATCGCTGCTGCTGCCGGCGTAGATCCCACCGCGAGCGGTCAGCACATAGGCGCGCTTGCCGCTGAGCAGACCTTGCGGGCCGGTTGCGGTGTACTTGAAGGTGACCCCGGCGCGCAGCACGTGGTCGAGCCAGGCCTTGAGGGTGCTGGGGATCGCGAAGTTGTACATCGGCGCGGCCAGCACCAGGACATCGGCGGCCAGTAGTTCGTCGGTCAGCAGGTTGGAGCGCTCCAGCGAAGCCTGTTCGATGTCAGTGCGCTGCTCGGCAGGCTTCATCCAGCCACCCAGCAGGTTGCCATCCAGGTGCGGGACCGGCTGGCTCGCCAGGTCGCGGACGCTGATCGAGTCGGCCGGATGTGCGGCCTGCCACTGCTCGATGAAGGTCTGGGTCAGTTGACGGGACACCGAGTCTTGCTGGCGGGCACTGCTTTCGATGATCAGAACGCGGGACATGGGATGTAGCCTCCATCGGTGAATGCTGTAAGTCGATGGAGTGGAGACTAAACAGAGTCATATCGATGAAAAAGCGCAAATTACTGCTATAACCCATCAATAAATTCGTTTATAAGCGATGTTTGTCCAACTGCCGCGTCCCGCTGCCGATCATTTCGGGGTACAGGTCACCGTGAGGTAGAGCTTGATGATCTTGCGGCTGAACTTGGCCGACAGCTCGGCGCTGCGCCCCGGCTCGACACTGACTCGGCGGGTGCGCGGAGACTCCGGGCCATTGCGAAAGATCACCTTGCAGTCGGCGGCTTTATCGCCGTAGTTGTTCAGGGTAATGGAGCCCATGTCGTAGTCGGTGGCGTAGGTGGTGTAGTCAATCTTCAGATCATTGAGTTGTTTTTCGACATCGATGGGATAGGCAAACGCACTCAACGGCAACATCGCCAGCAGCACACAACAGATTTTTTTCATTCGGCAGCCTCCAATGGAAGCCGCCAGCTTAGGACAAGAGGAGCCCATCATGAAAGCGCCCCGCGTGACCCTTGATCAATGGCGCACGCTGCAGGCCGTGGTCGACCACGGCGGATTCGCCCAGGCGGCCGAAGTGCTGCACCGCTCGCAATCGTCTGTCAGCTATACCGTGGCGCGCATGCAGGATCAGCTCGGCGTGCCGCTGCTGCGCATCGATGGGCGCAAGGCGGTGCTGACCGAGGCCGGTGGCGTGCTGCTGCGGCGTTCGCGGCAACTGGTCAAGCAGGCCAGCCAGCTGGAAGACCTGGCCCACCACATGGAGCAAGGCTGGGAGGCGGAGGTGCGGCTGGTGGTTGACGCCGCCTACCCCAGTGCCCGGCTGGTCCGCGCGCTCACCGCGTTCATGCCGCAAAGCCGGGGTTGCCGCGTGCGCTTGCGCGAAGAAGTGCTGTCCGGGGTCGAAGAGGTGCTGCTCGAAGGCGTGGCCGACCTGGCCATCTGCGGGTTCAGCATTCCCGGCTACCTCGGGGCGGAGCTCAGCGATGTCGAATTTGTCGCCGTGGCCCACCCCGAACACTCCTTGCACCGGCTCAATCGCGAGTTGAACTTCCAGGACCTGGAAAGCCAGTTGCAAGTGGTGATCCGCGACTCCGGCCGGCAACAGCCGCGCGACGTCGGCTGGCTGGGTGCCGAGCAGCGCTGGACCGTCGGCAGCCTGGCCACCGCCGCCACCTTCGTCAGCAGCGGCCTGGGGTTTGCCTGGCTGCCCCGACACCTGATCGAGCGTGAACTCAAGGAAGGCGTGCTCAAGCTGCTACCGTTGGACCAGGGTGGCAGCCGCAACCCCAGCTTCTATCTCTATTCGAACAAGGACAAACCCCTGGGCCCAGCCACGCAGATCCTCATCGAACTGCTGCGCACCTTCGACACCGCGCCGCTGGATGCCCCGTTCGCCGCCCCAGAACAAGCCTGACAAGGAGTTGTGCCATGGCCTATTTCGAGCATGAAGGTTGCACCCTGCACTACGAGGAGTATGGCCACGGCACACCGTTGCTGCTGGTGCACGGACTGGGGTCGAGCACCCTGGACTGGGAGCAGCAGATTCCCCAGCTCGCGGCACACTACCGGGTGATCGTCCCCGATGTGCGCGGCCATGGCCGTTCCGACAAACCCCGCGAGCGCTACAGCATTGCCGGCTTCAGCGCCGACCTGGTGGCCTTGATCGAGCATCTCAACCTTGGCCCGGCCCATCTGGTGGGGCTGTCCATGGGCGGGATGATCGGTTTTCAACTGGCAGTGGATCAACCGGCGCTGCTCAAGAGCCTGTCAATCGTCAACAGCGCCCCCCAGGTCAAGCTGCGCAGCGCCGATGATTATTGGCAATGGTTCAAGCGCTGGAGCCTGATGCACGTGCTGAGTCTGCACACCATCGGCAAAGCCCTGGGCGCCAAGCTGTTTCCCAAGCCGGACCAGGCCGGGCTGCGGCAAAAGATGGCCGAGCGCTGGGCAAAAAACGACAAACGTGCTTATCTCGCCAGCTTCAATGCCATTGTTGGCTGGGGGGTCGAGGAACGACTGTCACGAGTGACCTGTCCAACCCTGGTCATCAGCGCCGACCGCGACTACACCCCGGTGGCGCTCAAGGCGGCCTATGTCAAACTGCTGCCCGATGCGCGCCTGGTGGTGATCGACGATTCCCGCCACGCCACCCCGCTGGACCAGCCACACCGCTTCAACCAAACCCTGCTTGAGTTTTTAACCACAGTCGACACCACTACCCAGGATCACTGACCCATGCTGAAAAAAATCGCCCTCGTGGCCGGCTCCGTCTTGTTCGCCGCCAACCTGATGGCCGCCGAAGCGGCCAAGGCTCCCCACGTACTGCTCGAGACCACCAACGGCCAGATCGAAATCGAACTGGACCCGGTCAAGGCGCCGATCAGTACCAAGAACTTCCTTGAGTACGTCGACAGCGGCTTCTACACCAACACTATTTTCCATCGGGTGATCCCGGGCTTCATGGTCCAGGGCGGTGGTTTCACTCCGCAAATGTCGCAGAAAGACACCAAGGCACCGATCAAGAACGAAGCCAGCAACGGCCTGCACAACGTGCGTGGCACCCTGTCGATGGCCCGCACCTCTGATCCGAACTCGGCCACCAGCCAATTCTTCATCAACGTCGCCGACAACGATTTCCTCAACCCGGGCCGCGATGCCGGCTACGCGGTCTTCGCCAAGGTGGTCAAGGGCATGGACGTCGTCGATATCATCGTCAACTCGCAAACCACCACCAAACAAGGCATGCAGAACGTGCCGATCGACCCAGTGCTGATCAAGTCGGCCAAGCGCATCGACTAAGCTGTACAGGGCGTCCTGAGCGGCAGCGGATGGTTGATCGCGCCGCTCGCATCATAAAAGGAGAGCCCGTACGCGGGCGTTTGACTGATGCTCTATCGCCGCTTCGAAAAACTCATCGATATCTTCCGTGAAGCACCGACGGCGGCCCCGCCCGACCGGGTGCTGCCCTTCTACACCTACTACCTGCGCCAGGTCTGGCCCAGCTTCGTCGCGTTGCTGGTGGTGGGCCTGTTTGCCGCGTTGGTCGAAGTGGCGCTGTTCAGCTACCTGAGCCGGATCATCGACCTCGCCCAAGGCACACCGAATGCCGACTTCTTCAAGGTGCACGGTGCCGAGCTGGCCTGGATGGCCGTGGTTGCCCTGATTCTGCGGCCGGTGTTTGTCGGCCTGCACGACCTGCTGGTGCACCAGACCCTGAGCCCCGGCATGACCAGCATGATTCGCTGGCAGAACCACAGCTACGTGCTCAAGCAGAGCCTGAATTTCTTCCAGAACGACTTCGCCGGACGCATCGCCCAGCGCATCATGCAAACCGGCAACTCACTGCGCGACTCCGCGGTGCAAGCCGTGGATGCGTTGTGGCATGTGCTGATCTATGCCATCAGCTCGCTGGTGCTGTTCGCCGAGGCCGACTGGCGCCTGATGATCCCGTTGTTGACCTGGATCGCCGCCTACATCGCCGCCCTTTGCTACTTCGTGCCCCGGGTCAAGGAACGCTCGGTGGTGTCGTCCGATGCCCGCTCCAAACTCATGGGGCGGATCGTCGACGGCTACACCAACATCACCACTCTCAAGCTGTTCGCCCACACCCACTTCGAACAGCAGTACGCCCGCGAGGCCATCGCAGAACAGACCGAAAAATCCCAGTTGGCCGGCCGCGTGGTCACCAGCATGGACGTCGTCATTACCGGCATGAACGGCCTGTTGATCGTCGCCACCACCGGCCTGGCGTTGTGGCTGTGGACCCAGTCGCTGATCTCGGTGGGGGCTATTGCCCTGGCTACCGGCCTGGTGATCCGCATCGTCAACATGTCGGGCTGGATCATGTGGGTGGTCAATGGCATTTTCGAAAACATCGGCATGGTCCAGGACGGCCTGCAGACCATCGCCCAGCCGATCAGCGTGACCGACCGCGAACCGGCGCCCCGCCTGGAAGTGGCGCGTGGCGAAGTGCGTTTCGAGCACGTGGCGTTCCACTACGGCAAAAAAAGCGGAATCATCAGCGACCTCAACCTGGTCATCAAGCCCGGTGAGAAGATCGGTTTGATCGGCCCTTCGGGCGCGGGTAAATCGACCCTGGTCAACCTGTTGCTGCGCCTGTACGACGTGCAGGACGGGCAGATCCTGATCGACGGCCAGAACATCGCCCACGTCGCCCAGGAAAGCCTGCGCGAGCGGATTGGCATGATCACCCAGGACACCTCGCTGCTGCACCGCTCGATCCGCGACAACCTGCTCTACGGCAAACCCGACGCCACTGACGCCGAACTCTGGGAAGCGGCGCACAAGGCCCGGGCCGATGAATTCATCCCGCTGCTGTCGGACGCCGAAGGACGGACCGGCTTCGATGCCCACGTCGGTGAACGCGGGGTAAAACTGTCCGGCGGCCAGCGCCAACGGATCGCCATCGCCCGGGTGCTCCTCAAGGATGCCCCGATCCTGATCATGGACGAAGCGACCTCGGCCCTGGACTCGGAAGTCGAAGCGGCGATCCAGGAAAGCCTGGAAACCCTGATGCAAGGTAAGACGGTGATCGCCATCGCCCACCGCCTCTCCACCATCGCCCGCATGGACCGCCTGGTGGTCCTGGAAAACGGCCAGATCGCCGAAAGCGGCAGCCACGCCGAACTGCTCGCCCATGGCGGCTTGTATGCACGACTGTGGCAGCACCAGACCGGAGGTTTTGTCGGCATCGATTGAAATCGTGGCGAGCCGGCTCGACACAGCGCCCCGTAGCGCTCTCTGGTTTTTCGCGAGCAGGCTCGCTCCCACGAATGCTCCTCGATATGCCGCCAGAGTCCCTTGCTCAGGGCCTCTGGGGTTTATTCGGCGCACTGGCATTCCACAAAAACCCTGCTTCACTCAGCAAAGGTTCTGGAGATGGTCCTGTAGTCCATCTGCGGAGGCACACGGCAGCGTTAACTCGAAAGGGCACACTCTCATGTCTCTGTTAAAACGTTCGGCTACAGAGTTGGTAGGTACGTTCTGGCTGGTGTTGGGTGGTTGCGGCAGTGCGGTGCTGGCGGCGGGTTTTCCCGAGGTGGGCATCGGCCTGCTGGGGGTGGCTCTGGCGTTTGGCCTGACGGTGCTGACCATGGCCTTTGCCATCGGCCACATCTCCGGTTGCCACCTCAACCCGGCGGTATCCCTCGGGCTGGTGGTCGGCGGGCGCTTCCCGGCCAAGGAACTGCCGGCCTACGTCATCGCCCAGGTGCTCGGCGGGATCATCGCCGCCGCCCTGCTCTACTTCATCGCCAGTGGCAAACCCGGCTTCGAGCTCGCCAGCGGCCTGGCTTCCAACGGCTACGGTGAACACTCCCCCGGCGGCTACTCGATGGCCGCAGGGTTCGTCACGGAACTGGTGATGACCGCGATGTTCATCCTGATCATCCTCGGTGCCACCGACAAACGTGCCTCCGCAGGCTTTGCCCCGATCGCCATCGGCCTGGCACTGACCCTGATTCACCTGATCTCGATCCCGGTCACCAACACCTCGGTCAACCCGGCACGCAGCACCGGACCGGCGCTGATTGTCGGGGGCTGGGCGATCCAGCAACTGTGGCTGTTCTGGCTGGCACCGCTGCTGGGCGCGGTGGTTGGCGGCGTGGTCTATCGCTGGCTGGGCAAAGAGGACAACTGAGCGGCGCGCTGACGCGAGGATCAGCCTTGCCGATAGGGCAAGGCGCTCTTCGCTTCCTCGGCATACCCCAGGACCCCGACGCGCTCGCGTGCCAGGAAGTCCTGCACCGCGGACTTGAGTCCAGGGTGACGCAAGTAATGCCAGGAATGGGTGATCACCGGTTCAAAACCACGAATCAGCTTGTGCTCGCCCTGGGCACCGGCATCAAAGCGCTGGAAACCGTTGGCAATCGCATACTCCATACCTTGATAGAAGCAGGTCTCGAAGTGCAGGCGGTCGAACTCCGCCAGGCAGCCCCAGTAGCGCCCATAAAAACTATCGCCACCCACCAGGCTGAAAGCCATGGCCACCGGCCGCGAACCTTGTTTGGCCAGTACCACACGAATCGCTTGCGGCATACGCTCGGCCAGCAGGCTGAAAAACGTCCGGGTCAGGTAGGGTGACTGCCGGCGCACGGCGTAGGTATTAGCGTAGCAGGCATAGACAAAATCCCACTGCGCCTCGTCCAGTTGCTGACCCTCCAGCCACTCAAACTCGATGCCCTGCCCCGCCACCTGCTCGCGCTCCTTGCGCATCTGCTTGCGTTTGCGCGAACTGAGCACATCGAGAAAGTCCTGGAAGTCCCGATAGCCACGGTTCTGCCAGTGATACTGGCAGCCGATGCGCTGCAGCCAGCCGGGCTGCTGGGCCAGAGCGGCGTCGGTAAAGGCGTCGGTGAAATTGATGTGGGCGCTGGAGAGTTCTTCGATCTCCAGATAACCCGGCAAACTCTTGAGCAACTCAACCCCATCCTGCCCATTGGCCGCGAGCAGGCGCGGACCACTGACCGGACTGAACGGCACGGCGCTCAGCAGCTTGGGGTAATAGGCGATTCCCGCACGCTCACAGGCTTCGGCCCAGGCATGGTCGAACACGTACTCGCCATAGGAATGCCATTTACGGTAACTGGGCAACGCTGCCAGCAAGCGACCGTCTTCGATGTGCAGCAAGTGTTCCGGCTGCCAGCCCGAGTGTGGGCCGAGGCTGGCACTGTCTTCCAGGCTGCCGAGAAAAGCATGGCGCAGGAACGGCTGAGTGTCGGGTACCAGGGCGTCCCACTCTGGCGGCGCAATGGCGGACAGACTGTCCAAAACATGTAACGGCATTCTGTTCCCCGCAGGCACAACCCCAAGACCTGCCGAGTATCGCCCATCCCTGATGCATGCCGAAATAAAAAAAAACCCCGCCGAGGCGGGGTGAAACGAAAGGAGCTTTAACGGATGAAGTAAGAGCTCGTGCTGCGGGTGCTGCGATTTAGAACACGTATTGCGCGCGGACCACAAAACCGTCGCCGTTGTCATCGCCGGTGCGTTGCGCCGGGGTCGTACCGCTGGCGGCAGTGGCGTTGGTAACCTTCTCGGTCTTGGCGTTGAGGTAGGCTGCGGAGATTTTCACCGCTTCGTTGGCGTACCAGTTGACGCCCAGGGTGTGCACCTTGGCTTCGGCATCGCCGACGTCACGGGTCAGGGTGGCGGTAGTGATGTTGTCGTCTTCGACGGTCAGGCTGTCGTAGCGATAGAACACTTCCCAGGCACCAATCGACTTGTTGGCCGGCTTGATCGCGTCGAACTTGCCGACTTTATAACCGCGGGATTCACCAGTCAGGGTGTAGGCGCCCTGTACGTAGAAGCCGTGGCCCTTGATGTCTTCATAGGCGCTGCTGTCAGCCTTGGTCTTGCGGGTGATGTATTCACCCTGGATCGAGGCTGGGCCCATGGCGAACGCGGCTTCCAGACCCAGTGCGTCGTCACGGTCGAAGGAACCGGCTGGCGACGAGGAGCTGCCACCCAGCACCGGACGGTTGCCGTTGCTGCCCGCATCGTTGCCGCCCAGGGTTTCCACGCCACGCATGCCCATCCGAGTGCGATAACGGGAGTCGAAGGCCGTATCCGAGACATCGCGCGATGCCAGGTTCAGGCCGAAGTGCAGGACATTGCCGGCATCGTGCATCGGAGCGAAGACGAAACGCCCGTTGACCTGCTTGACGCTGTTGCCATCGGTGTCGTCGGTGTCCTTGCTGAACACGCCAGCGGAGGCATAGAACGACTCGGCAAAGGTGCTCGAGGCTTGCAGGCCCAGGCCATTCTGGTGACCGTTGGCCCAGTCGACCATGTCGTAGGCCATGTTGCGTTCTGGTGCGGTGACCCACTTGGAGCTGGTGGCTTTTTCCAGACCGAAGTCCGGGTCAAAACGACCGACCTTGATCGACACCGGCTTGAAGCCGTTGTAGGCCAGGGACGCTTCGTCGAAGTAACCGTTGTCGGAGTCGCCGGCGTTATGGGAGAAGTCGTAGCTGACGGTGTAGGCCCAGTCGGTGTAGAGCACGCCGGACAGTTCCAGGAACGCGCGGCGGAAGTAGGCTGCATCCGCAGTGTCACCATTCTTGGTGTAGATGCCGTCGAACTGGCTGTAGTCCGCCTGCAGGCGGCCACCCAGTTTGAAGCTGAATTCTTTATCGGTGGTTGCGACCTCAAGGCCGCCCTTGGTCTTGACTACGATATCAGCGCCGTCAGAGGTGACGGTGCCAGCGAAAGCCTGGGCGGTCACTGCCATGGCCAGTGCGCTGGCAGCAAAACCGGCGAAGTGCTTACGGATCATCGAAGAGTTCCCCTAATTGGTGGTCTGAAGCTGGAAACACGCGGTTCAGGCCCGCTTGTGTTGGGAGGGAATCTTGGCGAGGGCGTATTGCAGGCAAGTTGCCATTAGATAAAGATTTGATGACAACGGAACTTTTTTACTTCGAAACGAAATAAATCTGCTACGCGTCGTCGAGCGGGCTGAAAGCCGCGAGATAGGGGGATTACGAGGGAGGAAAAGCGACAGCCCGCGGTGCAACCGCAGGCTGTGAGGGGCGTTTTGCTAACCCAGGATCAGCGTTTGCGCAGAATCACGCTGCCGATCGAGTAACCGGCGCCAAAGGAGCTGAGCACCGCCAGGGAACCGGCAGGCAGGTCATCCTGATGCTTGTGAAAAGCAATCACCGAACCGGCCGAACTGGTGTTGGCGTAGGTATCGAGGATCACCGGTGCCTCTTCTTCGGTGGCTTCACGGCCCAGCAACTTCTTGACGATCAGGTGGTTCATGCTGAGGTTGGCCTGGTGCAGCCAGAAACGCTTGACGTCGTTGACGCTCAGGCTGTTCTCCTGCAGGTGGGTGCCCACCAGTTCCGCGACCATCGGGCAGACGTCACGGAACACCTTGCGGCCTTCCTGGACGAACAACTTGTCGCGGGTACCGACGCCCTCTTCCGCGGCGCGGTTGAGAAAGCCGAAGTTGTTGCGAATGTTGTTGGAGAACTTGGTCAACAGCTTGGTGCTGACTACGTCGAACTGGTACGGGGAGGTCGCCAGGTCGGCACGCTCGATGATCACCGCCGTGGCAGCATCGCCGAAGATGAAGTGGCTGTCGCGGTCACGGAAGTTCAGGTGACCGGTGCAGACTTCCGGGTTGACCATCAGGATGGCCCGGGCCTGGCCCAGTTGCACACTGTTGGCGGCGGCCTGGATGCCGAAGGTGGCCGAGGAACAGGCCACGTTCATGTCAAACCCGAACCCCTGGATGCCCAGGGCTTCCTGGACTTCGATGGCGATGGCCGGGTAGGCGCGCTGCAGGTTGGAACAGGCGACGATCACCCCGTCGATGTCCGCGGCGGTCTTGCCGGCACGTTGCAGGGCTTGTTCGGCAGCGCCGATCGCCATCTGGCAGAGCACCGACCATTCGTCGTTGGAGCGCTCAGGCAGGCGTGGCGCCATGCGCGCGGGGTCGAGAATGCCTTCCTTGTCCATGACAAAGCGGCTCTTGATCCCGGAGGCTTTTTCGATAAAGGCAGCGCTGGACTCGGTCAGCGCCTCGACTTCGCCACGCTCGATGGCCTGGGCGTTGTCGGCATTGAACTGGGCGACGTAAGTATTGAAAGACTGCACCAGCTCTTCGTTGGAGATGCTGTTGGCCGGGGTGTACAGGCCGGTGCCGCTGATGACGACGTTATGCATGCTCGTTTCTCTAATCTGTTCAGGCAGAAAGCATTGGCACCGACGTACCAATACATAAAGGGTCGTATCCAGTCAGTGGGCATCGACCTGGCGTCGCTTTATTCCGATCCGTCCTGGCCTGCAGACGCGCAAAACCGCGGGACCGGCGTTTATAGGCGCGAAGTTTGCCATAAACCTTGGGGTTTGGCCCTATTTGCTGGATCAAACGGGCATCGACCCAACACCTTACCGGTGGGAGCGCTGCCCGGCCCGCTCCCACAAGGAGATCTCAGGGTTCGACCTGGGTCCACTGCTTGTTCAGGCGCTTGTCGGAGATCGGCACCTTGGTCCCCAGTTGCTGGGCAAACAACGACACCCGGTATTCTTCCAGCCACCAGCGGTACAGTTCCAGCTGCGGATCGCGCTTGCCTTCCTGGGCATGTTTGCTGGCGCGGGCCTGGTATTGCGCCCAGAGCGCCGACAATTCACCGCTCCAGACCCGGTCCTTCTGCACCTGTGCCCCGAGTTTCTCGAAGCGCTGCTCGACGGCCTTGAGGTAGCGCGGCAGCTCCTTGAGCCACCCCATCGGGGTTTCGCGGACAAAACCCGGGTACACCAGGTGACTCAACTGTTGCTTGATGTCATTCAAGGCCACCGCTTGCGCCAGGTCGATCTTGCCCTTGAAGCGTTTCTGCAGACCGTGCCACAGCTTGAGAATCTCCAGCGTCAGCTTCGCCAGGCGTTCGGCATGCTCGGTCCAGCCGCCGCGCTTGCGTTCGGCCAGCGCGGCCAGTCCGGCGCCGTCGCGGGGCAGACTCGGTTCACCGTCGAGAATGCAGCTGTCCAGGCTCGCCAGCAGGATGTCTTCCACCAGCGCGTCGATCCGCCCCAGCTCGCGGTACATCAAGCCCAGTTCGGTGAGCCCCGGCAATTTGCCCCGCAGGAACTTCGCCGGCTCCGCCAGTTGCTGCATCAGCAAGCGCTGCAAGGCGCGGCGGTGCTGGAACTCGGCCTCGACCGGGGTCGAGAAGCGCCCTTCCTTGACCGTGCCCGCCTCTTCCACCAGCGCCGGATAGACCGTCATCGACAGCCCGGCGATCTTCTGTTGGGTTTGCTGCGCCACGGCGGCGAAGACCTTGGCCTCCACCGGCTGTTGGCTTTTCGCCGTCTGTGGCACCGCCAAGGCGGCCTGGCTGGCTTCGGCAAACCGGGCCGTCAGCTCGGCCAGGTCGCGGCCTTCGCCGAGGAACTTACCCTGGCCGTCGACAATTTCCAGGTTCATCCGCAAGTGGCTTTCCACCTGCTGCGCGGCTTCAGCCCAGGCCTCGTCGCTGACCCGGGCGCCGGTCATGCGCAACAACTCCCGGCCCAGGGCCTGGGGCAACGAACCGTCGCCAAAGGTGATGCGTTGCAGGGCCGCCTTGACGAAGTCCGGCACCGGCACGAAGTTCTTGCGCAAGGCTTTGGGCAAGTTGCGCACCAGGGCGATGCACTTGGCCTCGATGACCCCCGGCACCAGCCACTCCAGGCGCTCCGGTGGCAGCATCGGCAACAGCGGGGCCGGTACGCGCAGGGTCACGCCATCACGGGGATGGTTGGGTTCGAAGTGATAACTCAACGCCAGGGTCAGGTCGCCCAGGCGCAGGGTGTCCGGGTAATGTGCCGCGGTGATTTCGTTGGCCTCGCGCGCCAGCACGTCTTCCTCGCGCATGATCAGCAACTGCGGGTCTTTCTGGCTGTTGACCCGGTACCAGCTGTCGAAGGTCGCGGTCTGGTGAATCTCTGCCGGCAAGCGCGCGTCGTAGAAGGCGAACAGGGTTTCTTCGTCCGCCAGGATGTCGCGCCGGCGCGCCTTGGCTTCCAGTTCATCGAGCTGTTCGAGCAGTTGCGCGT
>Ga0213827_1001244_pt1 | contig 15070 bp, 21 predicted proteins | sample MC6MC0898MG_FD_180669 | JGI IMG/M metagenome (GOLD analysis project Ga0213827, IMG submission 180669) | Enriched soil aggregate microbial communities from Iowa State University, Ames, United States - MC6-MC0898-MG | ecosystem: Environmental > Terrestrial > Soil > Unclassified | place: USA: Iowa...
TGGTGGCGGACGATCCGGCCTTCGCGCGCATCAGCATCGAATGCAAGCACGCCAATACGCTCTGCTTGCCCGCATGGTGGCGTCAGGCGCAGCAGCAGGCCGGCGAACAAGGCGTACCGGTGTTGATTTACAGACAAACGGGGGCGCGTGGCGAATTGGTGATGGTCGATGCCCACGACGTGAACCCGAAGATTTTTCCCGTCCGGGGGCGGCACACCGTAACCCTGGGATGGGAAGCAGCAATGCAATGGATGCGGGAAATGCTGCCCGCGAAAGTGACTTTTTCCCCGGGGATTTATTGATGACTACCTATACGCTCTCTCGCGTACCTTTAGCCCCTGCCGTGAAAGAAAAGCCCGAGGCGCTTTTCCGTAGCGTCCACGCGGCGCTGGTGTACGCGTTGAATTACTCGATGCAGCAATATGACCGGCCGTTGATGAACAAGGCGATGTCCGGCAAGCCGGAGGGGGAGGGCAAAGGTCTGTCGGGCGTGGACGGCGCAGGGCAGGCTGGCATGATCCGCGCAGAGCTTGCGCGCCTCGCTCCCCTGCACCAGGCGGTGCTGGTGGCGAGCATCGCGCCCCAGCGAGTGCCGTGCGAATGCCGGGCGGCATGCTGCGGCGGATGGAGGGTGAACCCGGAATGGTCAGATGCGGTGGGGGAACTCACGACAGTGTCTGCTGCCGCGGCCTTGCCAGGGTGCCTATCTAACGGGCGGCTGCGCTCCGCGCTGATCCAGCGGCTGCTGGGCGCGAAGGTTACGCTGGCTGAGCTAGCGGAAAGATACGATGTCGACGAAAAAACGGCGGGCGCACACAGTGCCAAACTGAAGCGCTGGTTGTTCGGAGACCCGGCTATGCAAATGGGATTGCATCCTGAGGCAATCCGGGAAATTGCCGCCCGCTTCAAGACCTGCGGGTGGATAGCCCCGGAGCCAGGGGCGCATCCTGTTTAGCCATTGACCAGGAATAAATATGTAATATATGGAAGAAAGTTGTCAACAATTAGTGTTCGATCTGCCAGTCATCTGCTTTAATCTTAACTGCTGTTTCAATTGGTTATGAGGTAGCAGATGCGCCTTGTGCCCGCGCGTGGGCGCCGCCTTCACCGCCCTGATAAGACACGGCTTAAGGAACATCAATGGCGAATATTGTTGTCGATTTGAGAGAAACTAACGTAACAGTTGATGCGACCAGTGCGGATGGTGTGGATAACAGCGCGCTGGTGATGCTGGGGCCTAATACGTTGACTGTGGATGGCGTCAACCTCTCCGCTTCAGTTCCGCTCTTTACGTTTCCGTCAACAGGTGCGACTGTGATCGTCACTAATGGCGCCAATCTTCAAGCGTCAGATCTACTGTTCGCGGTCGCCGATGCTTCCTCAATACCAGGCAAGCTCCTGATTGACGGCAACTCTTCGGCTACCGTCAATCAGTTTGGCACTGTGCCTTCAGGCGGTGTCGTAAATCTGAACGTGGAGTTCAGCGGCGACGGAGATGGCAGCTTCACATATGTCAACTCTGGTGTTTCGGGCCCTGTGACGATAAGCGGGATGAGTGCAGGAGATTCCGTCCATGTGCCTGGTGGGATTTTGACGGCGTTTAACTACGATGCGGCATCCGGAACTGGCTCCGCCGTCTTCGCGAGCGGTGCCATGCCGGTAGTGATGTCGATTACGAACATGGCTCCGGAGATAGGAGCAATCATTGCTGCGGATCCGCAAAGTTATTTCAGCAACGGTACCTTTGTGATGCCAGTCTGTTTCCTAAAAGGTACGCTTGTGCGCACCCCAGATGGTGAGGTCGCAATTGAGTCCTTACAGCCTGGCGATCAGGTCCTCGGGCTTTCGGGAACGCGCCACGTGAAATGGGTAGGCTGGCGCAAGTATCGTGTCGCGCTGTTGCGTTCTGATAACGAGCGTGCGGCGACGTGGCCAATTAGGATTCGGCAGCACGCCTTTGGTCACAATCTGCCAGGATCCGATTTGTGGGTTTCACCCTGGCATCATCTCTTGTTGGATGGCGTCTTGGTGCGCGCGAAGTGTCTTGTCAATGGGAGTACCATCGTTCAAGAAGCGCGGGTGGGGTGGATCGAGTACTACCACGTAGAGTTGGATCAGTTCGACGTTGTCTTGACCCATGGGGTGTATTCCGAATCGTGGGCTGACGGTGGCAATCGCGATTTTTTCCAGAATGCACCTGTCTCTGAACTTCGCCCGCAGGACCGTAAGCGTCGCTTGGCCGAACGGCCCGGTTTTACTGTATTGCGCGACCCCGACAGAGAAGCGGCATTGCGGGAAAAATATGCCGTTCGGGCTGTCAATATTTCATCCCTTGAGCCGCACAAAGTCGCGGCCAACGGGTAGACGGGCTCGTAGTTGGATAACGAATTCTGTTGACCATGGGATTTTTTTCACCCAGAATACGTTCTCAATAGATAAGGTGTATTACTGCGCCCAAACAAAACCCGCCAGCGAAAGCAGCGGGTTTTTTTCATTGTTGGCGGGCTTTTTTACTTCTGGCCGCACCCATATCGAAGTATCTTCAATGCTCCTACTTGGAATTCTTCGGGGATGTGGGCATGAAAATGATTGCGAGCAAGTTCGGGCGCGCCGCCCTATTGGCGTGCGTGCTGGTTGTGCCTTCGATACAGGGGTGTGCGACAAATACTGACCCCCGCGTTGCGGCGGCGGTGGACGACAAGCCCTTCTATACTTGGTTTAACGGCTTGGTGGACCAGATCAAGGCAGACCCGAACTACAAGCGGATGCCCATCGATACGGAAGCCGAGGCGAACCAGTTTATGGTTGAGTTGCACGACGCTTACCGACACCGAATCTCCAAGAATGACTTCGCCGCGCTCCAAAATAGTCGATATCCTAACCATCAGAACGAAGTCTCGTTCATTGTGTCGAGGCTTCCGTAGACGGCGCCGCACCGTCCGGTTTGGCCGTGTCGGCTTGAAATGCCCGCCAGCGAAAGCAGCGGGCTTTTTTGCTTTTTTGCTTTTTGCGCGGTGCCCGAGTGGATGAAGGGTGACACCGATATAGGCGGGGAAGGGGCGCGGTAGCCAATCCTTCTTCACCCCTGGGTTCGAATCCCAGCCGCGCAGCCTGCGGGCTTGGCCGAGTGGTCAGGCTGCGGCCTTCCAGGCCGCCTACGTGGGTTCGATCTCCGCAGCCCGCTCCATGTCAGCCCTGACCGGGTATCCGGCCGGGGCTTTTTTCATAAGAGGACGCGATGAGCGATATCCGTCATGTTCAGCATGACATTGCGATTCGGGTGAAAACGTTGCTTAGCTTCGCTGGTGGCGGTGCCGCAGTCGAAGTGCGCGTTTTTGCAGTCGGACCGGACGGTGAGCGGCTCCAAGTGCATACCGAACGCTTTTTCGGAAAGGTTGCGCGGGTGACGTACGTCCGCAAGATCGCAGTTTCGGTGAACACCAGCTTTGGACTGGTCTCTCACTTCGAACTTGAGTGCGTGGCAGAGCCTGGCGTGGATGCCGAAGTCGTGCTGGCGTAATGGATCGAGGCTCCAGCTATCATTTGGTCTCCATTTATAGGAGGCCGCATGGACTACGAGCTGGACGAAGACAATCCTGGATGGGTGAAGGGCTGGGCGGTACTGCGGAATGCGCCGTGGGATCTTGCGGGGTTTTTCCCGACAGAAGATCAGGCCCGCGCACACTTGCAAGACAAAGGCCCAGGTTATGAGGTTCGATTTGGTTCGAAGCGTCTTGCGACGGACGACTTCATGGGTGGATAGAGCGCCCACCATTGTTAAGACAAAGCCCCGATACGGATAGTCCGGTCGGGGCTTTTGCTTTGCAGCTACGCAACCGAAATGTCGAGGCGGCGGCCCAGATCATGGAATGCGGCCTCGATAGCTTCCAGCTTGGAACTGTGCGCCAGGTCCAGCAAGCGGTCCACTTGCGGATTGTGTACGCCCAGGCGGCGTGCCAGTTCGGTCTTGCGGATGCCTTGCTGGACCATTTCGTTAGAAAGAAAGACTTTCGCCGTCGCCAGCGCTCCCAGCGTCACGCTGCCATCCCCTACAGCTGTAGGCAGGGGAATAGGCCGGCGTGCGTCGATGTACATCTGCAGAACGGCTTCAAGTCCCTCCGAAGCGTTGGCCTGCAGGTCGTGTTCGCCTTCGCTGACGGACGCGCCTTCGGGCAGATCCGGGTATTGAATCAGATTCGTGCCGTTCGTGTCCGGCGTCAGGGTATAGCAGTAGGTCAACATGGTGTGTCCTCTTTGATTGGGGAGGCATTCATACAACGGGAAAGAGGCAGCCCTTGCGGGCCACCTCCTTTACTTCAGTCCAAGATCCTTTTTGATCTTCTCTACCAGCCCTTTACCTATCTCTTTGGTGCCGTGGTCTGGAAAGCTTGTTATCCGATCGCCAAGGGTTGCTTTGAAGTGACTGCTGCCTGATTTGTGGGCCTCCAACTTCACGCCCTGTTTCAGCAGCCACCGCCTGAACTCGCTGTATTTCATTACCTCCCCTTCGTTGAATCGATAAGGAATTATACAACAAAAAAGATGTGTAGAGCATCTTTTATGTTCTTTTTGTTCGATTCTTTTTGCGCATAGGGGCGCACATCGGCCACTTCGACCGCTCAGGTCTCCGGCCACCGGTTGCGCCAATGCCCGGACAAGCCTGCGAGTGTCCGCAAGAACCCAGGCCGCGCACCACGAGCAACACGCCACGGCCTACGAGTGGCGAACGTGCCGGGGGTGCGCATCACCGAATTTAGGTAGACCAGATGGCAAAGCTCAAGCTCTCAACACTCAAGCCGCGATTGGCGATGGCTGGCCCGAAGATTGCCGCCGCGCCAACACCAACCGCCAAACGGATGACAGGCCGACGTTTGCAAGACCGGCGCTTGCGGATCTGGTCGGCGAATCCTCATTGCGCGCACTGCGGCCGGTTGACGCTGTTCCCCGGTGGCTTCGAGCTTGACCACAAAGTAGGTCTGTTCGATAACGGCGCGGACACGGACGAGAACACGCAAGTGCTTTGCGTGTATCGCGGCGACGACGGACGCAAGAGCGGGTGTCACGACCTTAAAACACGGGCCGACCTTGGCTATCGAGCCAGGGCTTAGGCTTGGAGGGCGCCAGACGCCTGCTGTGGGCATTGGCCTGGGGCTGATGGCGCGGCATCAGCCCGCGTCGAATCGCCCCGTGGCGGCCCTGTGCGAGGGCGGCAGGCCCATCGAAGGGGTGGGGGGCGGGCGAAAGTCTGGCGGGTCTCGCCATTGGAAACCACCTGTTCCCTCACGCACAGAAAATTTCCCCAATTCGGAAAATTGTTAACCCACTTTTGTTAACCAAAACCTATGGCATTAACCGACAAAAAGCGCCGCTTCGTCGATGCGCTGCTGTCGGGTCTATCCGGTGCGAAAGCCGCTATCCATGCGGGTTACAGCGAAAACGGGGCGGCCCAAGCAGCCGCCCGACTGATGCGTGACAAGCATGTTCTGGCCGCCTTGGGGCGCAATGCCGAAGTTAACAAAGGAGTTAACAAAAAGCGGGTTAACAAAAAGGCCGAATCGGCGGATGCGACGGAGCCAAATACACCGGCGAATGGACCGTGCGACACAGCCGCCGACGCTGACTCCATGGCCGGAATCGGTTTGAAATCGCTAGGGCTTACCTCGGATCCGCGTGCGGTGCTGGTGGCCATCATGAACGACTCGTTAGAAGAACCGAAGCTTCGGCTAGAGGCCGCGAAGGCGCTCATGCCGTTCACGCACGGGAAAATTGCGGAACAGGGCAAGAAGGGTGCAAAGCAGGAGGCGGCAAACAAGGCTGCTACCGGTGGGCGATTCGCGCCGCCACCGCCACCCACGCATCTACGCGTTGTCGGGAAGGGGTAAGCCATGGCCTGGACAACCGCGTGCCCTGATTGGGCGGAACGCCTGCGCACGCGACAGTCGATCATTCCGCCGCCGATCTACCCCGACCAGGCCGAATATGCGCTGGGCATCTTCAAGCAGCTCAAGGTCGTGGATCTGGCCCAGGTCTACGATGAGGCCATCGGGACGTACCGACACCAGACCTTTGGGGAATGCTCCGAAGAATGGGTGTTCGACTTTGTGCGGGCGATCTTCGGCGGATATGACGCCACCACCGGCAAGCAACGGATCCGGGAATATGGCCTGCTGATCAGCAAGAAGAACACGAAATCGACTATTGCCGCCGGCATCATGCTGACGGCGGTAATCATCTGCTGGCGCCAGGAAGAGGAACACTTGATCCTGGCGCCGACCAAGGAAGTCGCAGACAACAGCTTCAAGCCAGCAGCCGCGATGGTTCGGGCGGACGAGGAACTGTCAGACATGTTCCACGTTCAGGACCACATACGCACCATCACTCACCGGACGACGCGCAATAGCCTCAAGGTGGTGGCCGCCGACACCGATACGGTATCGGGCAAGAAGTCCGGTCGCATCTTGGTCGATGAATTGTGGCTATTCGGCAAGCGCGCTAACGCGGTGGCGATGTTCCTGGAGGCTCTCGGAGGTCAAATATCGCGTGATGAAGGCTGGGTAATCTACCTGACCACGCAGAGCGACGATCCGCCAGCCGGCGTGTTCAAGGAAAAGCTCTCCTACTGGCGAGATGTTCGTGACGGCAAGGTTGAGGATCCGAAAACCCTGGGGATTCTTTATGAGTTTCCGGAGGAATTGCTTGAGGCCAAGGCGTATCTAGACCCGGCCAACTTCTATATCACCAATCCCAACATCGGCCGGTCGGTTAGCGCCGAGTGGCTGGGTGATCAACTCAAGCTGCTGCGCGCCAGGACTGACGGAGCATTCCAGCAGTTCTTGGCAAAGCACCTGAACGTCGAAATTGGCCTGAATCTTCGGTCCGACCGCTGGGCGGGGGCGGATCATTGGGAGGCGCAGGCCGACACGTCACTGCGTCTGCTGGACGACTTCCTGCGCCGCGCTGAGGTGGTGACCGGAGGGATTGACGGCGGCGGTTTGGACGATTTGCTGGGCCTCGGCTTGGTTGGCCGAGAGCACAACACGGGAAGATGGCTGCATTGGGGGCGCGCTTGGGCGCATCCGTCCGTGCTAGATCGTCGCAAGGAAATCGCACCACGCCTACGGGACTTCGAACAGCAAGGCGACTTAGTCATTGTCGAGAAAATCGGTGATGACGTGGCCGAACTGGCGCAGATCATCAGGCGTGTCTTTGATGCGGGCCTGTTTCCTGAAAAGGAGGGCGTTGGCACTGATCCCAGTGGCATCACTTTTGCCGAGGCATTTGCAGAAGCCGAAATTCCCGAGGGATTGCTTGTTGGCGTGTCGCAGGGCTGGCGCCTCGGTGGAACGATAAAAACCGTAGAGAGAAAGCTCGCAGAGGGCGGGTTCGTCCACGGTGGCCGGCCGATGATGGCGTGGTCGGTGAGCAACGCCCGCATCGAACAGCGTGCGAACTCCATTCTCATTACCAAACAAGCCAGCGGTACCGCAAAAATCGACCCGCTGATGGCCCTTCTGGACGCGGCTCAGCTTATGGCCCTGAACCCTTTGGCCGGGCCCAAGAAAATTCAACAGGGATTCGTGGTGATGTGATGGGACTACTTTCCAGATTTTTCGGCTCGGACGGCCAGGCGGCACAGCCAGAAAGCCGACATGAGCCAGCAATTGGCAACATCGCCGACCGTGAGGCGGTCTCATCGTCCGACATCCGCATGTTCGAGATCTTCGGCGATCCTCGGACCGCGGCTGGTGCGGTGGTCAATGACCAGACTGCTATGCGGGTGTCGGCGGTCTACGCCTGCGTTTCGCTGATCGCGGGATCCATCGCCCAGTTGCCTCTCCCCATCTTTGAACGCGTGGACGGGGCGCGGCAGCAGGTGGACCACGCGTATTGGTGGACGCTCAACGAACAGTTTTGCCCCACTTGGGTGGCTTCTGCTGCGTGGGAATTTTTGATCACGCAGATGCTGTTGCGGGGCGATGGAATTGCGTACATCGTTCGCAACCGTGCCGGCGCAATGACGAACCTGATCCCGTGGCCCCGTTCCCGTGTGGAGATCCGCGAACAGGAGCGCGAAAGCCCGCGCGAGCTTCGGCGGTTGCAGTACACGTTCTACGACGATAAGGGATTCTTCACGGTCGATCAGGACGACGTGCTCCACATCCCCGGTTTCGGATTTAACGGCATCAGTTCGATGTCGGTGATTCAGTGGGGGGCGCGCAACGGCATTGGTATCGCCATCCAGGGCGACGAACATGCCGGGAAGTTCTTCAGCGAAGGTGGCAAGCCTGAGGTCGCGATCAAGGCACCGGCGGCCATGTCTTACGACATGCAAGAGGACTTCCGTGCCGCTTGGGTTGCCAAGTATGGCGGCATTCAGGGCAACCGTCGCATACCCCTGATTCTTACCGAAGGGTTGGATATCAAGGAACTGACGATGTCGGCGGTGGACCAGCAATTGCTGGAGTCTCGGCAATGGCAGGTGATCGACATGGCGCGAGCCTTCGGTGTCCCGCCGCACATGATCGGCGAAATGACGAAGTCCAGCAGCTGGGGTAGCGGCATCGAGCAGATGGGTATCGGCTTTGTGAAATACACATTGGCCCCGCACTTGAAGCGGATCAAGGGCGAGTTGAACCGAAAGCTATTCCGCACCGCGCGGTATTTCACCGAGCACAACACAGATGGGCTCATGGCCGGCGATTCCAAGGCTCAAGCGGAGTACTTCGCCAAGGCATTGGGCGGGCCAGGTGCGCAGGGCTGGATGAGCGTAGATGAAGTCCGCCGCGTGAAGAACCTCCAGCCCTTAGGCGGTGAGTTTGACCGTCCGACGCGGGCGGGCATGCAAGCTCCACCCGCACCCGAGGACGATAACGATCAAGAAAGGGAAACCGAGAATGAAAATTCCGAAACTGCTTCAGCTGGCGCGTGATAACGCCTCTGAATCAAAGCCTCTGCGCGCGGAGGCGGACAACGGCGAACATACGATTTACCTGCATGGTGTGATCGGCGGTTGGTGGGGCGATATCGACGCGACCGAATTTTCCAAGACCCTCTCAGGAATCAAGGCCGACACGATCCATTTGCGCATCAACTCGCCAGGAGGCGATGTGTTCGACGCCCGCGCGATGATGACCGCCATACGTCAGCATTCGGCGAAGGTGGTTGCCCATATTGACGGCTTGGCTGCCTCCGCGGCGACCGACATATGCATGGCCTGCGACGAGGTCGAGACCACGCAGGGGGCATTCTTCATGATCCATAACGCCTGGACAGTTGCCATTGGCAACAAGGCCGACATGCGGGAGACGGCTGATCTGCTTGAAAAGGTGGACGGCGCGATCACGGCCGACTATGTGGCCCGCTCCGGGCAGTCGGCGGATCAGGTCAAGACCTGGATGGACGCGGAGACCTGGTTCAGCGCCGATGAGGCGCTGGAACATGGCTTTGTGGATCGCATTGTGGAGGCTGCTGCGAAGAAGCCTACCACCTCCAACGCTTGGAATCTGGCGGCCTACCAGAACGCGCCTAAGGCGCTGACCGAGCCGAAACGGCCGGATGTCAGTGACGCCCAGGTCCAAGCCCTGCGAAATGATCTTGAGCGGCGGTTCTCGCTGATCGAGGCCACCCCTGCGTAAGCGGCTCCCGCACGCAGGACAACCCACCGCCTTTGGGCGGTTTTTTTTCGACTGAAGGAACCTAAATATGGCTTTCAATCCTCAAGCCGAGCGGGAGCGCCGCAACGCGCTGGCCAAAGAAACCCGCGCCCTGCTGGACAACAATCCCGGCGCCAACTGGAACGCCGACCACCAGAAGAAATACGACGACAACACGGCGGAAATCGAGCGCATCGACGCCGCCATCGAGCGCCATCAGAAGATGATGGACTTGACGGTCGAAAACGACCTGCATGACGCTGGCGTGCGTGAGCGTGAAACCCGCCCCGGCGCCAAGGGCAACCGTAGTGCCGACGTGGCGCTGTTCGATAAATGGTGCCGTGGTGGCGACAACGCGCTGACCGCCGAGGACTGGACCCAGGTCCGCAACGCGATGAGCGGCAATCCGGCGGCAAATCCGGAGCAGGGTGGCTATACGGTGCCCACCACCGTCGCCAGTTCCATTATCGATACGCTGAAATCGTTTGGCGGCATGCGCGCCGTTGCGGACGTCTTCTCGACCGGCGGCGGCGAACCTATGCAGTACCCGACCAGCGACGGCACGAACGAAGAGGGCGAAATCGTCGAAGAGAACCAGTCCGCAAGCGACGAGGACGTGAGCTTTGGCACGAAGGGCTTGGCGGTTTATAAGTTCAGCTCGAAGGTGGTTACCGTGCCCTGGGAACTGTTGCAGGACAGTTCGTCCAACATCGAGGGCTTCATCACCAAACGTCTGAACACCCGGCTAGGCCGCGTCACCAATCGCCACTACACCGTTGGTCCCGGCACGGCCGGCCCGATGGGCCTTGTCACCGCCGCTAAGGTCGGCAAGATCGGCGGCGTCTCTGCAATCCCGCTGATCGCCTACGACGACCTTGTGGACATCGAGCACAGCGTTGACCCTGCGTACCGCCTGGGCGCCAAGTGGATGTTCCATGACGACATGCTGAAGATGGTTCGCAAGATCAAGGACGACCAAGGTCGCCCGATCTTCGTGCCGGGCTACGAGCAGGGAAATCCTGGCGGCGCACCGGATCGCTTGCTGAATCGTGACATCCAGATCAACCAGCACATGCCGGTGCCGGCGGCCGCCGCCAAGTCCATCGCGTTCGGCGACTTCAGCCTGTACAAGATCCGCGACGTGATGGCGATCACGCTGTTCCGCTTCAACGATTCGGCCTACGTGAAGAAGGGCCAGGTTGGATTCCTGGCCTGGATGCGTTCGGGCGGCAATTTGATCGACGTGGGCGGCGCAGTGAAGCTGTTCCAGCACGGTGCCGCCGCTTAAGCGGCCCCCGGGGTGATCGCGGGCCGGCGGGCGACTCTCGCAGGCCCGCTCTTTCAAGGAAGAAACAATGGCACGAAAAACGACAGCCGAGGCCGCACCGAGTGGCGAGCCCCAGGCGCCGCCCGCTCTGTCTGACCAGGCGAACGCATCCGCTGCTGCTGTTGGTGAGGCCGGCGCTACCGCCCCGGTCGCGCCGAACGGCGATCCCCAGACCCAGCATGTGCCGCCCGCCTCGGCGAGGGAAGCCCCGGCTGTGGGGGCGCTGGGCTCCGAGGGAACGGCTACCAATGAGAGCGCTAGCATTCCGGCTTCTGCGGAACCTGCAACTGGCCTGGACACTCGCCAACAGATAAAGGCGCTGGTGCTGCATGACAGCATCTACGGCAAGTGCGGTGAGGTACGAGAGTTCGATGCCGAACATGTTCCTGCGTTGAAAGGCGCTGGGTATATCGACCCCCACCCGAACGCGGTGGAATCGGCAGGGAGCTAAACGTGCTGCGCCTGATTACCGCCGCGACGTCCGAGCCCGTGAGCGTGGCACAGGCAAAGCGACTCCTGCATATTGACCACGACGCGTTGGACGAAGACATTCCCGGCGTTATTACCGCGGCGCGCGAGCTGGTCGAGCGCAGGACGGGCTTTGCGCTGGCCGAGGCATCGTACGAGTGGACGCCAGTTGGCGGCCGGGAAACCCCGCTGCCCATCTGGCCGGGGGAAACCTCCAGCGAACCTGGTGCGTTCCCAGTTCTATTCACAAGCAAGCCGGGCCCGGTACCGGAGCCGTTGAAGCTCGCAATTGTCATGCTGGTGGGGGACATGCTCGAAAACCCAGAGGCCGCGGGAGAGAGGGTTCTCCATGAGAATCCGGGATTCGCGCGCCTGGTCTTCCCCTTTACCCGGGTGCTGCCATGACGGCCCGAGCGCGGAATCGCCGCATTCTGATACAGCGCCGCTCTGGCGAGGTGGATGCGTCCGGCCAGCCGTTGGACGAATGGGTGGACGTCGGGGAGATCTGGGCGGGCATCGCGAACGAAACGGGCCTGGGCGCGATCAGATCGAGCCTCCTGGGTAACGTATCGCCGTCCATCGCGCGCTACAGCTTTGCCGTGAGCTTCGAGGCGGCCAGGGCGCTGGGCATTGACGCCGGAATGCGCGCCTTGCATGACGGAGACGCTTTCGGGATAAAGGGCGTCACGCGGGATTTCAAGGACCGCAGAAGCGCGTTCGTTATCTGTGAGCAGGGGGGCAACGATGGCTAAAGGGCTTCAGGCGACGTTCGACACGTCCGGCTGGTCGGCTGGTCTGGATCGTCTGCTCGGGCCGGCACGGGTCAGCCTGGCGCGCTCTATGGCCGTCGCCGGCGGGGAAGTGCTGCGGGACGAGGCGAAGCTCCGTGCACCCCGCAGTAGTCGAGGGGCCGTCAGCGAGGCGGGACCGAGGATCCCGTTAGCCGAGACGATTTACTTAGCCTTCCGGGATAGGTACTCGGGGGACAAGGAGGTCCAGTACGCAGTGACATGGAACAAAGCGAAGGCACCTCACGGGCACCTGGTCGAGTTTGGTCATTGGCAGATCTACCCGGTCATCCGCAAGCCAGACGGCAGCTATGTCACTGACAAGCGCCGCAAGCTCCCGGCCCCAAAGTGGGTACCGGCCTCCCCGTTCCTGCGGCCGGCGTACGAGGCTGCGTCGGCACGGGCGCATGCGGCAATGATCCAGCGCGGGCGCCAGCGGTTGCCGGAGCTTTTGGCGGGTCAGGAGGTGCGAGATGAGCCTTGACGCGAGCCTGAAGGCCCTATTGGGTCCCCTGGTGGGTGGTCGCGCGTACCCGGACGTCACCCCCGACAAACCCGTGTTCCCGCTGATCGTCTACCAGGGCGCCGGCGGGAAGGAGCAGTGGTATGTCGAAGGCAAGCGGCGCGAAAAACGCCACCAGCGCGTGCAGCTTTACGTTTGGTCCACAAGTCGCGCGGAGGCGAATGCTATTGCCGATGCAATCGGCACCGCGCTTTGTGAAAGTGACTTTCCTGCCGTGGAACCCTACGGCGCACCGGTCAGCCTCTACGAAGAGGCGATCAAGAAGTACGGCACGCGCCAGGACTTCGGTATCTGGTTCCTTCCTTCGTAATTCAGCCCCTTTCACATCCGACCCGGCCCCGCGCCGGGTTTTTTCATTTGAGGAACACAAATGTCTTCCATTTTCATCAACGGCACGCAGTTTCGAGTGTCCAAGACTCTCAGCGCGATGGTCGCCATCAGCGCTATCTCGAATGCGGCGAGCCCCGTCGCCTCCACGGCAACGCCGCCGAGTGCTGGCGACGTCCTGGTGATCAATTCCGGCTGGCCCGCTCTTGACGAGACGGTGTGGCGCGCAGCTGCGCCCATGGCCGATGGCTTCGAGCTGGAGGGCGCCGATACGACGGTACAACGCCTGTATCCGGTCGGGAAAGGCGCGGGCTCGTACCGAAAGGTCTTGGATTGGTTCAGTTTGGACCAAATGCAGGACGTGCAAATCACTGGCGGCGAGCAGCAGAACTACCAGTACCAGTACGTGGAGGATCCCCGCAGCCAGCAATTGCAGAAACCCACCTTCAAAACGCCGGTGGTTCTGACGTTCACCATGGACTATGACCGCAAGAAGGAATGGTACGGCGAGCTGATTGCAGCTGACATTCTGAAGGCGCCCGTTGTGGTGGAGGCCGTCTATCCCGATGGAGGCGTCGTCTACTACTACGGCTTTCCGGCATTCAACAAGAACCCGGTTGGTGGCGCCAACACCAACCTGCAGAACTCCTTCGTTCTGTCGCTGCGCGCGGACACCACCACTTACGAGGGCGCGTAATGACGTTCGTCATCAAAGCCAATCCGACGATCGACGCCGCCATCACGATTACGGGTCAGGGGCGTTCGCAGAAGCTGAATGTCACCTTTCGCCATAAGACCAAAGACGAGTACGACGGCCTTATGGACCAGCTGCGAGACGAAGCGATCACGACTTCGGATCTTCTGTTGGAACTGATCGAGCGATGGGATGCGGATATGCCGCTCGAAGAGGCGTCCATCAATTTCCTGCGGCAACACCAGCCGGGGGCGGATTACGCGATTGTGGAGGCCTACAACAAGGCGATGCAGGTCGCGCTCGCAAAAAACTGAAAGCGGCGGTGGCGGCGTTCTATTGGACTCCGCCATCCGCCGAGGCGTTGGCAAAGGCCGGGATCCGTTCTCGGCCCTCGAATTTCAAGCGGCCGGCTATCGAGATCTGGCCCGACTACGCAGAGGCTTTTTCGCTGTTCGCTCGGAACAGTTCGCAATGGCGGGTCGGGGCGGGCGGGCCGGTAGGTCTGGATTACGGGGTCCTCTACACCGATATGGATCTGCACGGCATTGAACGGGGTAGGTGGCCAATGCTGATGGATCTGCTGCGGCAGATCGAGCGTGCGGCGCTGGAATTCATTCATAAGAGCTGAGATATGGCACAGGAAAGCATTGGAACCGCGAGGCTAGACATTGTTGTCGACACCACGCAGTTCGATACCGCTATTGCTTCGGCCAAGCGCGGCACCAGCAGTATGTCGCAGGCGGCGCAGGCTGACTACGCAAAGCTCACTGCGGCCGAACGGCGTCGGGTCGATTCGCTGGTAAACCAAGCCAATACGATCGACTACAACCGCAAACAGCAGATCCTCTACAACGCAGCGCTGCGAGATGTTCCAACCTCGATCCTGGACGAATTGAAGACGAAGTTGGCGGCGACAGGCACAGCCGCCGCTGTCGCAGGCAAGCAGCTGAATCAATACGGCATGACCAGGGCAGCTTACGACAACGCCATGCGCAATGTTCCTGCGCAAATAACTGATATTGGCGTTGGAGTGGCAACCGGCCAACCGCTCATGACGGTTCTTTTGCAGCAGGGGGGACAGCTTAAGGACCTGTTTGGAGGGATCATCCCGGCCGCTAAGGCTCTGGGGGCAACCCTCCTTGGAATGATCAACCCTTGGACTGTGTCCGCTGGGGCCGTGGCTCTATTTGCGACCGCGCTATCTTCTGGAAAGCGTGAGCAAGAGGAGTTCACGAAAACGCTCATTCTGAGCGGAAATGCGGTTGGTCAGACGGCATCAGGGCTATCTGA
>Ga0213827_1001245_pt1 | contig 15045 bp, 15 predicted proteins | sample MC6MC0898MG_FD_180669 | JGI IMG/M metagenome (GOLD analysis project Ga0213827, IMG submission 180669) | Enriched soil aggregate microbial communities from Iowa State University, Ames, United States - MC6-MC0898-MG | ecosystem: Environmental > Terrestrial > Soil > Unclassified | place: USA: Iowa...
CGACGAGGGGATACGCGCGAACTCTGCGACCACGTCGATGTCGGCACTGCGAACCTGGCGCGACAGCTGCTGCGACCAGCGCTGGTCCACTTCTTCCAGCGTGGTTTCCTGCAGCGGCCGCGTCAGCAGATCGCGCACCGGCTCGATCATGGAGTAGGGCAGGCAGATGTTCAGGTCGCCGCCGGTCGCGCCAAATTCGATATGGAACGAGGTGACGACCACCACTTCATTGTTGCCGGTGATGCTGGCGAACTTGCTATGCATCTCCGAACGAACGTACTCGAATTCGATCGGATAGACGGGATCCCAGGACTTGCCGTAGCTTTCCAGGGTCAGGTTGAGCAGGCGCCGGATGATGCGCTGTTCGGTCGTGGTGAAATCCCGGCCTTCGACGCGCGTGTGGTAGCGGCCATCGCCGCCGAACAGGCTGTCGATGACCAGGAACACCAGGTTCGGGTCGTAAGTAAAGAGCGCCGTACCGCGCAGAGGCTTCATCTGAATCATGTTCAGATTGCTCGGCACGGGCAGGTTGCGTTCGAAGTCGGCGTACTTCTGGATCTTGATCGAACCGACCGTGATGTCCGCGCTGCGGCGCATGAAGTTCAACAGCACGTTGCGCATATGGCGCGCGAAACGTTCGTTGATCAACTCCAGCGTCTGCATGCGGCGGCGCACGACGCGTTCGGGCGAGCTCAGGTCATAGGCGCGCGCGCCATCGTTGGTACTGGCCGCCTCGGACTTGCTGTCGCTCTCGCCGGTGACGCCGGCAAGCAGCGCATCGACTTCGTCCTGTGAAAGGAATGCCTCGTAGGCCATGCTTATTGCACCACGAACGCCGTGAACAGTACGTCGGTGACATACTGGCCGTCCGGCAGGGGCGAGAAGGGGCGGTTGACCGCCTGCTTGATCGCGGTGGCCATGTCGGTCTTGCCTTGCTGCGTCTGCACGCCGGTGGGCGATTGCGAGGACAGTACCATCAGGATGCGGCTGCGCACTTCAGGCATGTACTTTTCAAGGCGTGTGCGGGTCTGTTCGTCGCTGACGCGCAGGGTCAGGCCCACGTGCATGATGCGTTCGGTGTCGGCGTTCTGCAACGTGACGGTGAATGCTTCGATCGGCACGAAGATCGGCGCGGGCACGGCGACGGGGGCAGCAGGCGGGGCGACGAAGGTCGTCGGCGCGGCCTGCGGGCCTTGGCCGGGCTGGGCCGGCTGTCCGGGTTGGCCGGGCTGGCCGCCCGGGACCTGGCCCACGCCCAACTGCACGGCGGCGCCGGCTTGCGGCTGCTGCATGCGTTGGGTGATGAACCAGGTTGCGCCGGCGCTGGCGGCGGCGACGAGGAGCAGGACCAGTATGGCCAGGATCGGGCGAAGGATGCGGCCGATGCCGCCGGAGGTCTTCGCGCCCGACGGCGCGGATAAGGTTTTGGAAGTCGCCATCTCGGTTTCGATGCGTATTGGGCCGCTGGTGAAAACGGATACTTAGTGGATGAAAGCATTCTGCCCCAATTCCCGCCTCGGCTTGGAGGCGAAAAACAGGGCGAAAGCCGCGTATCTCAAGCTATTGCTGCACTGCCCGCATCCATTGCTGGCTGCGGGCCGCCTGTTTGCTACGCGAAGGTGTCGACCAGGGCGTTGGCATTGCGCGGCGAGGGCACGACGGGCGCGGCGTTGCTGGCCATCGCATCGGCAACCGCCGATCCGCCGCCGTTCTGACGTGGCGAGCCATTGCCACCCTGCTGTTGCGCGAATTCCTGCTGCGCGGCCTGTTCGCCGACGCTGGTTTGGCCCAATGAAATACCGGCTTGCGCCAGCGCTTGCTGCAATTGCGGGATGGCGGTTTCGATCGCCTGGCGCACCGACGCGTGAGCCGACACGAACGAGGCGCTAGCCACGCCATCGGCCAGGTTCAGGCTGACGCGCAGGGGGCCCAGGTCTGGCGGATCCAGGCGCAGTTCTGCCGTTTGCATGCCTTGGCGCGCGTTGGTGCTCATCATCACGACTTGCTGGCCCAGTTCGGTACCCCAATGCGTGCCGCCCACGGGAGTGGCGATCTGCATCACGACGGGCACGGCCGGTGCGGCAACCGCGGCTTGATTCACCACGGGCGCGGCTTGGCGCTGGGTCGCGGCGGCCAAGGCCTGAGCCAGATGATCCTGGGCCGAAGCGCCGTGTTGCGGGGCCTGGAATTGCTGCGCCGTGCTGGTCAACGCCGCGGTCAGTTCTTCTTCGGTGCGCGCCGGCAGCGTAGTTGTGTGTTCGGTCTCGGCGCGGGCATCGCGCGGTACGCGCGGCAGCGTAAGGTCGGTGGCAAGACGAATCGACTCGGTCTTCGCCGCAGGCTTCGCGTTGGCGGGCGCGGCTTCCACGGCCGGGGCCACGGCGCTGCCCGGCTTGACGGCGGCGGTCACCACCGGCAAGGCGGCCTGGGCATCGCGCGCGGCAAGCGCGGCGGCCGCTTCGGCCTGTTGGGCCGTTGCGGCGACCGGCGTGCCAGGCGCGGCGGCGGCGCCGGCATTGACGTTGGCGGCATTCAGCGTGGCCGTGAGCACGGCTGCGCCGGAACCCAGCGCCGTGGCGGCGGCTTCGGCGTTGCCGCGGGCAAGCTGTACTTGTTCAGCCGCCTGGGCGGCGATTTCAAGCGCTTGCTGCGGCAAGACCGGCGCGGCCAGTTGTTGGGTGGCGGCAACCGCCATTGCGCCGGCTTCCGCGGCGGCGGCGGTCTTCACCGCATCGTCGATCGCGCCGGCAGCGGCGTTTTCAGCCTTGCTGGCCGGGTCGTTGGCGGTGGAGTTCTTGCCGGGTGTCTTGGCGCCGTTGTTCGCGGGGCGCGAATCGGCGGACGGCTTCGGACGCTGCTGGGCCAGCACGTCGGAAAAGCTCGGGCCTTTCTTGTTCGCGGACGCGGACTTGTTGGCGCCAAGCGCGTCGGCGATCGACGTCTGCGCGACGGGTGCGATCGTGGGCAAGGGCAGGGGAGCGGTCATCTTGGGCCTCCTGTGAGGTATTGCTTAATGCAGGCCGGCCTGGCGCTGGACCAGGCGGGCGGAGTATTCATCGTTGGCGCGCTGCTCGCGGCGGGATTCCACGACGGCCTGCGCGCGCATTTCGCGCTGCGCCAGGGCATCGTAGGAATTGAGCTTGCGTTTTTCCTGCTGCCAGTACTGGCGGCCTTTGGCCAGGTTCTCGTCTGCCTGGCGCAGCACGGTCTGCTGCTGGCTGATCGCGTCATCCAGGGTGCCGATGAAGCGCTGGTAGTTGTGGCAGTCGCTGGCCGACATTCCCGTCGTCATCGCCTGCTGCAGGCGCTCCAGGTAATCCTGGCGGTAATCGTTCAACATGCCCAACTGGCGCTCGGCATTGGTGCGCTCGGCGCTGAGCCGGCCCAACAGGCGCGCGGCTTCATCCGTGCTTTCCTTGGCCAGGTTGATCAGCATGTCCAAGGGCAATTGGCTAGGCATAGGTGTCCCTTAACTCGAAACTGGCGCGCAACTGGTTGACGGCATCGTCGTAGCCGACGTTCTCGCCGATGTCCTGCTGCAAGAACGCCTCCAGACGGGGGTAGCGGGCGATGGCTTCGTCCAGCTGCGGATCGTTGCCGGCGGCGTAGGCGCCGACGGCGATCAGATCGCGGTTACGCTGGTAGCGCGACAGGTTCTGCTTGAACCGGCGCACGACGGCGAACTGCTGCGGCGTGATCAGCGAGGTCATCGCACGGGAGATCGACGCCTCGATGTCGATGGCGGGGTAGTGACCGGCTTCAGCCAGATGGCGCGACAGCACCACGTGGCCGTCCAGGATCGCGCGCGCCGAATCGGCGATCGGATCCTGCTGGTCGTCACCTTCGGCCAGCACCGTATAGAACGCGGTGATGGATCCGGCCTTGCCCGACGGGCCCGGCGCGCCCATTCCGGCGCGTTCGACCAGCATGGGCAGCTTGGCGAACACCGACGGCGGGTAGCCTTTGGTGGCAGGCGGTTCGCCGATGGCCAACGCGATTTCCCGTTGCGCCATGGCGTAGCGGGTCAGCGAGTCCATGATGAGCAGCACATCCAGGCCTTGGTCGCGGAAGTGTTCGGCCAGGCGCGTGGCGTAGGCCGCGCCTTGCAGGCGCAGCAGGGCCGACACGTCGGCGGGCGCCGCCACCACGACCGAGCGCGCCAGGCCTTCGGGGCCCAGGTTGTGCTCGATGAATTCCTTGACTTCGCGGCCCCGTTCGCCAATCAGGCCCACGACGATCACGTCGGCCTTGGTGTAGCGGGCCATCATGCCCAGCAACACGGATTTCCCCACGCCGGAACCGGCGAAGAGACCCATGCGCTGCCCGCGCCCGACAGTCAGCAACCCGTTGATGGCGCGCACGCCCGTGTCCAGCACGGTGTCGATCGGTGCGCGCGACAAGGGGTTGATGGGCAGGGCGGACAGCGGCGCCAGTTCAGCGCCCGTCAACGGACCCAGCCCGTCCAGCGGGCGGCCCGCGCCGTCCAGTACACGGCCCAGCAGGGCGTTGCCCACGGGCAGGTGGCGGCCAAGCTGAGGCTTGGCGTTGCCGTTCAGTTCAGCCTTGCGCGGCAGCGGGATCTGCCGCTGCACGGGCGGTTCGCCGGGCACGACGCGCGCGCCGGGCGGCAGGCCGGAAATGTCGGCCTGCGGCATCAGGTACAGCGTGTGGCCGTCGAAACCCACGACTTCAGCGTCGGCCCAATGATCATGGCCCCGCGCGATTTCAATGCGGGCGGCAGCCCCCACCGGCAGGCGCAGGCCGGTGGCATGCAGCACCAGGCCGGTCGCGCGGGTGATCTTGCCGCTGACCAGCCACGGGTCGGTCGACGCGGCGCGGATCGAACCGATCTCCAGCTGCGTCTTCCAGCGGTCGATGACCGGGACGGCAGCTGCCGCAACGGCGGGCGCGGACGACGTCGGCGCGGCCGTCTGGCCGGGCTGTGCCGGAGCCGGGTGGCTGTTCACGCCGACTCCTCCCAGGAGACATTGCGGCCCAGCGAGGCCGCCACCCGGCGCCAGCGCGTCTGCAGCGTGGCGTCGATGTCGCCGTAAGGCGTTTCGGCGCGGCAGCCGCCGCGCGCGATGGATTCATCGGCCAGCACGCGCCAATGGCCTTCTTTCAGTTCGTCCGCCAGGTGCAGGCGGATCAGCTCGATGTCGTCGGGGTTGGCCCACAAGCGCATCTGGCGGCCGGCTGACGGGTTGATGTGCAGCACGTCGCGCACGGCGGCGGCAACCGTTTCAGGCTGCTCGGCCAGCGTCGTGCGCACGACTTGCTGCGCGATGTCCAGCGCCAGCGTCAGCAGGCTCTGGCCCATTTTTTCTTCCAGCGAACCCAGCGACGCGGCGCACGCTTCGACCAGCGCGTGCAGGCGCTGCGCTTCGGCCGCGCCCTGTTCGCGCGCCTGGGCCAGGCCCTCGGCGAAACCGGCTTCGCGACCCGCGGCGAATCCTGCATCGTGTCCCGTTTGCTGGCCTGCTTCCATGCCGGCCGCGTGGCCGTGCGAGTAGCCTTCCTCGCGCCCTTCGGCCATCGCCTGGGCGCGCAGCTGCGCCATCACCACGGCGGGATCCGGACCCGGATCGGGTTCGGGCTCCGGCTCGACTTCGACGGCCGCCGGCTCGTCGAACGACAGCATCTGCCAGCGCCGCCAGGCGGCGCTGCGCGAGATGAGCGTCGTCGCGCCGTTGTCCGCTTCAGACATACGCATCGTCTCCGGAGTTGCCCAGGACGATCTGGCCGCTTTCGGCCAGGCGGCGGGCGATCTGCAGGATCTTCTTCTGCTCGGCCTCGACCTTCGACATGCGGATCGGACCCTGGGCTTCCAGGTCCTCGCGCAGCATTTCGGCGGCGCGGCTGGACATGTTGCGCAGGAACTTCGCGCGCAGCTCTTCCTGGGCGCCCTTGAGCGCAACCATGAGCGTGTCGTTGTCGATTTCCTTCAAGATGAGCTGGATGGCGCGGTCTTCGACGTCGAGCAGGTTGTCGAACACGAACATCTCGTCGATGATCTTCTGCGCCAGGTCGTTGTCGCGTTCGCGCAGGCTGGCCACGACAGTTTCCTCGTCCGAGGAATTCATCATGTTCAGGATCTCGGCCGCGGTGCGCACGCCGCCCATCTTGCTGCGCTTGGCGCCCTGGCCGGCCAGCACGGAATTCAGCACTTCAGTCAGTTCGGACAAGGCCGCGGGCTGCACGCCGCCGAAGGTGGCGATGCGCAGCATGACGTCGTTGCGCAGGCGATCGGTCAGCAAGGCCAGCACACCGGCGGCGCGGTCGCGCTCCAGGTGGACCAGGATGGTCGCGATGATCTGCGGGTGTTCGTCGCCGATCAGCTCGGCCACGGTGTTCGGGTCCAGCCAGTTCAGCGCGTCGATACCGCTGCCGCCGTCGCCGGCTTCCAGGATGTCTTCGATCAGGCCGGCTGCGCGGTCGCTGCCCAGCGCCTTGGTCAGGACGCTGCGGATGTAGTCGTCCGAGCCCAGCGTGACGGCCATGAACTGATCGGCTTCCTGGCGGAATTCTTCCAGCACGACAGCCACGTCATTGCGCGTGACCTGCTTCAGGCTGGCCATCGCCGCGCCGACCTGCTGCACTTCACGGGCGCTGAGGTATTTGAAGACCTCGGCTGCCGCGTCTTCGCCCAGCGACATCATCAGGACGGCGCTGCGCGTCATGCCGTCCATCGGGGTGGAATCATTTTTCATCTTTGCTCATCCAGGTGCGCAGAACCATCGCGACGGCGCGCGGATCCTTATTGGCCATCGTGCGGGCGCGTTCCAGGTTGTCTTCGTAACGGCTGACTTCCTTCGAGCGGGCCACGTCCTGGGCCTCGCGGGCTGCTTCGACGCGCTCGGCCTCAGCCATTTCCGGATCAACCGGCGGATACAGGTACTCGGTGACCGAGCGGCGAACCTTGCGGTACAGCCACAACGCAACCACCAGACCCACCAGCCAGGCCAGGATGGTCTTGAACAGGGCGATCATTTCCGGGTCGCGCCACATCGGCACCGGCGGCGGGCCATCGTTGAACTGGCTGTTGACCAGGTTGAGGGAGTCGCCGCGCGTTTCGGAATAGCCCATGGCTTCGCGGACCAGATTGGTCAGCTTGTTCAGTTCTTCGGGCGGCAGGGCTTGGGGCTCGCCGTCCTTGTCGCGGATGTAGTTCACCACCACGGCGACCGACAGGCGCTTCAGGTTGCCCACTGGCTGCTTGATGTGGCTGATGGTACGGTCCACTTCATAGTTGGTGGTGGCGTCGCGGCGCTCGTTCAGGTTGGTGGCGGCCGTCTGCGTACCCGTCTGCTGTTGCTGCTGTTGCTGCGCGTTGGCCGGCTGTTGCGGCTGGCCCGGGCGGGGCGTTTGCGGCGCGGGCGGATTGGCGATCGGGGCCTGTGCGTTGGCCGGGGCCTGGTTAGACAGCGCGCCGGGCACGCCCTGGGCGGGGTTCACGCCGCGCTGGGTTGAATCGCTGGTCTGCTGGCTGCGGATGGCGGACTGGCCCGGTTCCTGGTTCGGGCGATAGACTTCCGAGGTCTCTTCGCGGCGGGCGAAGTCGACGTCGGCGCTGGCCTGGGCGTGGACGTTGCCCGGGCCGACCAGCGGATTCAGGATGGTCAGGATGCGTTCGACCGTGCGCTGTTCCATTTCGCGCACAAAGCGCATCTGGTCAGCGTCCATGCCGCGGCCTTCGCCCAGCGGCGCGGACAGCAGGCGCCCGTTCTGGTCGACGATCGATACGTTTTCAGCGGTCAGTTCGGGCACGCTGGAGGCCACCAGCCACGAGATCGCCGACACCTGGGCGTCGCTCAGGCTGCGGCCCGGGTAGACGTTCAGCAGCACCGACGCCGTGGGCGCCTGGCGTTCGCGTACGAACAGCGACTGGCGCGGCATGGCCAGGTGGACGCGGGCGTGCTGCACGGTGTGCATGGCCTCGATCGAACGGGCCAGCTCGCCTTCCAGACCGCGCTGGTAGTTGATCTGCTCAGCGAACTGGCTGGCGCCGAAGCGGGCGTTGTCCATCAGTTCGAAACCGACCGAGCCGCCGCGCGGAAGCCCTTGGGATGCCAGTTGCAACCGGGCGTCGTATACGCGGTCGGCCGGAACCAGCAAGGCAGTGCCGGTCTCGTTGTAACGGTAGGGCACGTTCATCGTGCCGAGCGCCGTCACAATGGCACCGCCATCGCGGTCGTCCAGGTTCGAGAACAGGACCTTGTACTTGGGTTCGCTGCCCCACATCACGGCGGCAACGACCAGCGCAACGACGGCGGCCGCCGCGCCAAGCAGGATAGGCTTGGGCAGCGCGCGTATCTTTTCCAGGGCGGGGAACTTCGCCAGCAGCGACGAACTCAGAGTGGCCTGCTGATTCATCGATGGCTCCCGCTGGCTACGCGGAGCAGGGAAAAGGACTTCATGTCTGGGTAGGGCAGATTACACATGCAACGTGCTTCTGGTCTGGGGAGAGCCTGGATTATTGCCGTTGGTACGACAATCCCAATCGATGAAAACAGCCGGTTTTTGGCGTTACTTATCCTCTATGTCGACGGCAAGGCGAAAGCCGCGGCCATGGGCTTGCGCCTGGCTGGCGGCATTCGGGGAAATGTCGGGGTTTTTGGCGGTTTTTATCGGCTATGGGCGCGCGCGAACGGCGTTACGCTCTGCACAATATTGGCGTCATGCCCCACCAGCAAGGAATCAGGTAATGGCTGTATCAGGCTTGTCCGGCATCGAAAGCATGCTCCAGCAGATGCGCTCCGTCGTGAGCAAGGCGGAAACCGGCAATCTCGCCGCCGGCGAAATGGTCGGCCAGCCCGACGGCTTCGCCGCCGAGCTGCAGCGTTCGATCCGCCGCGTGACCGCGGCGCAGAACGCGTCGTCCGCCCAGGCGAAGGCCTTTGAAATGGGCGCGCCCGACATTTCGCTCAATGATGTGATCATCGATATGCAGAAAGCCAGCATCGGCTTTCAGACGGCCGTGCAGGTGCGCAACAAACTGGTTGCCGCCTACAAGGAAATTTCCTCGATGGCCGTTTAAGGCCGAAGAAACGGGGGGCTTTGCTTGCTGCCCCCTCGGGCGTATCAGTCGCGCTGCGCGCCTTTCTCAAGGCGCCACACCACTTTCTGCAGCCAGTTCTCCTGGCGCGCATCCAGATTCAGGAATACGGCGCCCATGTGGCTCATCGGCGGTTCGCCGGTCAGTGACACGTGCCTGGGCGCCTCGTCTTCCGGTGTTCCGGGCTGGATCATCGGCTGGCCTGAAATCGGGTAGACGTTGCGCACTTCCAGATCGGCGCTGAGCTTGCCCAATTCGCCGAAGTCCAGTTGCACAGCTTCCATCACCGTGCCGCGCTCTGGCAGCACCGGCACCGCCAGTCCGACCCGCAGGCCCACGCCATCGACCGACAGGTCGCGCACCGTGAAGCTGTAGGGCTTCTCTTTTGGCGCGGGTTGCCAGCTGGCCTGGCACAGGTTGGCGCTGCCGGCCAGCGAGGCACGGAACATCTTGCGCCGCTGGATGCGGGCGAGCCGATCGGGAAAGGGCGACACCAATGCCGCGCTGCCGTCGTCGAACTGGATCACTTCGGGACGCTGCACGCGGAACCGAATCTGCACGCCGCCGTAAGCAGTGGCGTGGAAATGGAAAGTGGTGCCGCTCAATAAGCCCATGCTGTCGGACTGTTCGAAGTCGGCGCCAGCGTAGTCGCGCGGCCGCCAGAAGAACTGTCGGGTGTGCTTGTCCGCGCCCAGGACAAGCACGGCCATCTCGCGGTCGGCGGCATCGCGCACGAGGATGTGGCTGTCGGGGTGCGTCAGTTCAAACAAGGCTGAGCGCATGTCTTCCGGCCGGGTCAGCAGGAATTCCGGGTCGCTGGCATCCAACACGATGGTGGTCCTTAGAGAGTGAGGTCAGGCGGGTGGCGCGGTTTCGGGAAGCTCGCGCGATTCCAGGCGATAGAGCCAGGCCAGCAATTCTGCCACTGCTACGTACAGTTGGGGGGGAATATGTGCGTCCAGGTCCACCTGCATGAGCAGCCCGACGAGTTCGCGGGACTCGTGCACGTACAAGCCGTTCTCTTCGGCGGCACGGACGATCGTGTCGGCCAACTGGCCGTAGCCCTTGGCGACGACGCGCGGAGCGCCGTCCTTGTCGTCATACGAAATGGCGACTGCCGCGTTGCGGTTGGCGTTGGGGCCGTTGTCCTCGGCGTAGGGAGTGGTGCTCATCAGAGGTCGTTCGGGTCAATGGCGCGGGGTTCCGTCACGCTGACCGCCAGGTTGCTCAAGGTCAGGCCCGCGGCCAGGAGGCGTGATCGCAGCTGGTCGGACGAGTCATTGATCTCGGCGGCCGCCAGGGGGGCAACCAGTTGCAGGACGATCTGGTCGCCGGCCAGGTTCAGCCGGGCGTCCACCAGGCCAAGCCGGGGCAGATCCAGCTTCAGGCGCGTAGCCCAAGTGGGCGTCGCCGAGTCGGGATCCCCGCCGTAAGGGTCGCGTTCCACTTCCCATTCCATCGGCGTGCCCGGCCAGGCTTCGCCTTGCCAGGTCAGCGACTGGTTGGCCAGCACGTCCAGCTGCTGACGCACCAGTACCGTCAGGTCCTGGTGGATGCCGGTGATCGGCGCACCCGGTGCCGAGGTGGAGGACGAACCGGCGCCGGAGGGCGCATCCGCGCCGCCGCCAACCCTTCCCGAGGTAGGGGCCTCCGGCCGGGTGCGTGTCGTCATGGTGTTCTGCGGGATGTCGTCCTTGCTCAGTTTGGCCTGGGGCTCGTTCTGCAGCGACGACGGGCTGAGTCGCCCGAAGACCATGTTCGTCAGATGCGATTCGTAGAACAGGCCGCTGGTTTGCAGGGCCTGGCGCAACGCCTGGCCCAGCAAACGGGCGGACGGGCCGCTTGCCGCCTGCGAGGCGTGGGCAGCGGCATCGGCGCCGCGGGCGGCGTTGGCGTCCGCCGGGCCAGCCGGTCGCACAAGCTTGGTGGCTGCGGCGGCATCCGCGGCGGTGGCGAGGCCGGCTGAGGGTGCCGGCTGGGCAGGCGCCGGCGTCGCGGCAGGCGTGGGTTGGCCCGCAGTCGCTGCGGCCTGCTGTCCGGACGGGGCTTGACCAGCGGTTTGGCCCGGCGCGCCGTTGGCGTTCCAAAGCGGGGCGCGCCCCTGCACCGCAGGGGCGGCCTCGGGATACTGGGCCAGCAAGGCAAGAATCGTCCGTGCGGTCGTGCCCAGTGTCGTCGGGGCCGATGCCGTGGTGTCGCTGCTGGTGACGAGTCCGCGGGCCGCCAGCGCCAGGGCGGCGGCGGTCTTGGCGTCGACAACAGTATTCTGGCGGTCGCCTCGGGCGCCGCCAGTCTGTATGCCTTGCCGGGAATCGCGGGTGGAACCATCCGACGAGCCGGGCTTATCCAGGCCTCCGGGCTGGCTGACCGCGTCCGGCCGTGCGCCGGAGACCTGATTGGCGGTAGCGGCGGACATCGTCGTGCCAAGCACGGCGTCCAACCGCTGCACCAGGACGTTGCCGAGTGCGGCGGGACCTACGCTCATTCTTCAGGCGCCTGGTTACCGTAGGCCGACAGCAGCGTCTGCTGGCGCTTCATGCGTCCCAGCAGTTCGCCCAGTCGGGCCAGTTGCGGCAGGGCGAGGTCGCGCGTCAGCGCGTCGTTTTCCAGGATGCGCACAAGCAGGTCATATTTCATGGCGCGCGCGGCGTCATCCAGCGGAACCGTGCGTTCGGTCATGCGCAGGCGCTCGACCTGCTCGCAATATTGTTGCCCATGGACCATCGCGGCATCCCAGTCGCCGGCTTGGGCGGCCGCAAGCATTTCGCCCGTGATGAAGGCGATCTCCTGGTAGCGTTCCAGGATGGGAGTGGTGGGCTGGGTAAGGGACGTCATGGAAATCTCGGGCGTTTGCTGGCGGGCTGGGTTCGTTTGCGCCGTGCCATCAAGGCTGCGTGCCGCCGACAGGGCGGTCGATGGAAGTCTGCCAAGCCTCGGCCAGATCCGCCAACAGGCGGTCGGCAATTTCAAGCTGCTCGGGGTCTGCCTTGAGATTCGCCATCAAAAGCGTACGGACGATGTAATCGTAGAGGCGGGCGAGATTCTCGGCGATCTCGCCGCCTGCCTCCATGTTCAGTCCGGTCTTCAGGCCCTCGTCGACGATCTTGATCGCCTTGGAAATGGCCGCGCCGCGCTCCGTCACCCTGGCTTCCTGCATGTGGATGCGGGCCTGCCCGATTGCTGCGCGGGCGCCAAGGTACAGCAGGGAAATCAGCCGTTCCGGGCTGGCGCCCAAGATCTGCGTTTCCAGGCCGATATCGGCGTAGGAGCGGACAGAATGCGAGCCAGTGGGACGGCGAGCGGCGTAAGTCATTAATGCATCTTCTATAAATTACTTGGATTTGGCTAATGCCGCGAACTGTTGGGTCAGGTAGTTGGCCGTCACCGTTTGCTGCGACACGAACTTGTCCAGCGCAACGAACTGGGCGCGCATGGCGGCCATGGAGGCGACGCTGGAGGCGGTGGCACGCGCCAGTTGGTCCTTCACGTCCTTGATCGACTCGTTCAGGCCGTCCTTGCGGATCTGGATCGAACCGTTGCTGCCAAGAATGGCCTTGGAGGCATTGTCGAACTTGGCGGCAAGGCCGTCGGCCGAGGTCATGATGCGTTTGACGTCGGCAGGGTTGGAAGTCAACGCCTTGTCGAGTTTGGTCTGATCCAGCTTCAACACGCCGGTCTTGGGGTCGGTCGTAATGCCCAGATCGCCCAGCGAACGCATGCTGCCTTCCTGGGTGACCACTTGCAGGGCGTTCGACATCGCCGACTGGATGCCGCGCGCCGTGCCGTCGCCCGTCAGGGCCTGGTTCGTCTGCGCGGTAACGTCAAAGGCGGTGTACTTCGTGATCGTCGACTGCAGCGAGTTGTAGGCGGCAACGAAATCCTGCACTGCCTTGCTGGCCACCGACGTATCGCTTTGCAGCTTCAGGGTGACGGTCTTGCCGGGTTCGGTCTTGGCCGTCAGATTCAGTGTGACGCCGTCGATCGCCGTCGAAATGTTGTTGCTACTGCTCTTGACGGTAATGCCGTTGATTTCGACTTCCGCATCCGTGGCGGCGGTCTGTTGCACCAGCTTGTCGGTCGGGCTGTTGTTGTAGCTCAGGATGTCCTGGAGCGACTGGCTGCCGGTCACCGTGATGGTCTTCACCGAAGCCTGTTCGCCTGTGTCCTTGGCGCTCAGCATCAGATAGCTTGCGCCATCGCCGTCGGTGATGATGGTGGCGCGCACACCCGCCTTGTCATCCGCGTTGATGGCCTTCGCGATACCGTTCAGCGACGTATCGCCCGACACGTCGATCGTGCGCTTGGTGCCATCGGTCAATTCGATTTCGAACGAACCGGTCGCGCCGTTGGTGGCGGTCCGGTCGGCCACGACACCCGACTGCAGGGTCTGGGCGGTCGCCAGCTTCTTCACGTTGATAGCGTATTCGCCCACCGTCGCACCATCTTCACCGATGGTCGCGGTCAGGCCGTCGCCGACCACATTGGGTTTCACGGCATCCAGCGTCGACGATTTGCCGAGGGCGGCGGCAGCCTTCTGCAAGGCCTCCACGGCGCTCTGCACTTGGCCGTACGCACTCACGCGAGCCTCGTAACTGGCTTGGCGATTGGTGAACAGACTCAGCTTTTTGTCCTCGGCGGCCTGAAGATCCGTCAGGATCTTTTCCAGGGGCAAACCGGTGGTCGAGCCGAGGTTAGTGATGGAAGCCATGTGAAATTCCTTTCTTGCGAAGCGATTCTGTCAAAAATACGGTGCCGGCGATTGGCCGGGTAAGGGCATAAGGCGGGCCTAATTCGGTGCTTCTCTCACAGATTGGCGCCAAAATGAGCGATAAACGCCGTTTGAAGAGGCGTATCAAGCTGTGGTTTTGATGCCATTGCCTTGCATGTTCACGATCATTTTGGCGATTTTCAGCACCGTTTCGCTGGGGATGGTGCGAAGTACGTCACCGGTTTCGGCATCTACCACCGACACGACGACCTGATGTACGTTGGGATCGATCTCAAACTGAAGTTGCGTGGACCAGGCCTTCATCTGGTCGTTGATTTCGTCCAGCGCCTTGTCCAGGGGCAGCTTCTGCGAGTCTGATTGGTCCGACGTGGCGCTGTCGGAAGCGCCGCTATTAGTCGTTGCGGCGGCGGGCGTGACGCTCACGGCCGGTTCGGCCACGACGTGCGCCTGCGTCATCGCAGCAGGTGCGTACGTAGCGGGTGCTAAAGGGGTTACGGCCATGATCACTCCAGCGGCGATGTGGGCGTCTCGGAGGAACGCGCTGTTTTCAGGGAATTCTCAGCTACCATAACGGCATGCCCGCAGGGAACTTTAGCCCTCGGCGAGGCAGATGTTTCACGTGCTAAATAGTTCGGATCGGGCAATGAGTGTCAAGACGGCGCTGCGAGTTATCGAAATCATCGAAACCTTTGCCCGCGAAAAGCGCGCGCTGCCTTTGTCGGAGCTGGCCCGGCTGCTGGACGTCCCGGTGTCCAGCTGCCTGGCGCTGATCCGCACGCTGACCGGCCTGGGCTACCTGTACGAAACTGGGCGGCGCCAGGGCTACTACCCCACGGGCCGCCTCTTGGCCATGGCCGAGCGCATTGCCCGGGCCGATCCCGTTCTGGATCGGGTCTATCCCAGCTTGGTCGAATTAAGGGACGCCACGCGCGAGACCGTCGTGTTCGCCAAGCTGACCCAGGACGGGCGCGTGGTCTATCTGGATGTGCTGGATTCCCCACATACCATCCGATATGCACCCGTTGCGGGTGAGTTCAAAGACGTTCATGCCAATTCGTTGGGTAAGGCGTTGATGTCGCTGATGGACGAACCCGCGCGCGAGACGATGCTGGCGGGCATGGCAATGACCCGCTATAACGAGCGCACGCTCGTTACCCCGCAAGCGCTGCAGGACGATATCCAGCGATCGCGTCAGCGGGGCTGGTTCATGAATAGCGGGGAATCCATTGCGGACGTGGGCGCGATCGCCTGGCCGGTCACC
>Ga0213827_1001247_pt1 | contig 15038 bp, 15 predicted proteins | sample MC6MC0898MG_FD_180669 | JGI IMG/M metagenome (GOLD analysis project Ga0213827, IMG submission 180669) | Enriched soil aggregate microbial communities from Iowa State University, Ames, United States - MC6-MC0898-MG | ecosystem: Environmental > Terrestrial > Soil > Unclassified | place: USA: Iowa...
CGCAGTACCGCAATGTCGATGATGTCATTCGCATGTGCAAGATGCGTATCCGCGTGCCTGAGCAATGGTGGGGCGACTACCTGGCAATGATGGGGGCGGCCCGCATCGGCGAGCGAGAGCTGCTGGCACTGGGCGAGGAGCTGGGCTGGCAGACTCTGGAAGACTATTCCCGCGACTATCTGAACTACTCCGAGCAGCGCATGATCAGCGCCATCAACAAACTCGCCGCGGGTAAGACCCAAGGCCAAAGCACCCATGACCCACTGTTTGAGAGCATGCCGGAAACGGGCTTGACCGTGACCTCCAAGGTCACGATCGACAACCAGCAGGGTAAAGTCGTAATCGACCTTACGGACAACCCAGACAGCCTGGCGTGCGGCTTGAACCTGAGCGAAGCCTGTGCCCGCACAGCTGCTATGGTCGGGGTATTCAACAGCGTGGAACACAGCGTGCCGAAGAATGCCGGCTCGTTCCGCCGCATCGACATCCTGCTGCGCGAAGGATGCGTGGTGGGTATTCCGGTGCATCCGACGTCTTGTTCGGTTGCCACGACTAACCTTGCCGATCGGGTGGCCAACTCGGTGCAGACGGCCATTGCGGAGCTGGAGGACGGCGCGGGGTTGGCCGAGTGCGGGGCTGTGATTCCTCCTTCCATTGGTGTTATATCCGGCATCGACCCCAAGACCGGCCACGCTTTTATCAACCAGTTGTTCCTAGGCTTCACAGGCGGTGCAGGCGCCCCCTTCGCTGATGCCTGGCAAACCATCGGCCACGTCGGCAATGCCGGCTTGTGCTTCCAGGACAGCGTGGAGCTCGACGAAATGCGCCACCCCTTGCTGATCCGCTCCCGTAGTTTCGTCACCGACAGTGAAGGTGCCGGTCGCTTCAACGGTGCTCGTAGCATGTTCGTGGAATTCGGGCCAGTGGGCTGCGCAATGGACCTGGGTTATGTCAGTGATGGTCACATAAATGCCCCAAAAGGTGTGCGTGGCGGATTACCGGGCGCAGCGTCGAAGCAATACCGGCGCCATGTTGACGGTGCGCTGGAAGCCTTGCCAGGCGGAGCCCTTATTCATTTGCTCGACGGTGAGACGATACTCTCGTATTCGTGCGGCGGAGGCGGCTACGGCCACCCCCACGAACGTGCTCCTGAACAAGTGCGCAAAGACGTCAGCGAGGGCTATCTCACTGCTAGCCGTGCTCGGGACGTGTTCGGGGTAGTGGTCGATGAGCATGGCCTAGGAGTGGACCTGAAAGCTACTCAGGCACTACGCGAAGGGGCCGGTGCAATGCCGGAGCTACCATGATCCTGGCCTATCAAGGCACCCGGCCAGAGCTGGGGAAAGACTGCTTCGTGGCTGAGAATGCCACGGTGGTCGGCCAAGTCACTCTGGGGAACCGCAGTTCGGTGTGGTTCAACGCAGTGCTACGCGGGGACGTGGAGCACATCGAAGTCGGCGCAGAAAGCAACCTGCAGGACGGCGTAATCGTGCATGCCGACCCTGGCAGCCCGGTACGCATCGGCAACCGGGTTACCGTTGGTCACGCGGCCGTGCTGCACGGTTGTACAGTCGAAGAAGGGGCGCTGATCGGCATCGGTGCCACCGTGCTGGACGGCGCAGTAATCGGTAGCCAATCGCTGATCGCGGCTGGATCGCTGATACCTCCCGGAAAACAGATCCCGCCCCGCTCACTGGTCATGGGGGCTCCCGGCAAGGTCGTCAGGTCGTTGACGCAAGACGAACTGCAATCACTGGCGTGGGCGGCAGACGAGTACGTGCACCTGGCACGCGGCTTCCTTACGCAACAAGCTGACTGAACCACCCAAGGGGCGCCGCGCTAGCGTGGCGCCCCTTGCTGCCGGTCACGCCGACGCTGGCCTGCGGCCACGGGGCTTGCGAGTAACCTTGATAGGCTCAAGCAAACTGCCATCTTCTGCGAAAATCTGCTCTTTGTACCATCGAGCTGCATCGATGATGTCGGCGCGCATGGCTGCGCCAACAGCTTCAGCATCACGTTTGGCAAGGGCCGCGAGAATATTGTAGTGATGTGCGATACCACGCTCGTGCAAGCTGTGTGCGGCGGTATGCATGTGTTTCATCACAGCAGCGATGTACGGGCCACTTTGCAACCACAACCGTTCAATGATCGATAGCAGTGCATCCGAGCCGGACGCGCGATAAATCTCAAAATGCAGCTGTTCATTGGCCACCACGGCTTCGGCGATTAGTTCGCTGTCGACCGCATGGCTGTAGGCCTCGGCCGCGCGCTTGATACGCGAGAACGCAGCCGTGTCCATACGCTCGGCGGCCAGTGATGCTGCACGCGCCTCAACCGTAGCCCGCGCCTCAATTAGATCGTCCAAGCGCTGCACCGTGACCATGGGAACGCCTAAGGTCCGATTGGCAAGCATTTCCAAAGCACCTTCGGTGAGCAGCCGGTTAACCGCCTCACGCACCGGCATCGTACTTGTTCCTAATTGCTCGGCCAGCCCGCGGATGGTGACAGCAGCCCCTGGTGCATAGCGTCCCGAGCGCAAAGCATTGGCAAGCGCCTCATAAGCCTGCTCGCGCAGTACCGAACTACTGAGCTTACCGAAGGCGGGCACGCCATCTTCACCTTCAAGCAGGGACGGATCCCTCATGGAATCGGCCTTGAGCATAAAAACCTCGCTTATGTCGACGACCATCCAAGCCGCCGGATATCACAGTTGTGATCACAATTGTAGGGGTATCAGACATTCGGTGTCGACGTCTTTCACTTTGAAAGTCGTGATCACATTATTTGTAAAAACGCCAAAAACCAGACATGAAGGTTGAAAAAACCCTATTTACGTGATCACATATCTCGCTATATAGTCGGGTCAGGTTCCTTCACGACAATGCGAGGTAGTAATGGACAGTATGCGCAAAGGCCAACGCTGGGTTCTGGACTCGTTCCTGGCTATCGGTGGGCTGGATGTACTACACCCGGACGCGGGTGCGATCTTCGAACAGATCGGTTACGACTCAAACGACATCAAGCGGGTATTCGACCCAGTAAAGGCGGGCTCCATGCTACCGTCCGCCTGGTCTGCGGCAGCCCATGAGATTGAAGGCCGAGCCCAGCACTGGGAAGGCCGAGGCTGTCGAGCAACGGCCCGACGGCTCTACGAACGAGCCACCTTGCTCTATGCCCGCACCCATTATTCGATCCTGGGCGATGATCCTCGCCGTGCGCGATACCTGGAAAAGCTCATCAGCTGCTTCGACAAGGTGATCGAGTTCTCCGCGCAGCCCATTGAGCGAGTCACCCTTCCCTTCGAGGGCAAGCACCTTCACGGCATTCTCGAAACGCCAGCAGGTGCCAGTAAAGTCCCCTGCGTGATCATGTTGCCGGGCATGGACATGTTCAAAGAGGACTGGCACAAGCTAATCGAGCAGCGAATCCTTCCTCGCGGTTGGGCTGGTTTTTCGCTGGATGGGCCCGGTCAGGGGGAGTCTCTCACCAAGGGACTCAAAATGACCCTGGACAACTACGACCGAGCTATCAGCCGAGTGATCGACTTCCTCAGCGAGCACCCTGCCATCGACCCTGATCGTATCGTGATCATGGGTTCGAGCATGGGTTCATGGTGGGCGACCCGTGCCGCAGCAGTGGAGCCACGCATTCGCGCTATTGCCGCCAACATGTCCAATCTGGGTGACAAGTACGTGTTGCTCAATCAGGCACAGCCAAGCTTCATGTCGAACCTGATGTTCATGACTGGGATCAGCGATACGCAGGAAATCCAAACGCTGTCGCAAGCAATGACCTTGGATGATATCGCCCCACAGGTGAAGGTCCCGTACCTGATCATTACCGGGGAAAATGATGAACTCACTACCCTTGAGTCGACGATTGACGTTTATGACAGGTTGCAAGGGCCGAAGGAACTGTGGATCTATCAGTACGAATTCCATCCGATAGGAGCGCAGTCGGATGAGTGGCTAACGGCATCATTGGATTGGCTGGACCAAGCCATGCACGGCAAGTTCGAGAATAGTCATGAAAAACGCACGTTCATCACCAAACAAGGGCAGTACCTTGAAGGCAATGGTGAGCCATGCTGGTGGAACCCCTGATCCAGCAGCGGAGTAATGGGCCCCATGTCATCAGCCCGTGCATGACCCAGGGCTGATGACATGTATATAACGCTAACGAATATAAAAATAAGAACTCGATCTCAGTTTATGGACACGACCTGCCTCCCTATTCCAAAGCCAGGCGGAACCCGTAGATGGACAAGACTTTTCTCCCTGGTCGTCCTTCCAGGAAGTCAAAAATGCTCAATGATTCAAGGTCAGCTCTTTCTACATCACCCGCACGCTTGAAGCTCTCTGTTCAAACAAAGGGCATGTTGCTGTTAGTCGTTGCCATCCTGATGTGGGGGGCGAATTGGCCTGTAATGAAAAGTGGTTTGAACCACATCACTCCCATATGGTTTTCCACTCTACGCTTCGCACTTGGGGCGGCTTGTCTTTTTGTCATTCAAGCAGCCACTGGGAAGCTCATACTTCCCAAGCACCATGACGTGCCCCTCATCGCAAGTGTTGGGTTGTTGCAAATGATGACCTTCACTGTACTAGGTGCAGTGGCGATGACCCATGTGGACGCCGGACGCTCTGCTGTCCTGGCTTACACCACCCCTCTATGGGTATTGCCGATTGCCGTACTGCTTCTGCACGAAAAACTGAGCCGTAGAGAGTTGATGGGCACATTTATGGGCGTGATGGGCGTATTGATACTATTCAATCCGCTGTCGCTGGATTGGAGTAACCAGCCTTTGGTACAGGCTAACTTTATGCTATTAGCTGCTTCGCTTTGCTGGGCGCTAAGTATGCTTCATCTACGTTACAGCAAAAACACCTCATCGGCTTACCAACTGGCCCCGTGGCAGATGGCACTGGCTTGTATTCCACTTTCAATGCTTTCCTGGTGGGTGGAGGGTCCATACACCGGTGATGGCTCGCGCACGCTCTGGGAAATTCTGTTGTTTATGGGTCCCCTGGCAACCGCTTTCTGTTTCTGCGCAGTTAATGCGGCCAGTAGCTGGCTTTCCAGTACCAGCATGTCCACCGCCATGCTGGGCGTGCCCGTAGTAGGGCTGATGATGTCCGTCCTCTTCACTGATGAGGTACTGACACTGCCATTACTGCTGGGCGTTTTTGCAATCCTTCTAGGTATCTTAGTAACGATTACCCGACACCTTGGCAGTACCAACTGAATTCAACGCTTTGGATGTCAAAGCCCCCCTGATGAATGAGGCACTCATGACTTCGCAGATAATCGACTGGCATACGCTTGGATTCAACTACATCAAAACTGACCTGCGCTACCTCGCCTATTGGCGGGATGGTAGATGGGATGAAGGCAAATTGGTGGAAGACAACCAATTGCATATCAGCGAGGGGTCTACGGCGTTACATTATGGCCAACAATGTTTCGAAGGTTTGAAGGCGTACCGTTGCAAAGATGGATCAATAAACCTGTTTCGCCCTGATCAAAACGCTCGACGCATGCAGCGCAGTTCCGCGCGAGTACTGATGCCTGAAGTCAGTGAGCAACAGTTTATTGAAGCCTGCAAAGCGGTTGTACGCCACAACGAACGATTTATTCCACCTTACGGCTCCGGCGGGGCACTCTACTTACGGCCATTCGTGATAGGTGTGGGTGACAATATTGGCGTTCGTGCGGCGCCTGAGTTCATATTCTCTGTATTCTGTATTCCAGTCGGCGCCTACTTCAAAGGCGGCATGAAGCCCCATGACTTCGTAATATCCCATTATGATCGGGCCGCACCGCACGGCACAGGCGCAGCAAAGGTTGGTGGCAACTATGCCGCAAGTCTGATGCCGGGCGCCGAAGCCAAGCTGAAGGGATTTGCAGATTGCATTTATCTTGACCCTGCTACCCACACCCGCATCGAAGAAGTGGGTTCTGCGAACTTTTTCGCCATCACTCACGACGACGAGTTCATCACACCGCGATCCAGCTCCGTGCTTCCAGGCATTACACGTCTGTCGCTAATGGAACTGGCTAGTCTGCGCCTCGGCTTAAAGGTGATCGAGGATGATATTTTGGTAGATGAACTCGAGCGATTCAAGGAAGCAGGCGCTTGCGGTACCGCTGCGGCCATCACGCCTATCGGTAGCATACAGCATGGACATAAACAATATATCTTCCATAGCCGAGACGAGGTGGGCCCAATCATTCGCCAACTGTTCAATGAGCTGAGTGGGATTCAGGTAGGGGACCTTGAAGCACCTGAGGGTTGGATCGTTAAAGTATAGGAACTCGGGCGCGGACAATCTCATCGTTGCTTGCGATAAGATTGAGCTTACCGGCGCCCCAGCTCTTTCAACTCCGTAGATTACTTACATCCCAAAGGACAGGTCGCAGCTGCTTCAAGCGACATGATAAACACAAGCCATCGCCTCTTACGAATGCGGTAGGAGATCATCGACCGTGGCTCAATCATGGTGGTGCGCTTAACCCATTACCGCACGGGCAAACTCTTCTGGGGTGGGGGTTTCCTGCCACTGCGCAACTCCTGGAGGCAATTCCATCCAAGGTTGCTTACGTGCTACCCATATGTGTGCCAGTGGCGCAAGCTGCTGCGCATTATCGAGTACGCCAGCACGCACGACTCGCATACCTGGAGCAGCGCTGGTTTCGTTGAACAGACGGGTGAAGCACACACCGCAGGCGTAGTGCGTGGAGCGGTGCCCTTCATGCTCGTAAGCATGCACGGCCGCCTCACCTTCCAGTTCCACCGAGGAAGCACCACATAACATATGCAGCGCAAACGCACTGCCACTCCAACGCTGACAGTCAAGGCAATGGCAGGCGTACAACGGTGGTAAGGTATCAGCCTCGACATGAAGCTTGAGCTGCCCGCAGCGGCAATTGCCAGTTAATCGCATGTCTTTTCCTTACATTGGTTTGCGGATACAAGGGCACGGATGATCGCTGGTCATCGCTCTCGGTAGAAGATCCTAAATGTAGCAACGGTTGGTTAGAAATGTATGAGCGGTCTTGACTGGGAAAGCCAGCGCGTGTTTCTGGCAGTTTTACGCTCAGGTAGCCTGAGCGGTGCAGCTAGGCTTCTGGGGATTGCCCAAGCCACGGCACGGCACGGCACGGCGAAGGTTGGAGCACCTTGAAAGCACGCTGGGGCTAAGTCTTTTCACTCGAACTACGATTGGCCTAATCCCTACCTACTCGGCCCGCGGACTAATCCAGCATGTCGAATCCATGGCTATCGCAGCACAAGCGTTCAGCCGCATGGCCAGCGCTGAATCGGCTATCGATCATGGCATCATAAGGCTGACCTGCGGGGAACTGCTCGGAGTGGAGTTGCTGCCAGGTTTACTGCGCGACCTCCATCACGATCATCCGGGTTTGAAGCTTGAGCTGAGTGTAAATGACGCGCTCGAAGATATCTCTCGTCAGCAATCGGACATCGCCGTGCGACTCGCACGCCCGGTGGAGGCAGATATCGTGGCTCGGTGTGTGGGGAATTTGCAGGTTGGCATTTATGCCAGCGCCGACTGCTTACAACGTTATGGTGTGCCGGAAAACCTAGACGCCCTGCGCCACGGTCCACTCATAGGCCCCGACCGCCGCTCCGCCGACCTACGTCGGTTGGTGGAATTAGGCTTTTGCAATGCCGATCAGCACTTTGCCATTGCCACAGATAACCACTTGGCGCAATTAGCAGCGCTTAAGGCAGGACTGGGATTCGGCCTGTGCCCAAGAATTATCGCGAGAGCTCATAGCCTTACTGCGGTTTTGCCGAACAGTTATAGCTTCGAGGTTGGGGTATGGCTAGCCATGCACAGCGACCTGCGCAAAATCCTTGAGATTAGGGTTGACGACCGCCCCCCTTTTTCAGTCGAAAATAAATTAACAGACATAGAACGCAGGGCCTCCTGTATTTGATCTCGGAAGAGTTCAGGCTACAATGGGGCTACACCTTGGGGAAACACAGCGATCTGACAGATAAAAACGGCGTTAAAGTTTTTCGCCCAGGAACATTTGATGCAATAGAGAAAGCTCTCAAAGCATTGTAAACAGCGACTGATTCGAAAGCAGGCACAGAATGGCTACCAATTTAATTACTGAAGCTGGCTATCAGTCTTTAAAAGATGAACTGGATTGGCTTTGGCGCGAAGAGAGGCCAGAAATCACAAGAAAAGTCACTTGGGCTGCGTCACTGGGCGACCGAAGTGAAAATGCGGACTATCAATATAATAAAAAAAGGCTGAGGGAGATAGATCGCCGAGTTAGGTATCTCCGAAAGCGGATCGAAGATCTGAGGGTAGTTCCTTACTCCCCCACTCAAGAAGGTAAAGTTTTCTTTGGGGCTTGGGTAACAATTGTCAACGACTACGATGAGAGCAAGAAATTTCGCATTGTGGGCGGCGATGAAATCTATGACAAAAAAGATTTTATTTCTATCGACTCCCCAATGGCACGCGCGTGCATTGGCAAGAATGTAGGGGATGAGATTGTAGTGCGTACACCGACTGGCGATGCCTATTGGGAAGTTTCGGAAATTGATTACAGCTCGGTGGAGGTTGCCCCCCGGTTCTCCAAGCCCTGAAACACACAAATCAGCCACCACTGCTCCTAGAACCAGGCAGCAGCGATGGTTGGAATTGAATAGTATGGTCCATTAGTACTGTACTATTAAAAAATCCAAATGATTCCAGTTGGTTAGGTTAGATAGTATGAGGTCCTGGGGTACTACCTTCCAGGCGGCATTCTCACTGCGTCGCCCAGCGACGCCGCCCAGGCAACCTTCTGGGTGATCTCCGGGCGATAGACGCGCCACAGGTGGTCCAGCTCTTTCTTCAGCGCCTCATGGCCTTGCGTGGTGATGATGTTGGTACTCAACAGCGCACTCCTCAACGGCGGGTGATCAGGCCTTGGCGCGCGATGCGGGTGAGGTGGCCAATGACGTGTGCGGCCTCGTCCGGCGCCGGGGCCTGAATAACGGCCAGGTCGAAACGGTCGTTGCCATAATGCGCCAGGTGGCAGCCGATATCGGCAAACTGGATCAGAAAGGCGCGCGCCAGGCCCTTGCGCCGGGACAGGCCTTCGAGGTGACGCAAAAGGGTAGGCTGATGCTGGCCGCCGAGCAGAATGCGCGGTGTGCGGGCCGCCTGGCTGGCAGGCAAAGGGCTTAAACAGACACTGGTACGTGGGCAACTCATGGAGCTTCTCTCCGCCTCGCGAATCCCGCTGGGCAGCGGTGGGAGGCGTCACCGAACCAGCGCTTTAGCGGTATTTCGGATGGCCCGGAGGTGGGGCCTTCCTGCGCCCCGCAAGTAGCTGTTTAAATCGGCGCAGGCGGTATGCTAGAGCGATGAGCTACAAGTTGCAAGCGACACGCCGCAAGCAAAAGCAGGCCGAGTACTGGCCCGCTCTTGCTGGCGGCATGTCGCTCAAAGCTTGCAGGTGACTACCGGGCGATCAGGCGGTCCAGCGAGAAGCGGCCAGCGCCTTCGATCATGACGGCAACCGTGCCGGCCAGCAGCGCCAGGGCGAACTCATAGCCGTTGTTGGCCATGAACAGGCCGTTGCCAATGTGCACCGAGAAAATCGCTACCACCAGCGTCACAGACAACGCCAAAGCTGCGGGGCGGGCCAGCAGGCCGATTACCAGGGCCAGGCCGCCGAAGAATTCGGCGCTACCGGACAGCAGGGCCATCAGGTAACCCGGGGCCAGGCCGATGCTTTCCATCCACTGGCCAGTGCCTTCCAGGCCATAACCGCCGAACAGGCCGAACAGTTTTTGCGCGCCATGCGCCATGAAGATGATGCCGACCAGGATGCGGATAACGCTGAGACCAGCGCCGGCGCGGGTGGAAAACAGGGCGTTGAGGGAAGTGCTGTTCATGTCGAAGCGTCCTTGAAGCGAAGAAGTTGTGTTGAGATGGGCGCCATCATAATCAATTAGATAGATATGAAAACCGCAAAAAACCCAACATAACAATCGATTAAATCGATTTATCAACGCCTCGCTACGCGCTCCAGCACGGCCCGTTCGCGGTTGAACGCCAAATAGTACTTGTTGACACTGTTGACGAAGTTGACCGGCCCCATGCCTACCTGCTCCATGGCGATGCGCTCGGTCTGGAAGAACCACTGGTTGCCGTTGAGCCCGCGCCGCCGCGCTTCGGCACGCATGGCCTGGACCCGCTCGGGGCCGAGGTTGTAGGCCGCGAGCGTGAAGGCCATGCGCTCACGCTCGTTGATCTTGGCGCTGGCAAAGAACTTGCGCCGGATCAGCGCCAGGTAGCGTGCGCTGGCCTGTACATTGCCATCCACCGTGGCAGTGTTGCTCACCCCCACGCGCTGGGCGGCCGAGGGGGTAATCTGCATCAGGCCATGGGCACCGCCCGTGCCCCGTGCAGCCGGGTTGAGCGTCGACTCCTTGAACGCCAGCGCGGCCAGGTTGAGCCAGTCGATCTGCTGCGCCTGGCCATGCTTCTGCAGGACTGCCCGCACCGAGGCGAGGCGCTGGCGGTCCTTGCTGGCCAAGGGGTTGTGCACCCGGTACTGGCGCCGGTAGATGCGCTCGAACGCGGCATCCTGATTGCCTGGCGCGCGGTAGCCTTGCAGGAAGTGATCGACCGTAGCCAACAATTGCGGCGCGTCACGCCCCACATACCAGCGCATGGCCTGCGGCGCGCCCAGGTGCACCCGGGTGTCCAGGCGAAGGCGCGGCATAACCCGCGCCCAGCGCCGGGCAATTGGCTGCTCGACCACAGTCAGGTGATAGATGCCCGCCTGCACCATCTCCAGCACATCTTCCACCGCCAGCGTCGCGTCGACCCACTCCACCTTGATCGGCGGCCGCTTGCGCAGTGCCAGTTGCTGGTTGGCCTGCTGGATCAGCGGCCCGGCGGCACTCGCGCTGGTCAAGGCCACGGTACGCCCGGACAGCTGTTCGACTTTGCTGAAGCTTCGCTCGCCTTTGCGCCCCACCAGCGTCAACGGCACCTGGTCGAGTATCGGCGCAGTGCTGCTGACGCTGCGTACCGTGCCAGGGTCGAGCAGCTCGCCCGGCGCGGCCAGGTCACCCTCGCCGCGGGCCAGAGCACCCAGCAACTGCTCCTTGGCGCGCGGGATGAGCTTGAGCTGGATCTGCTGGTCGTCCGCAGTGCGGGCATTGAGGTAGTGCTCCAGGGCACGCAGGCGATAATACTCGATGCCGACCGGCTCGCCCTTGACCTCGCCGGAGCTGTTGCGGCTCTGGTTGACCAGCACCCGCAGGATTTTACTGGTACGAATCTGCTGCAGGTCACGCACTTTGGCGGGCGGTATGTTCTGCTGCGGCCCCGGCACGCGCGCCTGGGCCGGGCCAGTAAGGGTCAGCCCGAGCGTCAGCAGAAAAACAAGCCAGCATCGCAGCATGCGCAAACGTGTCCGTGGTGGTTGGGCGGCGGCCATGGAACGAACCGTCAAGTGAGAAATGACGGTAAAAGACCACGGCAACAGCATGAAGTTCTTGGTTTTTTTAGAAAAACGCGGATTTTGCTATGCTGGCCGCCCCGCGGCACGAGATAGCACCATGCAACTGATCGATATCGGCGTCAACCTGACCAACAGCAGCTTCCACGACCAACAGGCGGCAATCGTCGAGCGCGCCCTTGAGGCCGGGGTGACACAAATGGTGCTCACCGGCACCAGCCTGGCAGTCAGTGAACAGGCGCTGGAGCTGTGCCAGCAGCTGGACGCGAGCGGTGCGCACCTGTTCGCCACCGCGGGCGTGCACCCCCACGACGCCAAGTCCTGGGATGCCGGCAGCGAGCGCCAGTTGCGCCAGCTGTTGAATGAACCGCGCGTGCGCGCCGTGGGCGAATGCGGCCTGGATTTCAACCGCGACTTCTCCCCTCGCCCCCTCCAGGAGCAAGCCCTCGAGGCGCAGTTGGCGCTGGCCGCAGAGCTGCGCCTGCCGGTGTTTCTGCACGAGCGCGATGCCAGCGAGCGCTTGTTGGCGATCCTCAAGCATTACCGCGACCACCTGACCGGCGCAGTGGTGCACTGCTTTACCGGCGAGCGCGCGGCGTTGTTCGCCTACCTGGACATGGACCTGCACATCGGCATTACCGGCTGGATCTGCGACGAACGCCGTGGCACCCACCTGCATCCGCTGGTGGGCAACATTGCCGAAGGGCGGCTGATGCTCGAGAGCGATGCCCCCTACCTGCTGCCACGCAGCCTGCGGCCCAAGCCGAAGAACGGGCGCAACGAGCCCGCGTTTCTGCCGCAGGTGTTGCGCGAAGTGGCGCTGCATCGGGGCGAATCGGCCGAGCGCACGGCGGCGCATACCACCGCGACAGCGCGAGCGTTCTTCCAACTCCCTTGACCCCTGCACGCAGGCTGTTGATATGGGTCAACTTCTTGCTGAGCAGGTGCAGGCACAATGATGGCACCTTGCCAATATTGTTTCCGCTCAACTCAGAGAAGACCTGCCCATGGGTGCCTGGCTTAGCAATGTTTCCCTGAAGTACAAATTCTGGGCCGTCAATGCGGTGGCCTTTGTCACGACCCTGCTGCTGGTGCTCTACGCCGTGCACCTGGAGCAACGCGCCCGCGCCGAAGCCGCGCAGGCGCAGGCGGCAGCACAAGCTCAGCTGCTGGCTGCCTGGCCTGCAGGGCAAGCATTGCCGCGCCCGACCAACGTCATCAGTTGGTCGGCCGGGCAAACGCCGGCTTTCGCCGGTGAAACGCTCGATAGCCTGCGCAACGCCCAGGGTTGGGTCGAGCTGCCGAGCGCCTGGGTCCTCGGCGAAAACCCGTTGCGCGGCGCACAGGTCTTGCGCAACGGCGACCAGCAGGTGGCGGTGCTGGCCCAGTCGCCAAGCCTGCGTCAGGTATTTATCGACCGCTTCAGCAACTACGCGGCATGCGTGCTGATCCTGATGCTGGCCATGCTCGGCGCCTCGCAATTGCTGATCCGCTTTCTGCTCAGCCAGCTCAACACGTTGAAGGATGTGATGCTGCACGTGGAAAAAACCGGCGACCTGGCGGCCCGTGTACCGCTGGCCTGTGGCGACGAGGTCGGCCAGATGGCCGGTGCCTTCAATGCCATGCAGGCCACCTACCACCGCGTGGTCAGCACCGTCGCCCACACTGCTGCACAGCTGGACTCGGGCGCCGCACGCCTGGCCGCCAGCATGAACAACGTACGCCACGGCATGCTCGGCCAGCAGAGCGAGACTGACCAGGCCGCCACCGCCATCAACGAAATGTCGGCGACGGTGCACCACATTGCCCAGCATGCCGGTGCCACCCGTGACCTGTCACAAACCGCCGACACCTTGGCCGGCAGCGGCAAAGAGGTGGTCAGCCGGGTGCAGGATTCGATTTCCGGGCTTTCCAGCGGTGTGCAGCAAACCGCCGAAATGATTCGCCAACTGGCCGAAGACAGCCAGAAGATCAACGGCGTGGTCGGCGTGATCCACAGCATCGCCGAGCAGACCAACCTGCTGGCGCTCAACGCCGCCATCGAAGCGGCGCGCGCCGGTGACCTGGGCCGCGGCTTTGCCGTGGTGGCCGATGAGGTGCGCAACCTGGCCAAGCGCGTGCAAACCTCTACCGACGAAATCACCAGCATGGTCTCGGCGCTGCAATCAGGCACCCGCGATGCTGTGGAATTCATGCAGGAAAGCTCGTACAAAGCCGACGATTGTGTCCGCCAGGCCCAGGACGCCGGCGAAGCGCTGGCCGAAATTACCAGCGCAGTGGCGCAGATGCGCGAGAGCAATACCCAGATTGCCGTGGCGGCCGAACAGCAAAGCCAGGTGGCCGAGGAAATGAACCGCGCCGTGGTGAGCATCCGCGATGTTACCGAACAGACCGTGCAGCAGACGGTGGGTTCGGCAACGACCAGTAGCGAACTGGCGACCCTGGCCGGCGAATTGAACAGGGCCATTGGTCAGCTCAAGCTATAGTGGTCATAGCCAGCCTCGATTGGCCCCCACCCAGGGGCCGCACTAAGCTTTGAGCATGACCGAGAGGAAATGCTCATGAGCAAACGCCTGCCCAACCTGCCCGCCTGGCAATGGCGCGGCTACCACAACAACCACCGCCACCCGGCCAATCTGGTGCTGCACCTGATTGCCGTGCCGCTGTTCATCCTCGGCGCGCTGCTGATTCTGTCCGGGTTGTTCGGCCTGGACCTTGGCCAGATTGCCGTTGGCGTGATCGCCCTGATTGCCGGCCTTGGCTTGCAGCGCCATGGCCACCGCCTGGAGGCCGAACAACCTGAGCCGTTCGCCAATCGCCAGGATGCCGTGCAGCGTTTGCTGACAGAGCAGTTCATCACCTTCCCACGCTTTGTGCTGAGCGGGGCCTGGTGGAAGGCCTGGCGGGAGCGGCACAAGCACCGCCATTGATGCCAAGGGGCTGCTTTGCAGCCCAATCGCGACGCAAGGCCGCTCCCACAGAAATCGCGCACGCCTTGAAGCATGTGCGATTCTTGTGGGAGCGGCCTTGTGTCGCGAAAGGAGCGCGCAGCGCTCCCAAGATTGATCAGGCAAACACGGTGACGGTCTGTCGGCTCAGGGCCAGCAATTCGCCTTCAGCCGTCCACAGCGCCGCAGCTGCATGCCCATAACCATCCCGCGCATGCTCGGTCTCCACGCCGTAGCGGCACCAGTCCAGGGTCGACAGCTTCGCCGTGGGCTGGATGAACTCGATGGTCCAGGTGAGCGTGCTGCCCGCTGCGGGCTGCTTGAGAAACGGCATCAGGCTCGGTGGCCAGGCATCGACCAACGCCAGCAAGTGGGCCTCATTTACCTGCTCTTCAGCCACATCCCGCAAGCGCACCCAGCCGCCCATCCTGCGCGACTGATTGCCACTGAACGGCAACCCCCCCACCGCCCAGCGCAAGGCCACGTGCCGCATGAACTCCGGGGTAACGCCTTTGATATACGGTAACTCGGGAGCAGCGTCGTCGAGTGCTGGCATTTCCATCGCCGGTGACGCGGGCACGTCGACCA
>Ga0213827_1001252_pt1 | contig 14983 bp, 13 predicted proteins | sample MC6MC0898MG_FD_180669 | JGI IMG/M metagenome (GOLD analysis project Ga0213827, IMG submission 180669) | Enriched soil aggregate microbial communities from Iowa State University, Ames, United States - MC6-MC0898-MG | ecosystem: Environmental > Terrestrial > Soil > Unclassified | place: USA: Iowa...
GTTCGAATTCCTGATGGTTATGCAAAGCATGAAAATTATGAATTTGAGTTATTCAATCTATCGCCATAGCATCGTCCATACAAGCCAAGGGGTTTTTGGCATAGAAAGACGCTGATGAGGAACAGTCTGATGGCTGGCAAAACGCTCTACGACAAACTCTGGGAAGCCCATGAGGTCAAGCGCCGTGATGACGGCTCGTCCTTGATCTACATCGACCGCCATATCATTCATGAAGTGACGTCGCCCCAGGCCTTCGAAGGCCTGCGCCTGGCCAACCGCAAGCCATGGCGCATTGATGCCAACATCGCCACGCCCGACCACAACGTGCCGACCACGCCAGAGCGCAAGGGCGGTATCGAAGCCATCGTCGACCAGGTGTCGCGCCTTCAGGTGCAGACCCTCGATGAGAACTGTGACGAATATGGCATCGTCGAATTCAAGATGAACGATGTGCGCCAAGGTATCGTCCACGTCATCAGCCCGGAGCAGGGCGCCACCTTGCCGGGCATGACCGTGGTCTGCGGCGACTCGCACACCTCCACCCACGGCGCCTTCGGTGCCCTGGCCCATGGCATCGGCACCTCCGAGGTCGAGCACGTGCTCGCCACCCAGTGCCTGGTCGCCAAAAAAATGAAGAACATGCTGGTGCGCGTCGAAGGCCAATTGCCTGTCGGCGTCACTGCCAAGGACATCGTCCTTGCCGTGATTGGCAAGATCGGTACCGCAGGTGGTAACGGCCACGCCATGGAATTCGCTGGCAGCGCCATCCGCGAGCTTTCCATGGAAGGCCGCATGACCATCTGCAACATGTCCATCGAAGCCGGTGCCCGCGTTGGCCTGGTCGCCACCGACGCCACCACCGTCGCCTACGTCGAAGGCCGCCCGTATGCGCCGAAAGGCGAGCAATGGGAGCGTGCGGTCGAGTCGTGGAAAGACCTGGTCTCCGATGACGATGCGGTGTTCGACACCGTGGTTGAACTCGATGCTGCCCAGATCAAGCCGCAGGTCAGCTGGGGCACGTCGCCCGAGATGGTGTTGGCCGTCGACCAGCGTGTGCCGGACCCGGCTGCCGAGGCCGACCTGGTCAAGCGCGGTTCCATCGAACGCGCCTTGAAGTACATGGGCCTGAGCGCCAACCAGGCGATTACCGATATCCGCCTGGACCGCGTGTTCATTGGCTCCTGCACCAACTCGCGGATCGAAGACCTGCGCGCTGCGGCAGAAATCGCCAAGGGCCGCAAGGTGGCCGCCACCGTCAAGCAGGCCATCGTTGTGCCGGGTTCTGGCCTGGTCAAGGCGCAGGCCGAGCGTGAAGGCTTGGACAAGATCTTCCTCGAGGCCGGTTTCGAATGGCGTGAGCCGGGCTGCTCGATGTGCCTGGCGATGAACCCGGACCGCCTGGAAAGCGGCGAGCACTGCGCATCGACCTCCAACCGCAACTTCGAAGGTCGCCAGGGCGCCGGTGGCCGTACCCACCTGGTCAGCCCGGCCATGGCCGCCGCTGCCGCGGTGACCGGCCACTTCATCGATGTCCGCGAGTTGATCCAAGGGAGCGCAGCATGAAAGCCTTTACCCAGCACACTGGCCTTGTCGCGCCGTTGGATCGTGCCAACGTCGATACCGACCAGATCATCCCCAAGCAGTTTCTCAAGTCGATCAAACGCACCGGTTTCGGGCCCAACCTGTTCGACGAGTGGCGCTACCTGGACGTGGGCCAGCCCTACCAAGACAACAGCAAGCGCCCGCTGAACAAAGAGTTCGTGCTTAACCACGAGCGTTACCAAGGTGCCAGCGTGTTGCTGGCGCGGGAAAACTTCGGTTGCGGTTCGAGCCGTGAGCACGCCCCATGGGCATTGGACGAATACGGCTTCCGCAGCGTGATCGCGCCAAGCTTCGCCGACATCTTCTTCAACAACAGCTTCAAGAACGGCTTGCTGCCGATCATCTTGAGCGATGAAGAAGTCGACGAATTGTTCAAGCAGGTCGAAGCGAACCCGGGCTACCAGCTGACCATCGACCTGCAGGCGCAGGCGGTGACCCGCCCGGACGGCAAGGTGCTGCACTTCGAGATCGATGCCTTCCGCAAGCACTGCCTGCTCAACGGCCTCGACGACATCGGCCTGACCTTGCAGGACGGCGAGGCGATCAAGGCGTTCGAAGGCAAGCACCGCGCGTCGCAGCCTTGGCTGTTCCGTGATGCGTGAATGATCGGGCCGGCCCCTTCGCGGGCAAGCCCGCTCCCACAGGAGCTCCAGTGCTCTTGAATGCAAGGTGAGCCTGTGGGAGCGGGCTTGCCCGCGAAAGGGCCGCTGCAGGCAAAACACACAAAAGGACTCGACAATGACCAGCACCACCCACACCGATGTGGTCCAACGCCAGTTTGGCGAACAGGCCAGTGCCTACCTCAGCAGCGCCGTGCATGCCCAGGGCAGTGAGTTCGCCCTGCTGCAAGCCGAGCTGGCGGGGCAGGGTGCGGCTCGCGTGCTGGACCTGGGCTGCGGTGCCGGTCATGTCAGCTTCCATGTGGCGCCCCTGGCGGCAGAAGTGGTTGCCTACGACCTGTCGCAGTCGATGCTCGACGTGGTTGCCAGTGCCGCTGCCGAGCGCGGCCTGGGCAATATCACCACCCAGTGCGGTGCCGCCGAACGCCTGCCGTTCGCCGATGCGTCGTTCGACTTTGTCTTCAGCCGCTATTCGGCGCACCACTGGAGCGACCTGGGCGTGGCCCTGCGTGAAGTGCGCCGGGTGCTGAAGCCGGGCGGGGTGGCGGCGTTCATCGACGTGATGTCGCCGGGCAGCCCGTTGCTCGATACCTATTTGCAAACGGTTGAAGTGCTGCGCGACACCAGCCACGTACGCGATTATTCTGCCGCCGAGTGGCAGCGCCAGGTCAGCGAAGCCGGCCTGCATGCCCGCAGCCACACGCGTCAGCGCCTGCGCCTGGAGTGGACCTCGTGGGTTGAGCGCATGCGCACGCCCGAGCCGCTGCGCGTGGCAATCCGCCAGTTGCAGCAGGCAATGGGCGAAGAAGTGCGGCAGTATTATCAGATTGAAGCCGATGGCTCGTTCAGCACCGATGTCATCGTGTTGTGGGCCGAGCGCTGAGTTTATTACGGTGCAGCCGAGCTGGCTGCGCCGCTTGAATGGATAGAGGAAAGCATGAGCAAGCAGATTCTGATTCTCCCAGGTGATGGCATTGGTCCGGAAATCATGGCCGAGGCGGTCAAGGTGCTGGAGCTGGCCAACGACAAGTTCCAGCTCGGCTTCAGCCTCGAGCATGACGTGATCGGCGGCGCTGCCATCGACAAGCATGGCGTGCCACTGGCCGACGAAACCCTGGAGCGCGCGCGCCAGGCTGATGCCGTGCTGCTGGGCGCCGTGGGTGGCCCGAAGTGGGACAAGATCGAGCGCGACATTCGCCCAGAGCGCGGCCTGCTGAAAATCCGTTCGCAACTGGGCCTGTTCGCCAACCTGCGCCCGGCCATCCTCTACCCGCAACTGGCCGATGCCTCGTCGCTCAAGCCAGAAATCGTCTCGGGCCTGGACATCCTCATCGTTCGTGAGCTGACCGGCGGCATCTACTTCGGTGCGCCGCGCGGCCAGCGTGAGCTGGAAGGCGGCGAGCGCCAGGCCTACGACACCCTGCCATACAGCGAAAGCGAAGTGCGCCGCATCGCCCGTGTCGGCTTCGACATGGCCCGTGTGCGTGGCAAGAAGCTGTGCTCGGTGGACAAGGCCAACGTCCTGGCCTCCAGCCAGCTGTGGCGTGAAGTGGTCGAGGAAGTGGCCAAGGACTACCCGGATGTCGAGCTGAGCCACATGTACGTCGACAACGCTGCCATGCAGCTGGTGCGCGCACCCAAGCAGTTCGACGTGGTGGTCACCGACAACATGTTCGGTGACATCCTGTCGGATGAAGCTTCCATGCTGACCGGTTCCATCGGCATGCTGCCTTCGGCCTCGCTGGACGCCAACAACAAGGGCATGTACGAGCCTTGCCACGGCTCGGCGCCAGACATCGCCGGCCAGGGTATTGCCAACCCGCTGGCGACCGTTCTATCGGTGTCGATGATGCTGCGTTACAGCTTCAATCAACACGCCGCGGCCGAGGCCATCGAGCAGGCTGTCAGCCTGGTGCTGGACCAAGGTTTGCGTACCGGCGACATCTGGTCGGCCGGTTGCACCAAAGTAGGTACGCAGGAAATGGGCGACGCAGTAGTCGCAGCGCTGCGGAATCTGTAATCTCTCTGGCCCGCCACCGTTTTTGGTCGGTGGCGGCCCACTTTTAGCAAAGGTGTAGTTGCGATGAAACGTGTAGGTCTGATCGGTTGGCGCGGCATGGTCGGTTCCGTGCTCATGCAGCGGATGCTGGAGGAGCAGGACTTCGACCTTATCGAGCCGGTGTTCTTCACCACCTCCAATGTCGGTGGCCAGGGCCCGAACGTGGGCAAGGATATTGCTCCGCTCAAGGACGCTTATTCGATTGAAGAACTCAAGACCCTCGACGTGATCCTGACCTGCCAGGGCGGCGACTACACTAACGAGGTCTTCCCCAAGCTGCGTGAAGCCGGCTGGCAGGGTTACTGGATCGACGCCGCCTCGTCGCTGCGCATGCAGGACGATGCCGTTATCGTGCTCGACCCGGTCAACCGCAAGGTGATCGACCAGCAGCTCGATGCCGGTACCAAGAACTACATCGGCGGCAACTGCACCGTCAGCCTGATGCTGATGGGCCTGGGTGGCCTGTTCGAAGCCGGCTTGGTCGAGTGGATGAGCGCCATGACCTACCAGGCGGCGTCCGGTGCTGGCGCGCAAAACATGCGCGAGCTGATCAAGCAGATGGGTGCTACCCACGCGGCCGTGGCCGATGACCTGGCCAACCCGGCCGCTGCCATTCTCGACATCGACCGCAAGGTTGCCGAGGCCATGCGCAGCGAAGCCTACCCGACCGAGAACTTCGGCGTGCCGCTGGCGGGCAGCCTGATCCCGTGGATCGACAAGGAATTGCCGAACGGCCAGAGCCGTGAAGAGTGGAAGGCCCAGGCCGAAACCAACAAGATCCTCGGCCGCTTCAAGAGCCCGATCCCGGTCGATGGTATCTGCGTGCGCATCGGCGCCATGCGCTGCCACAGCCAGGCACTGACCATCAAGCTGAACAAGGATGTGCCGCTGGCCGATATCGAAGGCATGATCAGCCAGCACAACCCGTGGGTTAAGCTGGTACCAAATCAGCGCGAGATCAGCATGCAGGAGCTGAGCCCGACCAACGTCACCGGTACCCTGAACATTCCGGTGGGCCGTCTGCGCAAGTTGAACATGGGCTCCCAGTATCTGGGCGCGTTCACCGTCGGCGACCAGCTGCTGTGGGGTGCTGCCGAGCCGCTGCGCCGCATGCTGCGGATTCTGCTGGAGCGTTGATCGTTCTGCGTTGATAAAAACCCGCGCTGGCAACAGCGCGGGTTTTTTTATGTCTGCCGCTTGAAAAGGCCAGCACAGACAAACGCCTACAATCCAAGTAAAGTGCCGCCCCCCGCCGTTTCAGCAAAAGGATCCCCTCCATGACCCAACCCCTGGACATCGCCGTTGTTGGCGCTACCGGTAGCGTCGGTGAAACCCTCGTACAGATCCTCGAAGAGCTGGCTTTCCCGGTCGCAACCCTGCACCTGCTGGCCAGCATGGAATCGGCGGGCAGCAGCGTGATGTTCGCAGGCAAGAAGGTCAAAGTGCGTGAAGTCGACAGCTTCGATTTCTCCCAGGTCAAACTGGCCTTCTTCGCCGCCAGCCCCGCCGTCAGCCGCAGCTTCGCCAGCAAGGCCGAGCAGGCCGGCTGCACCGTCATCGACCTGTCTGGCGGCCTGGATGACGCGCTTGCCGTGGTGCCAGAGGCCAATGCCGATTGCATCGCCAACCTCAAGCTGCCGGCGCGGCTGGCCAGCCCCAGCTCTGCAGCGGTGGCCCTGGCCGTCGCGCTGGCGCCCCTCAAAGGCCTGCTGGACATCGAGCGGGTGCAGGTCATGGCGGCCCTGGCGGTTTCTGCGCAAGGCCGTGAAGCCGTCAACGAACTGGCCCGTCAAACTGCCGAGTTGCTCAATGCCCGCCCATTGGAGCCGCGCTTTTTCGACCGCCAGGTAGCGTTCAACCTGCTGGCACAGGTCGGCGGCGTCGACGAACAGGGCCATACCAGCCTGGAGCAGCGCCTGGTCAGCGAGCTGCGTGTGCTGTTGAATCAGCCCGAGCTGAAGATTTCCGTGACCTGCATTCAAGTCCCGGTGTTTTTCGGCGATAGCTTCAGTGTGACCGTGCAGAACGGTAAGCCGGTTGATCTGGGGGCGGTCAATGCTGCGTTGGAGGGGGCTGACAGCGTCGAGCTGGTCGAGCGCGACGATTATCCGACCCCGGTAGGTGACGCAGTCGGGCAAGACGTGGTCTATGTTGGTCGTGTACGCCGTGGTGTTGACGAAGACCAGCAGCTCAACCTGTGGTTGACCACCGACAACCTGCGCAAGGGCGCCGCGCTCAACGCCGTGCAGGTGGCGCAATTGTTGATTAAAGACATGGCGTAAAAGATACTGGCGAGCACTTTTGTCCTACATCGCATGCGGTTTTGGGACGATTCATACAAGGGAAGAGGTCATGCTTCGAATTCGCAAACTTGTTCTGGCCATGGCGGCAGCGTCGGCGCTGTCGTCTGGCATGGCGAATGCCCTGGGGTTGGGTGAACTGACGCTCAAATCGGCGCAGAACCAGCCGCTGGACGCCGAGATCGAATTGCTCGATGTGCGCGACCTCACCGCTGCCGAAATGGCGCCGAGCCTGGCGCCGCCGGAAGAGTTCAGCAAGGCGGGGGTGGAATATCCGACCTACCTCGAGGACCTCACCTTCACCCCGGTGATCAACCCCAATGGCAAGAGCGTGCTGCGGGTTACCTCCAGCCAGCCGCTGCCAGGTACGGTGGTCAAGTTCCTGGTCCAGGTGATGTGGCCCCAGGGTCGCCTGCTGCGCGACTACAGTGTGCTGCTCGACCAGGCCAAGGCCCAGGGCGAGCAGCCTGCCGCGGCAAATGTCACCCCTGCGACCAGCAGCGCTGGCAGCTACACCACCAAACGCCGTGACACCTTGTGGCAGATCGCCGCGCGCAATACCCAGGGTGGCGGCTCGGTGCAGCAGACCATGATCGCCATCCAGGCGCTGAACCCGGATGCCTTCATCGGCAACAACATCAACCAGCTGAAGGTTGGCCAGGTGCTGCGCCTGCCCGATCAGCAGCAGGTGCAAAGCATTCCTCAGGGCGAGGCGAACCGCGAAGTGGCCGAGCAGTACGCGGCTTGGCGTGAAGGCCGACGCCTGGGCCCGCGTGCCCGGCAGCTCGATGCTACCCGCCGCGGCGCGGCCGATGCGGCGCCCGAGCGTATCGCCCAGGGCGACAACCTGCGCCTGGTCAGCCCCGGCAACCAGGCGGGCGCCGGGGCCAAGGCGATCAACGACAAGCTGGCCGTGGCCCAGGAAAGCCTCGACACCAGCCGTCGTGACAACGACGAACTGAAAAGCCGGATGACCGACCTGCAGAGCCAGCTGGACAAGCTGCAGAAGTTGATCCAGCTAAAGAACGACCAACTGGCGCGCCTGGAAGCACAGGGCGCCGCCGGTGATGCCGCGCCTGTCGCCAGCCTGCCTGGCGAAGCGGCCCCGGCGCAGCCTGCGGACAACGCCCAGGTGCCGCCCGCCGAGACTGTCGTGACTCCGGCGCCAGCAGCGGTCGACACCGCACCTCCAGCGGCTCCGGCTGCCGAGCCTGCACCTGCCGCGCAGCAGCCAGGCGCGCTGGATGAGATGCTGGGTAACCCGGTCGTGCTTGGCCTGATCGCCGGTTCTGCATTCCTGGTGCTGCTGCTCCTGCTGTTGCTGTTGGCGCGCAGGCGCAAGGCCCAGCAGGAAGCCGAAAAGCACCTGCGCATGGCGCGCGCGCTGTCTGAGGAAGGCGAGCGCAACCCTGACCTCGACCTGCCGCCGAGCAGCTTCGATGAGCTGGAAGTGTCGGCGCCTGGCGTGACCCTGTCGCCGGCCGTGGTAGCCGCTTCGGCTGCAGCGGCCGTTGCTGCGGAAAAACCTGTCACCCCAGCGCCGGTTGAGGAGCCTGTCGTTGCACAGGATCCAAATGCCGAGTTGTTGGCAGAGGTGGAGCAGAGCTTGGCCCGTGGGCGTTTGAACCATGCTGCCGACCTGCTGGAAACGGCAGTCGCGGCGCAGCCAGAGCATGACGGCCTGCGCCTGAAGCTGATGGAAGTCTATGCGCGCCAGGGCGATCACAGTGCCTTCGTGGAGCAGGAGCGCAAGCTGCCTGGCAACGAAGAAAACACCGCCCAGGTCAACGGCCTGAAAGAGCGTTACCCCGCCATGGTTGGCGTCGCAGCGGTCGGCCTGGGTGCTGCCGCGTTGGCCGCCGAACTGGATGAACAGTACGTTCAGGACCTGCTGCAGGATCAACCCGAAGCGCCTGCTGTGGTCGACGCTGAGGTAGAGCCAGAAGCAGAGCCTGAAATTGAGCCTGAGCCTGAGCCTGAAACTGTGGCTGAGGCCGAGCCAGAGCCAGTCGTGGCACCTGAACCGGAGCTCGAGCCGGCTGCTGAGTCGGATGTCGAAGTCCCTGCTGAAACGCCGGCGCTCGACGACAACGACCTGGACAGCGCCTTCGACCTTAGCCTCGGTGATGACCTGCCACTGAGCGACCTCGAGCCGCCGATGCTGGATGACGCAGCACTGGAGCAGTTGCAGGCGGACGCCGAACCGGCTGCGCCTGCTGGCGAGCCGCAAACCGATGCCGATGCTGATTTCGAGGCCTTGCTGGCCCAGGCCCAGGCCGAGCCGCAGAGTGTCGACGATCTGGCCGACTTTGACCTGGATATTGGCGAGCCAAGCACCCCGGAGGCAGTCGAGGAAGAGCCCGTGGACGTGGCTGCCGAGCTGGCAGCATTCGATGCCATCCCGGAGTTCGATCCGATTTCCGAACTGGAGCTGCCGGAAGACTTCGACCTGTCGCTGTCGCTGGATGACCAGTCGCCGGCCGCCCAGAGCTTCGCCACGGAACTCAATGACGTCAACGCCGAGCTGGACAAGCTGTCGCAGAACCTCGAATCGCCGTCGCTGGAGCCACACTTCACCGCCGCCGATGCTGCGCTGGAGCCAGAGCCACTGGACGACCTGGACTTCGACTTCTTCTCCGGCAGTGACGAAGTGGCCACCAAGCTCGATCTGGCACGTGCCTACATCGACATGGGCGACCACCAGGGTGCGCGCGACATCCTCGACGAAGTGGTCAAGGATGGTGACGACACCCAGCGTCAGGAAGCCGAGGACATGCTCTCGCGTCTGGTCTGAAGGCGTGTTTGATGGCCCCATCGCCGGCAAGCCAGCTCCCACGGATACACCGCTGCTCTTGAGGGCGGTGGAGCACCGTTGGGAGCCGGCTTGCCGGCGATAGGGCCGGTACAGCAAGCATAAAACCAACGGCAGCCCAACAAGGCTGCCGTTGTCGTTATAATCCCGCCAATCCGTATTACCCCACAGGTTTCGCACGCTTGGACATCATCGACACCGCCGCCACCGAATCGGCCGCCGCAGGCTTCACCCGCATTGCCCTGGGCGTGGAATACAAAGGCTCGCGCTACCGCGGCTGGCAGCGCCAGTCCAGTGGTGTGCCGAGTGTTCAGCAGGCGTTGGAGCAGGCCCTGTCGAAAGTCGCCAACGAGCCGATCTCCGTGCTCTGCGCGGGGCGCACCGATGCTGGCGTGCATGGCTGCGGGCAGATCGTGCATTTCGATACCCGCGCCGTTCGCGACGAGCGCGCCTGGACCTTGGGCACCAATTTCAACTTGCCTCACGACATCAGCGTGGTCTGGTCGCGGCCAATGCCGGCGGACTTCCATGCCCGCTTCAAGGCCACTGCGCGGCGCTACCGCTACGTCATCTACAACGACCCGATCCGCCCGGCGCACCTGGCCGAGGAAGTGACCTGGAACCACCGCCCGCTGGATGTCGAGCGCATGGCCGAGGCCGCGCAGTACCTGCTCGGCACCCACGACTTCAGCGCCTTCCGCGCCAGCCAGTGCCAGGCCAAGTCGCCGATCAAGCATATCCATCACCTGCGCGTTACCCGCCATGGCCAGATGATCGTGCTGGACGTGCGCGCCACCGCGTTCCTGCACCATATGGTGCGCAATATCGCTGGCGTGCTGATGACCATCGGCGCCGGCGAGCGCCCGGCGTCCTGGGCCCGTGAGGTACTGGAGGGGCGCAACCGCCGTGAAGGCGGTGTGACGGCGCACCCTTACGGCCTGTACCTGGTGCAAGTGGAATACCCGGAAGAGTTCCAGCTGCCCCAGCGTTACATCGGCCCACACTTTCTGACCGGCTATGAGGCGTTGGCCGACTGACGGGCGAAAAGGCTTTTGCTACCATCGGGCACTTTCACGGTCTCTCAGGGTTTGCAGTCCATGAGCAACGTTCGCAGCAAGATCTGCGGGATTACCCGCATCGAAGACGCACTGGCCGCCGCCGAGGCGGGTGCCGATGCCATCGGCTTCGTTTTCTATGCCAAAAGCCCGCGTGCCGTTGACGTGAGCCAGGCGCGGGCGATCATCGCCGAGCTGCCACCGTTCGTGACCACGGTGGGCCTGTTCGTCAACGCTTCACGTTGCGAGCTGAACGAGATCCTCGAGGTCGTGCCGCTGGACCTGCTACAGTTCCACGGCGACGAAACCCCGGCGGATTGCGAGGGCTATCACCGCCCCTGGATCAAGGCATTGCGGGTGCGCCCGGGTGATGATCTCGAGGCTGCTTGCCAGCATTACTCCGGTGCCCGTGGCATCCTGCTCGACACCTATGTTGCCGGCGTACCGGGTGGTACCGGCGAGGCGTTCGACTGGTCGCTGGTGCCGGCACGGCTGAGCAAACCGATCATTCTCGCCGGCGGGTTGTCTGCTGCCAACGTCGGCCAGGCCATCGCCCAGGTGCGGCCGTATGCGGTGGATGTCAGTGGGGGTGTGGAGCAGGCAAAAGGCATCAAGGACGCAGCGAAGATCGAAGCGTTCATGCAAGCGGTTAAACAGGCGTGATGCCAGATGTGACGGCTGGCTGCGCGCCATCGTCCATAGCTATCGCAGCCCTGCGGGGCGGCTGCCGGCAAGCCGGGCGGCCGACGCACACATTGAAGGCGGCGCGGTACGCAGGCAGCACCTGTGGCCGAGCCATCATCGTTTCATAGAAGAATTTGAGCTCAAAGGGCAGGGCATGGCCGGCCAGACCGGTCCCCGCCCGCCAATACTGGAGAAATAAAGCATGAGCAACTGGTTAGTCGACAAACTGATCCCTTCGATCATGCGTTCCGAGGTGAAGAAGAGCTCGGTGCCAGAAGGCCTGTGGCACAAGTGCCCAGCCTGCGAGGCCGTGCTGTATCGTCCGGAGCTGGAAAAGACCCTGGATGTCTGCCCCAAGTGCAACCACCACATGCGCATCGGCGCACGTGCGCGCATCGACATCTTCCTCGACGCCGAAGGCCGTGCCGAGCTGGGTGCCGAGCTGGAGCCGGTCGACCGCCTGAAGTTCCGTGATGGCAAGAAGTACAAGGACCGCCTGACCGGTGCCCAGAAGCAGACCGGCGAAAAAGACGCGCTGATCTCCATGAGCGGCACCCTGATGGGCATGCCGATCGTGGTCAGCGCCTTCGAGTTCTCGTTCATGGGTGGCTCGATGGGTGCCATCGTCGGTGAGCGTTTCGTTCGTGCCGCCAACTACGCCCTGGAAAACCGCTGCCCGATGATCTGCTTCTCGGCCTCCGGCGGTGCACGCATGCAGGAAGCGCTGATCTCGCTGATGCAGATGGCCAAGACCTCGGCCGTGCTGGCACGCCTGCGCGAAGAAGGCATTCCGTTCATTTCCGTGCTGACCGACCCGGTCTACGGCGGTGTTTCCGCCAGCCTGGCAATGCTGGGTGACGTGATCGTCGGTGAGCCGAAGGCGCTGATCGGCTTCGCCGGCCCGCGTGTGATCGAGCAGACCGTGCGCGAAAAACTGCCAGAAGGCTTCCAGCGCAGCGAGTTCCTGCTGGAGCACGGCGCCATCGACCTGATCATCTCGCGTGGCGAGCTGCGTCCGCGTCTGGCCCGCCTGCTGGCGCAAATGACCGGCCAGGAAACCCCTGAGCAGGCTCGTGAGGCCGTTGCGGTCGCGTGATGAAAGAAAGAACCCTGGGCGAATGGCTCGCCTACCTCGAACAGCTGCACCCGTCGGCCATCGACATGGGGCTGGAACGTTCGCAACAGGTGCTTGCCCGGCTGGCGCTGGGCAAGCTGGCACCGCGCGTGGTGACGGTTACCGGCACCAACGGCAAGGGCTCGACCTGCGCCTTCGTGGCGTCGATGCTGCGTGCCCAGGGGCTCAAGGTTGGCGTGTACAGCTCGCCACACCTGCTGCGCTACAACGAACGGGTGCTGATCGACGGCCAAGAGGCCAGCGATGAGCAGCTGTGCGAAGCCTTCGCCGCCGTCGAGGCGGCGCGGGGCGAAATTTCCCTGACCTATTTCGAGATGGGTACCTTGGCGGCGTTCTGGCTGTTCTGCCAGTGTGCCTTGGATGCCGTGGTGCTCGAAGTGGGCCTTGGTGGCCGTCTGGACACCGTGAACGTGGTCGATGCCGACCTGGCGCTGGTCACCAGTATCGGCGTCGACCATGTCGATTACCTGGGCGATACCCGCGAGTTGGTGGCCTTTGAAAAGGCCGGCATCTTCCGCCCGGGCAAGCCCGCGCTGTGTGGTGACCTGGACCCGCCTCAACCGCTGCTGGACAAGGCAGTTGAGCTGGCGGCTCCATTGTTCTTGCGGGGTCGTGATTTCGACCTGGCCAGCACTGAGCATGCCTGGCACTGGCGTGGCACCACGGCCGATGGCGCGACGGTAGAACTGCGCGACCTGCCATTGCTCGACCTGCCGATGGAAAACGCCACCCTGGCCCTGCAGGCTTACCTGTTGATGGGGCTGCCCTGGGATGCCGGGCAGATCCGCCAGGCGTTGCTTGATACCCGTATCACCGGGCGTCTGGACCGCCGCACGGTCAACTGGCACGGCAAGCGCGTAGAGTTGCTGCTGGACGTCGGGCATAACCCCCATGCCGCAGAGTACCTGGCACGTCGCCTGTCGGCGCGCCCGCTCAAGGGGCGCCGCCTGGCGGTCTTCGGCCTGCTCGCCGACAAGGACCTGGATGGCGTCCTTGAGCCTTTGCAGGGCTTGGTCGACGAGTGGGCGGTAGCGCCTTTGCACACGCCACGCAGCCGTCCGGCCGCCGAGCTTGCCGGCGCCTTGACGAACCGCCGCGCTGCGGTGAAGTCTTATGTCAGTGTCGACGCCGCCCTCGAAGGGCAATGCGCGCAGGCAACGGCAGATGACCAGATCCTGCTGTTCGGTTCGTTTTTCTGTGTCGCCGAAGCCCTGGAATGGCTAGGGCGGCAGGCCCTGGAGGGGTGAGTAGATGGCAGTGCTGGATAAAGGGATGAAACAGCGCATGGTGGGTGCGTTGGTGCTGGTGGCGCTGGCGGTGATCTTCCTGCCGATGTTGTTCACCCGTGAGGACGAGATGCGCCAGGTGCGCGTCGAGGCCCCGCAGGCACCTGCGATGCCGACGCTGCCTGAGGTCAAGGTGGAGCCTGTTGCCGTGCCCGAGCCGCAAGCGCTGCCGGAAGAGCCGCAACAGCCGCCGGTGGTGGTCAATGAATCCACTGCGCCGGCCACCACGCCTAGCCAGCCGATCACCCCATCGCCGCAAACCCAGGCACAGGTGCAACCCAGGCCGCAAACGCCCGTGCCAACGCCGGCACCCAAGGTCGAAACGCGCCCGGCGGCAACGCCTGCGCCAGCGGCCACTGCGCCGTCGAAGATCGATGTCAACGGCTTGCCGGTGAGCTGGTCGATCCAGCTGGCCAGCCTTTCCAATCGCGCTGGGGCCGAAAGTTTGCAGAGTACGCTGCGCAGCCAGGGGTACAACGCTTACATCCGTTCGGCCGGTGGCATGAACCGGGTCTATGTCGGGCCGTTGATCGAGCGGGCCGAGGCCGAGCGCGTGCGTGATGCGATCAATCGCAAGCAGAACCTCAAGGGTTTCGTGGTGCGCTTCCAGCCGGAGCGCGGTTGAGGCCTGAGGTAGGCCGCCGTGGCGTCGCTGCCCATGGGTTTTCTTGACTTCAAAGTCCACGAAAAGCCTGTGGGAGCGGGGTTGCGCCGCAAACAAGGCACTGCCAAACGACCTGACATTCTGCTTACCCAGAGCCCGTTGCTCTGGTAAAATGCGCCGCCTCAAACGTCTGCAGGCAGCACCGTGGCATTTACCTGGGTTGATTGGGCGATCATTGCGATCATCGCCGTTTCCACACTGATCAGTCTCAAGCGCGGCTTCGTCAAGGAAGCCTTGTCACTGCTCATCTGGATCATTGCCGGCGCAGTCGCCTGGATGTTCGGCGGGTCGCTCTCGGTGTACCTTGAAAGCTATATCCAGACCCCGTCGATGCGCATCATCGCTGGCTGCGCCATTCTTTTCGTTGCCACCCTGCTGGTGGGGGCGATGGTCAATTTCCTCGTCGGCGAGCTGATTCGCGTGACCGGGCTGTCCGGTACCGATCGTTTTCTCGGCATGGCCTTCGGCGCCGCGCGCGGGGGCTTGCTGGTGGTGGTAGCCATCGGCCTGCTCAGCCTGGGGCCGGTGCAGCAGGATCCCTGGTGGCAGGAATCTCGCCTGATACCACAATTTCTATTGGTCGCTGACTGGTCCAAAAACCTGATTCTGGGTTTCTCCAGCCAGTGGATGTCCAGTGGAATGATCAGCACTCCGGCTGATCTTCCGTTCAAGGAACAGTTGCTCGGGCCTGCAAAGCCTTGAGCGCTATTCACTCAAGTTTCATCAAAGTAGGGGTTGCGTCGCATGTGTGGCATCGTCGGTATCG
>Ga0213827_1001254_pt1 | contig 14975 bp, 11 predicted proteins | sample MC6MC0898MG_FD_180669 | JGI IMG/M metagenome (GOLD analysis project Ga0213827, IMG submission 180669) | Enriched soil aggregate microbial communities from Iowa State University, Ames, United States - MC6-MC0898-MG | ecosystem: Environmental > Terrestrial > Soil > Unclassified | place: USA: Iowa...
TCAACGTGCCCATCGTGCTGCTGGCGCTGCCGCTGGCCTGGCGCTTCATTCCCGCCAGCCGCCCGAACGCCGAACGCCCCTGGGACCTGGCCGGATCGCTGCAAGTCATGGTTGGGCTGATCTTGTGCGCCTACGCGCTGAAAGAGCTGGGCAAGGCGACGACGTCGTGGCTGCATGCCGGTGTGGCCTGCGTGGCGGGCGTGGCGATGCTGACCTGGTTCGTGCGCCGCCAGCGCAGCCGCCCGTATCCGCTGATCGACTTTTCCATCTTCCGCAACGCCACCTTCAGTTCGGGCGTGGCCGCCGCGCTGTTCGCGGGCGCCGCCTTGTTCGGCATGGAGCTCGTGTTCAGCCAGCGCCTGCAACTGGTGATGGGCATGTCGCCAATTGAAGCCGCGCTGTTCATCCTGCCCTTGCCGCTGGCCGCCTTCGTGGCGGGTCCCTTGGCGGGCTGGCTGCTGGGATACATACGTGGCCCGCGCCTGATGTTCGTGGCGCTGGCCGTGGCGGGCGCCGGCATGGGCGGCTATCTGCTGAGCTATGACGGCAGCGTCTTGCCGCAGATGATCAGCCTGAGCGTGCTGGGCGTGGGCATTGGCGCCACCATGACGGCGGCCTCCAGCTCCATCATGCAAAGCGCCACGCCGGAACGCGCGGGCATGGCGGCGTCCATTGAAGAGGTGTCTTACGAGCTGGGCGGCGCGTTGGGCGTCACGCTAATGGGCTCGATCCTGACCGGCGTGTATGCGCAAACCCTCGCCGTGCCGGAGGGCGTGGAAGGCGCCGGCATCGTGCGCGACAGCCTGGACGACGCGCTGATCGTGGCGGAAAGCCTGCCGGCCGATCTGGCCGCCGCGCTGACGCACGTGGCCAAGACGGCATTCGACACCGGCTACGCCGCCGTCATCGCCACGGCGACGGTGATGCTGCTGGCCACCGCGGCGTTCGTGCTGCTGAACCGCTCGCGGCGGCCGGCGTCGGCGTCAGGGTCGGCGTCGGCTTCGGCTTCCACTTCCGCCATTTAAGCGCCGCGCCCGTCAGCGCCTTTGGAAGGCGTGGTCCATGTCGGCGATCAGGTCTTCCTCGTGCTCCAGCCCGATCGAGATGCGGATCAGCCCTTCTGACACGCCGGCCGCATCGCGCTCGGCCGCTGGCACGCCCGAGTGCGTGGTCGACGCCGGGTGGCACACGAGCGATTCCGTGCCGCCCAGGCTGACCGCCGACTTGAACAGATGCAGCGCATTGATCAGGCGGAACGCGCGCTCGCGGCCGCCTTCCACCACGAAGGCGAAGGTGGAACCCGGCCCCGTGCATTGCCGCTTGTAGACCTCTTGATACGTGCGGTCGGTGATCATCTCGGGGTGAAAGATCTGCACCTTTTCATACGGATTGCCGGCCAGCCACTGCGCCACTTTGGTCGCCGTGCGCGCCGCCTGCTTCATGCGCAGCACCACGGTTTCCATTGACCGCGTGATCATCCAGCATGAATGCGGGTCCAGCTGCGAGCCGAACGCGCTGCGGATACCGCGTACCTTCTTGATCAGTTCCTTCGAACCCGTGACGGCGCCCGCCACCAAATCGCTGTGGCCGCCCACGTATTTCGTCAGGGAATAAACCGACAAGTCCACGCCATGCTCAGCGGGCTTCTGGAAGATCGGACCCAGCAGCGTGTTGTCGCACACCGACACCGGGCGATAGCCGTGACGCGTTTCGAAGGCGTCCAGCTCGTTCTTCATGGCTTCGAAATCGATCAGCGCGTTGGTGGGGTTGGCGGGCGTTTCCACATAGAACACGCGCACCGGGCCTTTGGCGGCGGCCGCTTCCAGCGCGGCGCGCATGTGTTTGGGCGACAAGCCATTCTGGATGGGATGCGAGCCGATGCCCCATTCCGGAAAGATCTTGGCAATCAGCGTTTCGGTGCCGCCATACAAGGGCAACGACTGCACCAGTTGATCGCCGGGGCGCAGGAACGCCATCAGCACCGCGCTGATCGCCGCCATGCCGCTTGCCGTCACGGCGGCCGCTTCCGAACCATCCAGCAACGCCAGCCGGTCTTCAACGATTTCCAGGTTGGGATGGTTGAAACGGCTATACACCAGACCCGCCGTTTCGCCCTGCGGCAAGGGCTTGCGGCCCGACACCAGATCAAAGAATTCCGCGCCATCTTCGGCCGACTTAAACGCAAACGTCGACGTCAGGAAGACCGGCGGCTTGACCGCGCCTTCCGACAGGAACGGGTCGTAGCCGTAAGACATCATCTGCGTTTCCGCATGCAGGGGCCGGCCGAAAATATCTTTCTTGTGATAAGTCGAATACGTCATGGTGTGCCTCTTTCTCTGGGGGTCCAGCCGATCGGGCAGGCGCGTCTCACAGGGTTTGACAATAGCGCCGGCCGCCTCGGAATGTATTGCAGTATGGGCGCAGGCCACGCCAATTATCTTTCCAATTCGTCTACAAGACCGCGATAATGTGAAACGTTATTTCCCATAAGAACGAATCCATGAAAGACACTGCCTTGTTACATCAACTTGACGCGATCGATTGGAAAATCATGAAAATCCTTCAAGAAGATGGGCGGTTGAGCAATGCGGAACTGGCCGAACGCGTGTCGCTGTCGGCTTCGCCTTGCTGGAAAAGGTTGAAACGGCTGGAGACGTCGGGCGTCATCCGCGGCTATCAGGCCATTCTGGACCGCCGCGCGCTAGGCATGGGGGTGGTGGCGTTCGTCAGCATCTCGCTGGAAAACCACACCGAAAAGTTGTGCCACGCCTTCGAAGCGGCGATAGCCGCCATGCCCGAAGTGCTGGCCTGCCACAACACGACCGGGCAGCACGATTACCTGCTGCACATCGTGGCGCGCGACTTCGATGCGTATTCGGAATTCGTGCGCAACCGCTTGCGCACTTTGCCGGGGGTGAAGGAACTGCTCAGCACGCTGTCGATGCACGAAGTGAAGTCATCGACCAAGCTGCATCTGTAGTGCCGGCTTATTCCGCCGCCGCGGGCATCTGCCCCGGCACGACACGGTTGCGGCCCAGGCGCTTGGCTTGATAGAGGCCGCGGTCAGCCACTTGGATCAGATCGGTGCAAGGCTGCGCCTCAACCGGAATGGCCGTCGCCGTGCCGATGCTGACCGTCAGCCACGGGCCAGAGCCCGTGTCCTTCTGCGGAATCTGCATGGCTTCCACCGCGCGGCGCAGCTTCTCGGCCGCCAAACGCGCGCTGCCGGCCGGCGTGCCGGGCAACACCAGTGCAAACTCCTCGCCGCCAAAGCGCGCCGCCAGGTCCGTTGAACGGTCGCAGCTGGCGAAGATGGTGTTGGCGACGCGTTTCAACGCTTCGTCGCCCGCAATGTGGCCATAGGTGTCGTTGTAGGCCTTGAAGTGGTCCACATCGATCATCAGCATGCTGATCTCGCGGCCATCGCGGCGCGCGCGCATCCATTCCGCGTTCAGGTATTCGTCGAAATAACGGCGGTTGCCCAAACCCGTAAGCCCGTCGGAATTGGTCAGCCGGCGCAATTCCATATTGCTTTCCAGCAGTTGCTGCTGGCTTTGACGCAACGCCTGATAGGCCTCGTCGCGTTGCACCAGCGCCAGATACGAACGCGAGTGGTAGCGAATGCGGGCTACGAGTTCGATGGAATCGGGCAGCTTCACCAGATAGTCGTTGGCGCCGGCCGCAAAGGCCGCGCTCTTGATGGCGGGGTCTTCCTTGGTGGACAGCACGATGATGGGGATATCGCGCGTGACCGGATGGTTACGGTATTCCTGCACCAGGCTCAAGCCATCCACGCCCGGCAGCACCAGGTCTTGCAAAATGACGGTGGGCCGCGTCTGAATGGCCACCGTCAGCGCCTTGTAGGGGTCCGAGCAATAGTGAAAATCAATGTTCCCTTCGGTTGCCAGCGCCCGCCGGATCGCCTCGCCCACCATGACCTGGTCGTCGACAAGCAGCACCATGGCCGCGTGCGAATTCAGGTCCGCGGAGGCCGAGCTGTCTATGGGAGGGTGCATAGTCATTCCTTGATGTCTGGCAATAGCCAACCGCTCAGGCAAACGCCTGAATCAAGCGGGGAGCAATTTGATCCAATGGTCTGATTTCCACAGCGGCCTGTATCGCGGCCGCCGCCTTGGGCATGCCGTACACGGCGCTGGTGGCCTGGTCTTGCGCAATGGTCAGGCAACCGCGTTCACGCAGCGCCTTCAAGCCGCGCGCGCCGTCCTGCCCCATGCCGGTCAGCAGCACGCCCACCGCCAGCCCGCGCCAATGCTGCGCCACGCTATGGAAGAACACATCGATGGAAGGCCGGTACAGACTTTCCTTGGGATTCTCGGTGTAGCGCAAGGTGCCATCGGCCAGCAGATGCAGGTGGTCGTCCGTGCCGGCCAGCAGCACCTGACCCGGCAGCGGCCGTTCGCCTTCGCGCACCAGCCGCACCGGCAGCAGCACCTGATCGTTCAGCCAATCGGCCATGCCGGCGGCAAATGAGGCGTCCACGTGCTGCACCAGCACGATGCCCGCCGGAAAATCCAGCGGAAAATCGCGCAGCAGCTGCGCCAGCGTGGCGGGTCCGCCTGCGGAGGCGCCAATGACCAGTAAGCGCTGGGCATCCAGCTTAGGCGCGGGTTTCTCCACGGGTGTCAGCGCCGGGCGGTTGCCGTAACGGCCGATCAGCCAGCCTATGTTGCGGATCTTGCGCAACAAGGGCGCGGCGGCGGTGCGCATATCCGCGCCGCCGACGACAGGGGTATCCACCGCGTCCAGCGCGCCGTGGCCCATGGCGTCGAACACGCGCGAAGTGTGGCGGGCCACGTCGGCCGTCACCACGACGATGGCGCAGGGCGATTCCGCCATGATGCGGCGCGTGGCCTCGACCCCGTCCATGACGGGCATGATCAAGTCCATCAGCACCACATCGGGCCGATCGCGCGCGCATTGCGCAACGGCCTCTTCGCCGTTGGACGCCACCCAGGCCACTTGCAGGCCCGGTTCAAGCGCGATGGCGCGCCGCAGCGTCTCAACCGCTATTTGCAGATCGTTGACGATCCCGATTCTCACGTGAGTGCCTTTCCGATCAAATCTTCGACGGCGTCAAGCAGCGCATCATCGTGGAAGCTGCCCTTGGCCAGATAGTAATCAGCGCCGGCATCCAGCCCGCGCCGCCGATCCTCTTCACGATCTTTGTAGGACACTACCATTACCGGCAGGCTTTGCAACTTGGGATCGGCCTTGATGCGCGACACCAGTTCGATGCCGTCCATGCGCGGCATGTCCACATCGGTGACCACCAGGTCGAAATCTTCGCCGCGCAGCATGTTCCAGCCGTCCATGCCGTCTACCGCCACCGCCACATCAAAGCCGCGATTCACAAGCAGCTTGCGTTCCAGTTCGCGCACGGTCAACGAATCGTCAACCACCAGCACGCGTTTGCGCCGGCGCGTCTGGGCAATGACGCCGCCGCCATCCACGCGCGTCAGCCGGCCGCCTTCGATCAGCTTTTGCACCGACAGCAGCATGTCTTCCACATCCAGGATCAATAGCGGCGTGCCGTCATCCATCAGCGAGCCCGCCATCACGTCCTGCACCTTGCCCAGCCGCGGGTCCAGCGGCTGCACCACCAGCGTGCGTTCACCCACATAACGATCCACGGCAATGCCGTACTGCTTGTCGTGATCGCCCACCACCACCACCGCCACCGATTCCGCCCCCGGCGCAGGTTCGCCCGCGTGCAGAATCTGGCGCGCCGAGACCAGGCCAATCTGCCGGTCCATGAAGCGGAAATGCTGATGGCCTTCCAACTGTTCGATGTCTTGCGCGCGCACCTGCAAGGCGTGGTTGACGTAGGCCAGCGGGAAGGCATAGATCTCGCCCTGCACCTCGACCAGCAAGCTGCGCACGACCGACAGCGACAAGGGCATTTCCAGCACGAAGCGCGTGCCTTGGCCCGTTGTCTGATGGATGCGCACGGCGCCGCGCAGTTGCCGCACCATGGTCTGCACCACGTCCAGCCCTACGCCGCGCCCCGAAATCTCTGTGACTTCGCCACGCGTGCTGAAACCCGACAGGAACAGGAATTCCAGCAGCTCGGCCTCGCTCAATCGGGCGGCGGTTTCGGTGTTGGTCAGTTTGCGCTGCACCACTTCCACGCGCAGCCGGTCCAGCGAAATGCCTGCGCCGTCGTCGCTCAATTCAATCAGCAGCATGCCCGCTGCGTGGCGCGCCGACAGCTTGATCAGCCCTTCGGGCGACTTGCCGGCGTCCATGCGGTCCATCGGCATTTCAATGCCGTGATCCACCGCATTGCGCAGCAAATGCATCAACGGCGCGTCCAGCTTTTCCAGGATGTCGCGGTCCACCTGCGTGGCGTCGCCTTCGATCTCCAGCCGCACCTGCTTGCCCAGCGATCGGCCCAGGTCCCGCACCATGCGCGCCATGCCGCCCAGCCCGTCGCCAAACGGCCGCATGCGGCACGCCAGCGCGGTGTCGTACAGGCGTTGCGCCAGATGGCTCATGCGCCAGCCGAATTCGTCCACTTCGCTGGTGCGCTGCGTGAGTTCTTGCTGGCATTGTTCAACGATGCGCTGTGCGTCGTCCAACGCCGCCTGCACGCGCGCATCCACCTGCTGGCCCGCCAGCGCGGCGCGCACGCCGTCCAGCGCCTGCCCCGCGCCCGATTGCAAACGGCGCAAGCGCAGCATGGACGCGCCGAATGGCCCAATCCAGTGCGATTCCACCAGCGTTTCGCTGGACAGCCCCAGCAATTTGTTCAAGGTATCCGCCGTTACGCGCAGCACGCGTTCGCCGTCCGTCAGCCCTTGGTCCGAGGTGCGGCGCGTCAACGCCTGCGCGGCGGGCGCCTGCGGTGCCGATGACGGGGAGGCCGACAGCGTGGCCGGCGGATCATCCGCCCGCTGGATAGGCGGCAGAAAATCCGACGGCCGGGGTTCGCGCGGCGGCGTGGGCGGCGCGGCGGGCGGCGCATTGGGCGCGTTGCTCAGGCGCAGGACCAGGTCATCGATCTCGGCGCCCAGCTCCACACCAGGTGTGGCCACGCGCTGCAACAAGTCCGCGCCCAACAACAAGGCATCAATGTCGGTGGCCTGCAAGCGCAAGCGCCCTTCCTGCGCGGCGACCAGGCAGTCTTCCATGGCATGCGCAATGCGCACCGCCGGATGCAAGTCCACGATGCGCGCCGCGCCTTTCAACGAATGGGCCGCGCGCATGCAGGCCTCGAGCTGCGGCGCCGAGGTCGGGTTATGTTCCAGCGCCAGCAAGCCGTTGTTCAGCACCTGCACCTGCGTGCGGGTTTCCAGCTGGAACAGCTCCAGCAACGATGCGTCGCGCATTTCGTCCGGATTCACGCCAGGCTCCGTTCCAAAGCTTGCATCAACAATGTCTCGTCCAGCACGCCCACGCTGCGCGTGCCGCAGCGGGCCACGCCGCGCGAGTATTTCAAGCTGGCGCCTTCCACCGTGGCAGGCAGCGGCTCCAACTGGTCCAGGTCAACGGCGTGGATACCTTCAACTTCGTCCACCGGCAACACCACCGCCCGGCCCGCGCCGCCGAAGATCAGCATGCGGGCCGCGGCCGGCCGGTCACGGAATTCTGCGGCGCCCGCTTCCAGGCTGAGCAGACGCGCCAGCGACACACAGACAGTCAGCGTGCCGCGCACGTTCGTCACGCCCAGCACGGCGGGGTCGCGCCGATGCGGCAAGGTCAAAATGGCGCGCGTGGCGGCCACCTCGTCCAGCGAGCGCGTGGGCAGGCCCAGCCATTCGCGGTTCAGGCGAAACACCAGCAGCGACGACAGCCGGGTGCTGTCTTGCCCGTCGGACGCGTCTTCCAACGATTCCATCTGCGGCGGCAGGCGGTCCAGGATGCGCTTGGCGGCCGTCGCGTAAACCGGGCAATTGCGGCAGTGCACATACCCCGGCAACTGCTCGCAACTTTTGTCGCCGCGAATGCCGATGCGGTTCCAGCAGTCGTCCACGTCGGACATGAACGCTAGAGATTCAGTCACGTCGGGCCTCCTGTCGCGCCGCGCGGGCTTGCAGACGGCGCGCGCCTTCGATGTCGCCCGCCGACGCAATCAGCGCGGCCAGATGCAGCAACGCTTCGCGGTGCGTCGGGTCCAGATACAGGGCCTTGCGATACGACGTTTGCGCCTGGCGCGCGTCGCCTGCCGCATCTTGCAGCAAGCCCAGCAGGTGCAGCGCATCGGCGCTGGCGCCGTGGCTATCAAGGTGCGCCTGGCACTTCGCCATGGCGTCCTGCACCCTGCCCTGGTCGGCCAGGGCCGCAATCTGGCGCAGCGAGGCGTCGGCGCTGGGCGTGTCAGGACGAGCGGCGGGCGCGATCGCCGCGTGCGCTAACGGCAAACGCGCGGCCGGCAGTTGGGCGACGGGCCGGCGCGGCGGCGTCCACGCGTGCACCATGGGCTTGGGCGGCGCGAACGTCTCGGCGGGCGGCGGCAGGGTCTGCGCCAGAAATGCGAACGAGCGCGCGACAGGCACGGCGGGCAAACGGCGCGCGGTCATCAGGCTGGTTTCAGCCGGGCCGACGAACATCACGCCGTCGCCGCGCGTGAACTGGCGCAGCACCTGCACGGCGCGTTCCTGCGTGGGGCCGTCGAAGTAGATCAACAGGTTGCGGCAGAACACAAAGTCGTACGGCGCAGCGCCCGCCAACAGATGGGTATCGAACAGATTGCCCTGGTGGAAGCGCACCCGCGCGCGAACGATGTCGGCGAGCTGGTGGCCGTCGGCCGTTTCGGTGAAATGGCGGCCGCGGTAGGCCAGATCGTCGCCCCGGAAAGAATTGCGGCCGTAGACCGCGCGCCGGGCGAATTCAACCATGCGCTCGCTGATATCCACCGCGTCCACCTCAAAACGCGAGGCCGGCACGCCCGCGTCCAACAAGGCCATGGCGGTGGAATACGGTTCTTCACCGCTGGAGCACGGCAAGCTCAGCACGCGCAACACGCGGGTGTCGGGCACGCCGACGGCAAACAAACGCTCGCGCGCCAGCCCGGCCATGGCGGCCTGCGATTCCGGATACCGGAAAAACCACGTCTCCGGCACGATGACCGCTTCGATCAGCTGCTGCATTTCGGCGGGGTCGGTCTGCACCCGCAGCAGATAATCGCGTTCGTCCGCCGCGTCTGCCGCGCCCATGCGGTGGCGCACCGCGCGTTCGACGGCGGCCTTGCCGATGGAGCCGCTGTCCAGCCCCATCTTGCGTTTGAGCAAGGCGCTGAAATCGTCGACCAGATTCACGGCTGGCCTCCGTGGTGTGCGACGGCGTTCGGCTCGTCGTTCTCCCCCCCGCGCTCCTGCGGCGGATACAACAAGGCCCGCACAGACGCCGGCAACAGGTCTGCCACCTTGACCGCCTGCACCATGCCCTGCGCGTCGCTTAGCACCGGCCCCAGGTAACGCGCGCCGGGGTTATCCAGCCCGTAAGGCGTGAACGCAGCCGGGTCGTAGTGCACGGTTTCGGTCGCCTGCTCCAGAATCAATCCCAGCAAACGGCCGCTATCGCCGCCATCCGCGGCGTCCACGCCATAGCGCACCAGCGCCAGACGCGTGCTGGTCACGGCGGCGGCGGCGCCCTTGCCGGCCAATTGGCTCATGTCGATCACCGGCACCGGCACGCCGCGCCGGTCCAGCATGCCCGCCACCCAAGCCGGCGCGCCAGGCACCTGCTTCAACACCCGCATCCCCAGCACTTCGACCACATCGCCCGCGTCCAGCGCATAGCGGTCGCCGCCGATGCGAAACAGCAGGTACAGCCGCCGCGCGGCCGCCCTGGCCGCGCTTGCGTCAGATGCCGGAGCCCATTGCGCCATGGCCGGGCTCACACCTTGAAGCGCGACACGCCGCTGCGCAGGTCGTTGGCCACCAGCGTCAGCTCTTCAATGGCCAAGCTGGATTGACGCAGCGATTCCACGGTTTGCTGGGCGGCATCGCTCAGTTGCTGCAAGGCCTGATTGATCTGCTCGGCGCCGGTCGCCTGCGCCTGCATGCCTTCGTTGACCATCTGCACGCGCGGCGCCAGCGTCTGCACCTGCTGAATGATCTGCGACAGCTGGTCGCCCACCTGTTGCATGTCGGCCATGCCGCGCCGCACTTCTTCCGAGAACTTGTCCATGCCCATCACGCCTGCGGACACCGACGACTGAATCTCGCGCACCATCTGCTCGATGTCATAGGTGGCCACGGCAGTCTGGTCGGCCAGACGGCGAATCTCGGTGGCCACCACGACGAAGCCGCGGCCGTACTCGCCGGCCTTCTCGGCTTCAATCGCCGCGTTCAGCGACAGCAGATTGGTTTGGTCCGCCACCTTCGTAATCGTTGTGACCACCTGAGTAATGTTGCCGGCCTTCTCGTTCAGGATAGCCAGCTTGGCGTTGACGGAACCGGCTGCGCCCACCACATTGCGCATCGTGTCTTCCATGCGCGCCAGGCCGACCTGCCCGCTGCCCGCCAACGACGCGGTCTGCTCGGCCGCGCTGGACACTTCGGTCATGGTGCGGACCAGTTCGCGTGACGTGGCCGAGATCTCGCGCGAGGTCGCGCCAATTTCGGTGGTCGTGGCCGCTACTTCTGACGCGGTTGCCTGCTGCTGCTTGGACGTGGCGGCAATTTCCGTGACGGAGGTCGCCACCTGCACGGCGGAACGCTGCGTCTTGCCGACCAGCCCGGTCAGCTCGTCGACCATGCCGTTAAAGCCGGTTTCGATGGCGTTGAATTCGTCTTTGCGCGCCAGCGACAAGCGGCGGGTCAAGTCGCCGCCGCCCGTGGATTCCAAGGTCTTGACGATGTCGCGCATCGGGTTGGCAATGGCGCGCATCAACATGACGCCGCAGATGATGGCGGCGGCAATGGCCAGGGCCAGCGAGATCAGCATGCCCGCTTCAGCGGTATCGACCGCCTTCTGGATGCTGAGGGCCGACTCATCGGCCTGCTTTTTATTCTCGGCCACCATCTTGGCCAGGGTATCGCGGCCCTTATAGAACGCGGGACGCAGTTCAGTCTTGATACGGGCCTGCGTGCGAGCGACATCGCCGATAGCGGCGGGCGCGAGGATGTCGGCGCGGATACGCTTGTATTCCTGCAATTCCTTTTCAAATTCGTCGAACATCCTGCGGTCATCACCGCGCGCAATGGTGCGGCGGTACTGCTCAATGCTCTCGTCCAATTGCTGGTCATTCTTCGGCAGCGCTTCCAGCGCGGCGCGGCGTTCTTGATCGGTGTCCGAGTTGTAGGCGTCCTGCACCACTACAAAACCCGCAAACCATGAGGCGCGAATCGATGTGCTGTAGTAAATGCCCGGTACGGCATCGGTATTGATCGTGGCGACTTCGGCTTCGATATGCAGCAAGCGCCGGTAATCCACCACCACCATCAACGCCATGATGGCCAGAACAACCAGGAAGCTGGCCAGGATGCGCTGGCGGAGTGTCAGATTCTTCATGCCGGGAGACCTTTGTGCTGGACCAACGCTACAGCGCCCCGAAGGAACGCCGCTGAACGACCGGACGCGCGTTGCCGCGCGCCGACGCCTTGTTCATGACGGGATGTGGAGAGATTCACTAATTATTGCAAAGGCTGGCGGGGTCAGCCATGAAAAATCAAGGAAAACCCCAGCATCTTCTGCCCGATCGTCGGAAAAAAGCAAAATTTGCTTACCAGCACTTGTGTTTTCCGGTGACAGTGCGTACCGCATCAGCCCTCAGGCGGGGCCTTGCCACAGTGCATCCGGCAAGCGGGCGTTGACCCAATCGTTGGCGCGTCCGTTGGCTTGCTCATAGGTGTGAGCCAGACGCAGCACATCCAAGTCGGCCTGCGGCGGGCCGATCAACTGCATCCCCATCGGCAGGCCTTGCGCGTTGAAACCCACCGGCACACTGATGACGGGGCAACCCGCTAGCGTCCACGGCGTTACCGTCTCCATCCAACGGTGATAGGTGTCCATGGGGCGCCCCGCAATGTGCTTGGGCCAGTCCAATGTGACGTCAAAGGGGAAGACCTGCGCCGATGGCACGGCCAGATAATCGACATCTTCAAACATTCGCAGCACGGTCTGATACCAGGCGCTGCGCTCTTCAGTAGCCTGGTAGACCTGGCGCGCGGTCATGCCGTCCAGCCCTTGGACTTCCCAGATTACCGCTGGCTTCACGAGCTTGCGCGTCTCGGGGTTTTCGACCAGCGCGTGCAATTGGCCGCCCACCATCAGGTGGCGGTGCGCCAGCCACATGCGCCACAAGCGGTCGCCCGCAAACGGAACCTGGTAGTCGACGACGTCACAACCTGCGGAACCCAGTACGCCCAACGCCTGCGTGCATAAGTCCAGAATGCCCGGCTCCATGGGCAGATAGCCGTTCCAGTCGCCCAGCCAGCCGATACGCTTGCCGTGCATGTCTGCGTCCAACGGCGCGGTGAACTGCGCGGGGTCATCACGCAGTGACAAGGGCGAACGCTTGTCGTGCCCCGCCATCACCGACAGCAGCAACGCCACGTCGCGCGGGCTGCGGCCCATGGGGCCTTCGTACGACAGCTGCTTTAAGAACACATCCGTCGACGGCCCGAATGGCACCCGGCCCGCCGACGGGCGCATGCCATATACGTTGCAGAACGCGGCCGGGTTGCGCAGCGAACCGCCGAAGTCGCTGCCATCGGCCACCGGCAACAGGCGGGCGGCCAGCGCGGCGGCGGCGCCCCCACTGCTGCCGCCTGCGGTCTTGGTGGGGTCATAGGGGTTGCCCGTGGCGCCGTACACCGCGTTATAGGTATGCGAGCCCAAGCCGAATTCCGGCACGTTCGTGCGTCCGATGAAAATAGCGCCCGACGCGCGCACCCGCTCGATCATGATGGAATCGTGCGGTGTGACTTGGTCTTGGTAGACCGGCGAGCCCATCGTCGTGACCATGCCGCGCACCGCCGTCAAATCCTTGGGCGCCTGGGGCATGCCGTGCATCCAGCCCAGCCACTGTCCCGAAGCCAGCTGCGCGTCGCGTTCGGCGGCTTCGCGCAACAGCGCATCCGCATCGCGCCGGGCCACGATGGCGTTGAGCTTGGGATTGACGCGGTCGATATGGGCCAGATAGGCGGCCATGACTTCAACACAGGACAGTTCGCGCCGCCGGATGGCGTCCGACAAGGCGTGGGCCGGCATGGCGACGATGGGATTCAAGCGGGCGGAATCAGCCGGCGTGGCGGGGGGCATGCAGGTCTCCTGGAGTGACTATTGTTGTCGGTACAGCGGTCGCTCACGGCGCCACTGAATAGGATGCTCGTCATGCTAATGGCGGGTCCGCTTGGACACAAGCTGGCAATTTCAGCCCTCTGGTGCTGTAAACGTCACGGAAATAAATGCTGCGCCAAGTGGTCGACGAACACACGCAGCTTGGGCGACGCCTGGCGGCTGGCGGGCCATAGCGCCCACATCGTGCCGCTGCCGCGCGTGCGGTCCTCCATCACAATCTGCAATTGGCCTGCGGCCAATTCCCGGCGAATCGTGAAGTCGGGCAGACAGACGATGCCCTGCCCGCCCACCGCCAGCGCAATCCGCATCTCTACGCTGTTGCACACCAAGGTCAGCGGCAGCTCGGGCGGCTGCGCGTCAGGCCCCAGCTTCAACGGCCATTTCTCCAGCCGGCCCGTGGCCGGGTAGCGGTAGTGCAGGCAGGCATGGCGCAGCAGATCGGCCGCGCGCTTGGGCGCGCCGTGCTCACGCAGGTAGTCGGGGGAGGCGGCCAGCACGCGGCGAAACGGACCCAAGCGGCGGCGCTTCAGGCCGGAGTCGTCCATCTCGCCGGTGCGCACGACGGCGTCGTAGCCTTCGCCGATCACGTCGACCATTCGGTCGGTGAAATCCAGGTCCAGCTCTACCTCGGGGTAGTGGCGCATGAAGCTGGCGATGGTGGCGTCGAACAGCCCGCTGTAGCGCGGCAGGCTGACCCGCAGCTTGCCCTGTGGCGCATCGGACGCGGCAGACAATTCCAGTTCGGCCGCTTCGACCTCGCTCAGAATGCGGCGGCAGCGCTCCAGGAATTTTTCGCCCTCGGGCGTCAGCGCAATGTGGCGGGTGCTGCGATGAAACAAGCGCACCTTCAGGCGCGCTTCCATGCGCGCCACGCTCTTGCCCACCGCCGATGGCGACACGCCCAGCACACGGCCGGCTTCAGAAAAGCTGCGCGTCTCCGCCACCAGCACGAACACGCCGATGCCGCTCAGACTATCCATCCCACGCACTCCAATGCAGATGTCAATGCAGACATCCATGCGGACACCAATGCGGACATATTTGTCCGGAATCTTTGGAATCCTAGCCTATTTTTCTTTTATCACCGGACTCCTAAGCTTGGCATCCCTGTCTAAAGATGCCCTTGCGATATGCCTACCCCTGTTGTCTCCGAGTCTCTTCCCCCCTCTTCCCCCTACCGCTGGCTGCAATTGCTGTCCGCCTGCCTGACGGCGCTGCTCATACCCCTGTGCTTCACCGGCCCCGCCGTCGTGCTGCCTTCCATCAGCCACGCGCTGGGCGGCACGCCTGTCGAGCTGAACTGGATATTGAACGGCTACATCCTGGCGTATGGCAGCGTCATCATGGTGTCGGGCAGCCTGACCGACCTGTACGGGCCGCGCCGGGTCTGGCTCTTGGGTCTGGTGGGATTCTGCGCGGCCACCTTCGTGATTCCCTTTGTGCCGACGGCCGCTTGGATCGACGTGCTGCGGCTCATGCAAGGCATGGGCGGCGCGGCCGCGTTCGCCGCTGCCATGTCGTCGCTGGCGCCGCTCTTTCATGGCGTGGCGCGCACCCGCGCGTTCAGTTTGCTGGGCACTACCTTCGGCATCGGCTTGTCGTTCGGGCCGCTCGCGTCGGGCTGGATGGTGGAGGCGGCGGGCTGGGAATGGGTGTTCCTGGCCACAGGCGGCGTGGGCGTGCTGGGCGCTGTCATGGTCGCCATC
>Ga0213827_1001262_pt1 | contig 14869 bp, 15 predicted proteins | sample MC6MC0898MG_FD_180669 | JGI IMG/M metagenome (GOLD analysis project Ga0213827, IMG submission 180669) | Enriched soil aggregate microbial communities from Iowa State University, Ames, United States - MC6-MC0898-MG | ecosystem: Environmental > Terrestrial > Soil > Unclassified | place: USA: Iowa...
GATCGGGAAGCACTACCGGGAGTTCATCGGACGGCATTTTCCGGCGATGACGGCGGTGGAGGTGGCGGACCTGGTTGAGGATCGGGCGAAGGTGGAGATTGAGGTGACTGCCGTGGTGCCGGCTGCGGTGTAGCGTTGGCAGTACGGTTCGGGCTGTTGACGCCTGACGCGTCGGCGGCCCGGCCCGCATGGTTCGCCGCAGGTTGCCCGTCAAGTGCCCCCCCTACGCTACGCGCCGCGTCTCTCTTGGCAATTCACCGAACCGTTCCCGGTAATACTCCGAAAATCTCCCCAGATGTCCGAAGCCTACGCCCAGCGCGACTTCCGTCACGCTGGCGTGCGCGTCCGTCTTCAGCTTGCGCCTGGCGGTGTCTAACCGTAAGGCGCGCAACGCGTGCATCGGCGTCGTGTCACGGTGTTCCTGAAACAATCGCGTCAAGGCCGTGGCGCTGGCGCCGGCGTGGCGGGCGATGTCGGTCAGGGTGAGCGGGGCGGACAGGTGCTCACGCATGAAGGTTTCGGCCAGGACCAGGCGGCGGGGCAGCGTCACAAGTGAACCCGCGTGGGAATGCCAGCTGTTCGGCTGGTTGTAGAGCAGGTGCAGGACCAGCGTGTCTTCCATGTGTTCCAGCCAGGCGGCGGGCGGGCGCGGGGCGCCGTCGTCCAGCGTGGGCAGCAGGTCGATCATGCTGGTGACCATGCTGCGCCAGGCGGCGCCGATGGGGTTGTCCAGGCGCAGGGCGGGGCTGAAGTCCAGCGGGCGGGTGGCGGCGTCGCCGAAGGCGCGGCGGCCGATGGCTTCGAGTTTGCCGCGGGGAATCTTCAGCAGCAGTTGTTCGCAACCGGCTTCCCAGTGCAGCCGCAGCGGGCGGTTGGGGGCGATGACGGCGGCGCAGTCGGGGTTGGCGTTGACGCGTTCGTCGCCGCATTCGATACAGGCGCGGCCCCGTAGCGGCACTTGCACCAGCATGAAGTCTTGCAGGCGATCGGGTTCGATGTGGACTTCGGCGCCGTAGCGCAACGTACAGACCGTCAACGCGCCGAAGCGGCCCCGGTTCAGCTCGGCGTCCACGCGGCCGCCTTTCCATGTCAGCCGGTGGTCTTTCAAGGCTTCGGACACGCGCTCGCGGGTCTCGTCTTGTTGGGTGGAGCTGAATACACGCCGTTTGAAGAGCGGCGCAAGCGCGAGTCGGGACCAGCCTTGCATGGATGCCTCCGGGACGGGAACGCTCCCGTGTCAGCGGCCAGAGTAATTTAAACGTCAAGCGTTTGGAATTAAGTGAATCCCGGATAAGACTGGCCGGAATCGGATAGAGCCGGGCTGGCGCGCGGCATACGCTAGCCCCAAGGTCCTCCCGTCAGGTCTTGGAGGGCGTCGTCGCGGCGCGTAAGCTTGGCGACTTTGATCGGCAGCATGCGTGAACCGACGGCAGACGGGATCTGTCAGCTTTCCGCCAGCGCGGCTGGCGACGAATCGGGGTGGCACATGAATCGAAATCTCTGGAGCCGGCGCGCGCTGGCGGCGTTGGTTTGTATGTCTGCGGTGGCGGGCGCGTCAGCCGCCGACAAGGTCAAGGTTGGCTTGCTGACCACGTTGTCTGGGCCGGGTTCTGCGCTGGGCAATGAAATTCGCGACGGTTTCAATCTGGCGCTGCAACATACCGGCGGCAAGCTGGGCGGGCTGCCCGCTGAAGTGGTGGTGGCGGACGATCAGCAGAAGGCGGACACGGGCCGTCAAGCGGTGGAGCGGCTGCTCAAGCGCGACCGCGTGGACGTGATGACGGGCATTGTGTTTTCGAATGTGTTGCTGCCGGTGATGCCGGCTATTTTGCAGTCGGGCACGATTTACCTCAGCACGAATACCGGGCCGGAAAACTTTGCCGGCGCGGGCTGTAACCCCAATTTCTTCGCGGTGGCCTGGCAGAACGAAGACATTCCCGCCGCCATGGGCAAGTACGCCGCCGACCAAGGCTTCAAGCGCGTGGCGCTGATTGCGCCCGACTATCCGGGCGGCCGCGAATCGCTCAACGGGTTCAAGCGTCTGTACAAAGGCGGCTTGTCGGAAGAGATCTACACCCAGCTTGGCCAATTGGACTATGGCGTTGAGATCACACGCCTGCGCGCGAGCAAGCCGGACGCCGTGTTCTTCTTTCTGCCCGGCGGCATGGGCGTGAATTTCATCAAGCAGTTCAACGGCGCGGGGTTGTCGAAAGATATCGTGCTGCTGGCGCCGGGCTTCTCGGGCGACGAGGACACGATCGCCGCGGTAGGCGCGCCCATTGCTGGGCTGCACAACACGTCGCAATGGGCGGCTGACCTGGATAACCCCGCCAACCGCAAATTCGTGGATGACTTCAAGAAGACGTACAACCGCAGCCCGACGCTGTATGCCTCGCAAGGCTATGACGCGGCCATGCTGCTGGACAGCGCGGTGCGCCAGACGGGCGGCAAGCTTGAGGCCGACGCGCTGCGTCCGGCTTTGCGGCGTGCGGACTTCAAGTCGGTGCGGGGTGACTTCAAGTTCAACCGCAACCAGTATCCGATCCAGAACTACTACCTGCGCGTCGTCGAGGCGGGCGCGGACGGCAAGCTGGCCAACAAGCTGTCGGGCACCGTGCTGACCCAGTACCAGGACCCGTTCGCCGCCGCCTGCCAGATGAAGTAAGGCGATACGCATTGCGCATCACGCATCACAAGGAGAATTGCATGACCCAGAACATCACGACGCGCGAGGTGACCATACCCTCGCACGATGGCAAGTCCTTTGGCGCTTACCTGGCCGTGCCGGCCTCGGGCCATGGCCCGGGCCTGGTGCTGTGCCAGGAAATTTTTGGCGTGAACGACTTCATGCGCCGCGCGGCGCAGTTGCTGGCCGAAGAGGGCTACGTGGTGCTGGTGCCCGACTTGTTCTGGCGCCAGCAGCCCGGCATCCAGCTGACCGACGGCCCGGCCGACATGCCGCGCGCGTTCGAGCTGTACAAGGGCTTTGACGTGGAGCAAGGCTTGAAAGACATCGCGTCCACCATCGCCCAGTTGCGCGAGCGGCCAGAGCAGCAGGGCGGTGTGGGCGTGCTGGGCTATTGCCTGGGCGGCAAGCTGGCGTATCTGGCCGCATGCCGCACCGATGTGGACGTGGCCGTGGGCTATTACGGCGTGGGCATCGAAGACAGCCTGGACGAAGCGGCGGCCCTGCGCGGCCGGCTGGTGCTGCACATTGCCGAGCAGGATGGCTTCTGTCCGCCCGCCGCGCGCCAGCGCATCCTGGCCGCGCTGGGCGGCAAGCCCGGCGTGGAGCTCTACGTGTACCCGGGCATGGACCACGCGTTTGCGCGCACGGGCGGCGATCACTACGACAAGCCGTCTGCACTGATGGCGCACCAGCGCAGCATGGCGGCCTTGCAACGCGCGATCGGCCCGGAGTTCGATTATTCGGCGTTGTGGGACAAGCACTGCGAGTACGAATTCGGCACGCGCGATGTCGCCGCCACCATGGCCACAATGGTGGCCGAGCCTTATGTGAACCATATCCCGACCATGACGGGCGGCGTGGGCCACAAGGAGTTGTCGCGCTTTTATCAGCATCATTTCGTCAACAGCAATCCGCCGGATACACGGCTGATCCCGCTGTCGCGCACGGTGGGCGCCACCCAGATCGTTGATGAGCTGCTGTTCTGCTTCACGCATACGACCGAGATCGATTGGCTGTTGCCCGGCGTCGCGCCGACCGGCCGCCCGGTTGAGATTCCGCTGATCGCCATTGTGAAGTTCCGGGGCGACAAGCTCTATCACGAGCACATCTATTGGGACCAGGCCAGCGTGCTGGTGCAGGTGGGTTTGCTGGACCCCAAGGGGCTGCCGGTAGCGGGCCGCGAAACGGCGGCGAAGCTGCTGGACGAGACCTTGCCGTCCAACACGCTGATGGCGCGCTGGAAAGACAGCGCCAACAAGTAGGAGAGCGACATGTCTTACACCGAAGAACAATTGGCCGCGATGGTGCGCGGCGACAGCGTGCACCGCGGCGTGTACACCGACCCGGCCATTTTTGATCTTGAGATGCAGCGCATCTATGGCCGCGCCTGGATCTACGTGGGCCATGAAAGCCAGGTGCCCAAGACGGGCGACTATCACACCACCCGCGTGGGCGACCAGGATGTGCTGATGGTGCGCGCCTCCGACGGCCGCGTGCACGTGCTGTACAACCGCTGCCCGCACAAGGGCGCAAAAGTGGTGGCCGATGGCGAGGGCTGCGTGGGCAAGTTCTTTCGCTGCCCCTATCACGCATGGACGTTCAAGCTGGATGGCAGCCATCTGGGCGTGCCGCTCAAGCAAGGCTTGGAAGGCACGTCGTACGACCCCACCGACCCGACGTTTTCCATGCGGCGCCTGGCGCGCGTGGAAAGCTATCGCGGCTTCGTGTTCGCCAGCCAGTCCAAGGAAGGCCCCGAGCTGACCGACTTCCTGGGCGGCGTGCGCTCGTCGATCGACAACCTGTGCGACCGTTCCCCGGTGGGCGAGGTCGAAGTGGCGGGCGGTATCTTCCGCGTGATGCAGCGGTCGAACTGGAAGGTGTTCTACGAGAACCTGCACGACACGATGCACGCCCGTGTCACGCATGAATCGTCTTACGCCGCGGCCCGCGACGAGGCCAAGGAAATGGGCGAGATGCCGCTTGAGCTGCACATCATGGACGGCAACGGCGAGCCCTATGAGTTCTGGGAAAAGCTGGAGCTGCGGGCGTATGACAACGGCCACGGCTACATGGAAGGCATCTTCAACCCGGGCGCGGCCGAACGCGACCCGGTGTCGCGCGCGCACTTCGAGACGCTGACAGCCGCCTACGGCGAAGACCGTGCCCGCGAGATTCTGGGCATGAACCGCCACAACACGGTCATCTACGGCAGCGGCTCGCCGCATACCGTGTTCCAGCAGTTTCGTGTGATCCGCCCGATTGCCGTGGACCGCACGCTGATCGAGATTCAGACGTTCCGCTGCAAGGGCGCACCCGACGGCGTGTTCAAGCGCGCCATGCTGTACGCCAACGTCATCAACTCGCCGTCGTCCAACGTCATGCCGGACGATATCGAACTCTACAACCGCTGCCAGGAAGGCAACGCCACGCGCGGCGGCGAGTGGGTCAGCATGCACCGCTACCACGGCAGCGACCGCAGCGACGCCGACGGCATGGTGTCCGTGAACGGCACCAGCGAATTGCCCATGCGCAACCAGTTCCGCGCGTGGAAGACTTATATGGAAGCTGGCGCGGCGCCGATCGGGAACGCGTCCGCCACGGGAGAAGGCGCATGCTGCTAGATCTGGATTTCGACGTCGGCACGACGAACCTGTCGCCGGCGGATGTGCCGGCGGATGCCTACCACCGCATCGCCCAGTTTCTGTATCGCGAGGCGCGGCTGCTGGACGAGCGGCGCTATGACGATTGGCAGGCGCTGTGGACGCAGGACGGCATGTACTGGATGCCGCGCACGCATGAACAGCAAAGTCCGTACGACCATATTTCGCTGTTCTGGGAAGACCGCATGCTGCGTGACGTGCGCATCCGGCGCCTGGAGCACCCGCGCAACTGGTCGCAGCAACCGCCCACGCGCAGCGTGCGGCTGGTGGGCGGCGTGCAGGTGGAAGGCGTGGATGCGGGCGGCAATCTGGTGGTGCATTCCGTGTTCCAGATGACGGAATGGCGCAAGCGCCAGCCGCGTCAGTTGGCCGGCCGCTACACGCACAAGCTGGCCGCCGACGGCGACAGCTGGCGTATCCGCATGAAGCGCGTGGACCTCGTTAATTGCGACGACGTGCACGATGTGTTCGAGGTGTTCGTTTGATGATGACTGACACCGCAGTGCTGGCGCTGCACTATCAGAATGACGTGCTGCATCCCGACGGCAAGATCCGCGTCGGCCTGGATGCCGACACGGGCGCGCGCCAGCGCCTGCTGGATAGTGCTGCCGCCTTGCTGGATGGTGCGCGCAAGCAGGGCTTGCCGATCGTGCACGTGCGCATCGCCTTCCGGCCCGACTACGCCGACCTGCTGGCCAACTGCGAGATCTTCCGCAACGTGGCGACCATTGGCGCGGTGCCGGAAGGGCAGTGGGGCAGCGCGTTCTACGATGGGTTGCAGCCGCTGCCCGGCAGCACCCGCGAGTTCGTCGTGAAGCACACGCGCATCAGCGCTTTCTACGGCACGCCGCTGGAGGAAACGCTGCGGGTGATCGGCGCGCGCCGGCTGGTGGTGGCGGGCGTGGCGACGCATTCGGTGGTGGAAGGCACGGTGCGCCACGCCGCCGATATCGGCTTTGATGTGATGGTGGCGGAAGATGCGTGCGCGTCCGCCGATGAAGCGGTGCATCAGGCGTCGCTTGCCAGCATGCGGCTGATTGCGCAAACGGGCTCGGTGGCGGATGCTGTGCGCTGGGCCGCCGCGCCGCACTGATCAAGGATTGTTCATGGACTTCTCAGGCTTTCCCGGCTTGGCCGGCAAGACCGCCATCGTTACCGGCAGCACACAGGGCTTGGGCGCAGACATCGCGCGCGGGCTGGTTGCGGCGGGCGCCAATGTGGTGCTGGTGGGACGCAACGCGCAGGCGGGTGAGGCGTTGGCGCAGGCGCTGGGCGAACGCGTCCTGTACTGCGAGACCGACATCGGCCAGGACGCGCAGATCCAGCGCTGCATTGATGCCGCGCTGGCACGTTTTGGCCGGCTCGACATCCTGGTGAATAACGCCTGCCAGTACGCGGACCGGGGCCTGGCGTCCTCGCGCGAGGAATGGCACAGCACGCTGGACACCAATCTAGTGTCGGCCGCTATCTTCACGCAGTTGGCGGCGCCGCATCTGCCGCGCGGCGGCGTGGTGGTGAACATGGGCAGCACGGGCGGCAAGTTCGGGGCGGCGGGGCGCGCGCTGTATCCGGCGTCCAAGGCGGCCATGCTGCAAATTACGAAGAACTTCGCGGTCGAGCTGGCGCCTGTCGGCGTGCGTGTGCTGGCGGTGTCGCCGGCCTGGACGTGGTCGCCGTCGGTTGAGCAATTGTCGGGTGGGTCGCGCCAAGCCGCCGATGCGGTGGGGGCGCATTTCCATCCGCTGGGCCGCGTAGGGTCCGGTGATGAGATTGCCGCCGCCGTGTGCTTTGCGTGTTCGGATGCCGCGTCGTGGATGACGGGGGTGGATATCCCGGTGGACGGCGGGTTTTCCATCCTGGGGCCAGACCGCGGTATTTCACCGCGAGTCTGGTTCAAGGAACTGGCGCCTTGATGTGATGTGGCGTGATGGCCGCGGGTAAGGGGTTGGCTGGCGGCCAGATAAACCCGTGGGGTGAGGTTAGCGGATGACGATCTCGCCTTCTTCCAGCCCGGCCTTGCCGCCGACCTGATCTTCCAGGAATTCCTGCATCTTGTTGCCCAGCTGGATCTTCGTGCCGCTGCAAAAGCGCCGCGTCGCCGTGATCATGGCGGTGTGCAGGGGCTGAAGGTCGCGGATCAGCTGGCCTTCCTCTTCTTCCAGCGCCAGCAGGTCGCCCGCGAGTTTGACGTGGGTGTTGCGGGCGCGCTCGGCCACATCAGCCGGCGCACGCTGCGGGTTGGCTTGCAGGAACATCAGCAGCTGTTCCAGCTTGGCCTTTTCTTCGTTCATCTTCAGGCGCTTGCGCGTCAACGCCGAGCGCTTGATGTCGGCGTGCGGGTCCAGGCCGGCCTGGATCAGCGTGGGGATGCCCGACGGCGAACCCAGCGTGCCTGCCCGCACCGCGTTCAACGCGCGCGTCTGGCCGCCGGTGATGGCGCTTTGCTGCGTGTTCGGCGGGCCGACCAGCACGCTGCCGCCTGCGGCGATGCTGCTTTGGCGGATTTCGCGTTCCACGTCCACGTCTTTGCCCGCGCTGATGATGGCGTTTTCGATGAACTTCGCCTTCAGCGTGCCGCCACAGACGATGTGGGCGGTGCGCGCGGTGGCGGCGGCGTCTTGCAGCGCTTCGGCCATGCCGATGATGCCGCCCTTGACCGTGACGCTGCCACCGGCCTCGACCAGCGCCGCTTCGATGGTGCCGTTGACCACGACGTCACCCGTCACGCGCACTTCCATGGTGGCGGCGATGTCGCCGCGCACCTGCAACGAGCCTTCAAATGTGATGTTGCCGGTGGACAGGTTGACGGCGTCCACTTCCACCATCGGGTTCACTTGCACGCCCTGGCTGATCAGCGTGGGCGTGCCGGCGATGGTGGCGCGCAGCAGCAGCGGGTCTTCCGGGTCGACCGCCACGCCGGACAGCTCCTTGGAGAAGGGCGTGTCGGGCATCTCGTCGGGCAGCACGGGTTCGCCCAGCACGTTGGTGCCGTCCACGCCGGGCAACGGCGGAATGCGGCGCATCAGCGGCGTGCCGGGCGACACCAGCAGCAGGCTGCCCAGGTCGCGGTAGTCCACCTGGGCCAGTTCGTCGATTTCCTGGGCGCGCGGCTTCAGGCGGTCAAGCAGGCTCTCAAAGCGGGTGGGGGTGCCGCGCGTGGGCGGCGTGCCTTGGGCGATCAGCACCGTTTCGCGGCGGCCCTGTTCGACCGCTTCGGCCAACGCTTGCTCCAGCACGCCGTGCACAATGCCGCGGTCGGCGATGGCTTGGCGAATCATGTCCAGCGTGACAGGCTGGCCGCCCTTGGGCGGGTGCAGCGTCAGCAGCGCGCTCATGCGTGAGGGGTCGAGCTCCAGCTCGAACGAGCCGTCGACGACCTGGCCCACGGGAAACTGCACCGGCTCGGTGGCGCTGCGGCAGCGTTCGATGAAGGCCAGCGCGGCGTGGTTGTCCAGCGCGTCTGCCGACCAGCCTTGCGCGACGGCGGCGGCGGTCAGCGTGTCCCAGGTGGGGGCGTCTGGATTGATGTGGGGGGCGGGGTCCACCGCGATGGCGGTGTCGGTGTCGGTGTCTTGCTCGGAAGCGGCTTCGCCGCTTGCATCCGCGGGGGCGGCGTCCGTGCTGGCGGCGTGCGCCGTGGGGTCATCGTCTGGCAACGGCGCTTCGGGGCGCGGAGGCGGCGTGTATAGCGCCGTCAGGACGTTGGTCGTGGCATCCAGCACCAGCTGGAGCGTGTTTTCTGCGTCCATCTCAGCCTCTCCCGCCTGGCACGAAGCGGCCAGGTTCATTCATTTGGTAAATAAACGAAATATTGCGACATATTCTAGCGTAGCGTCGGTCATCTGTCCTAGTTACGGCCCTGTTTCATATTGGGATTTGACTCGCGGCGGGGGACTAGGACGTAGGACCGAGCGACAAACCGGGCCGATCGCCGCAGCATAGGGTCTCGCCAACGCGTCTTCGGACGCCGCCGGAGCCCCGACATGCAATGTCCTCACCGATCCATTCTGCCGGCCTTTCGCGCCCTTCTGGCGCGAGCCAGCGGCGTGGCGGCGCTGACGGCCGTTGCGGCGGGCGCTCTGGCGCTGGCGCCCGCAAGCCCCGCGCAAGCCGCCGATATCTACCGCTACAAAGACCCGTACGGCGTCTGGCGCGCCATGAAAGTGCCCACCGGCTACGCCAAGTATTACAAGCGGGCGCAGGCCCGTACCGTGTGGCGGGGCAGCGGCATCCAGGTTTGCCTGGAATGCGCGCCGCAATCCGGGGATGGCGCCAAGCTGGCGTCACTGGGATCGACCTCGCGTGCGCTGCGCTGGGGAGACGCCATGCCCACCACGCACGACGGCCTGATCGCCCGCGCGGCGCAGGATTCGGGGGTGGACCGGGCGCTGCTGACGGCCGTCATCGCCATTGAATCGGGGTTCCGCAGCGACGCGCGTTCGCCCAAGGGCGCACTTGGCCTGATGCAGTTGATGCCATCGACGGCGGCGTCCGTGCTGGCGGTGGATGATATCGAGCGCGCGCTGGTGGACCCGGCGACAAATGTGCGGGCAGGCTCGCGCCATTTGCGCCGGCTGATCGACCAGTACCCGGGCCGCTTGGACCTGGCGCTGGCGGCGTATAACGCGGGCGAAGGGGCGGTGCGCAAATACGACGCGGTGCCGCCATATGCGGAAACGCAGGCGTACGTGCGCGATGTCACGGCCTTGTACGAACGCTACAAAGCGCCTTGATTGCAGGAGCGGAGTGCGTCGGGCGCATCGAGGGCGCCAGGTCTGAGGGCGCATAGCAAAGGGGCGCCCGTAGTGGGCGCCCCTAGCCGTGCACCGCAAGGCGCTTACATCGACGCGAAAACCTTTTCGGCGATGTCCAGCGTGGACTTGATCACGGCGTCGTCATGCGTGGCCGACACGAAGCCCGCTTCGAACGCGGACGGCGCGAAGTGCACGCCGTGGTCCAGCATGGCGTGGAAGAAGCGGTTGAACGCCGCGGTGTCGCACTGGGACACTTCCGCGAACGTGGCCGGTACCGTATTGCTGAAGTAGATGCCGAACATGCCGCCCACGGAATCCGCGGAAAATGCCAGGCCGGCGGCGCGGGCGCGTTCTTGCAAACCCTGGGCCAGCTTGGCGGTTTGCGCCGACAGCTTCTCGTAGAAGCCGGGCGCGGCGATCAGGCGCAGCGTGGCCAGGCCCGCGGCCACGGCCACCGGGTTGCCCGACAGCGTGCCGGCTTGATACACGCCACCCAGCGGGGCGATGTGCTTCATGACTTCAGCGCTGCCGCCAAACGCGCCTACCGGCATGCCGCCGCCGATCACCTTGGCCAGCGTGGTGATGTCGGGCTTCACACCCGTCAGGCCCTGCACCCCTTGCGGGCCGACGCGGAAACCGGTCATCACTTCGTCAAAAATCAGCAGCGCGCCGTGCTGCGTGCAGACCTCGCGCAGCCCTTCCAGAAAGCCGGCGGCGGGCTTGATCAGGTTCATGTTGCCGGCAACCGGCTCCACGATGATGCAAGCGATATCGGCGCCGTGCTGGGCGAAGGCTTCGCGCACGGCGTCCAGGTTGTTGTATTCGAGGGTCAGCGTGTGCGACACGAATTCCGGCGGCACGCCCGCCGAGCTGGGGTTGCCGAAGGTCAGCAGGCCCGAACCGGCCTTGACCAGCAGGCTGTCCGAGTGGCCGTGATAGCAGCCTTCGAACTTCACGATCTTGGCGCGGCCGGTGGCGCCGCGCGCCAGACGGATGGCCGTCATGGTGGCTTCGGTGCCCGAGCTGACCAGGCGCACCTGTTCCAGCGACGGCAGGCGCGAAATCAGCACTTCGGCCAGTTCGATTTCGGCTTCGGTGGGCGCGCCGAACGACAGGCCGTTGACGGCGGCTTCCTGCACCGCGCGCACCACTTCAGGATGCGAGTGGCCCAGGATGGCGGGGCCCCACGAGCCCACGTAATCGATGTACTGCTTGTCGTCCGCGTCCCACACGTACGGGCCTTGCGCACGCTTGATGAAGCGCGGCGTGCCGCCGACGGAGCGGAAGGCGCGCACGGGCGAGTTCACGCCGCCGGGGATGCTGCGGCAGGCGCGTTCGAAAAGCTGTTCGTTACGGGACATGGCGTTCAAGGCTTGCGATGGGTGGAATAGGGCGCGGAGCAGGCCGCCGCGGCGGCTCGGATGCTGGGCGCTTCGAAAAGTCCGGTGATGACGGCGATGGAATCGGCGCCCGCCTGGGCGACGAGCAGCGCGTTATCGGGGGTGATGCCGCCAATGGCGACCACGGCGGGCCGGGGCGCGTCGCGTTCTTCGACCAGACGGCGGGCTTCGGTCAGCACCGACAGCGGCGCGCGCACGGTGTCGGGCTTGACGGTCGACGGGAACATCGCGCCGAAGGCGATGTAGTCGGCGCCGGCGTCCAGCAGTTCGCGGGCGCGCGTCAGGTCGTCGTAGCTGGAGCCGCCCAGGATCAGGTCGGGGCCGGCTTCGGCGCGGATGTGCGCCAGGCTAGCGTCTTCGCGGCCGACGTGTGCGCCGTCGGCGCCCACGTCCAGCGCCAGGCGCCAGTCGTCATTGATCAGGAACACCACGCCCAGCTCGCGGCACAGCGGCGCCAGCGCGCGCGCTTGTTCGGCGCGCACCGAGTCGGGTACGTTCTTGCGGCGCAGTTGCAGGGCGCGCATGCCGCCTTCGGCAGCTTTGCGCACGGCCTGCATCAGGCGTTCGGTGTCGTCCCATTCCGGGGTGACGCCATACAGGCCAGCGGGAAAACGCAGCGGTTTCATTGCGGTTGAATCCGGTTGGGAATGCGCCGGCCCATGCCCGGCAGGAAACTGGCGGCCACCGACGCGTCGGCATGCGCCAGGCCCTGGCGCACGGCTTCGGGCATTTCCAGCCCGCGCGCCAGCATGGCGGTGATGGCGGTTGCGGCCAAGCCGCCCGCGTCGCCATTGCGGTCCGGCGGCGTCTGCCACGGCCAGGTGTGCGTCTGGCCGGCAGGGCCCAGCAGCACGTTGGCGTAATGGCCGGGGCGCTGGGGGCTGCCCAGCACCAGCACCCATTCCGCACCGGCCGCCACCAGCGCGTGCATGGGCGAAGGTGCGTCCCCGATATCGATGTCGCCATCGGCGTGCCACTGCGCCAGACGCAGGTGCTCGATGACCAGCAGATCGGTTTGCGGCAGCACGAGTTCAAGGGTGGCGGCCAGCAGATCGTCGGCGTCGTCCTCGTCGGCGGCATCCGCCGGCAGCGGGGCGCGCTGGCCCAGGTGCAGCACCAGCGGCACCTGGCTGTAGTCGGCGGCGACTTGCGCCGCAACGCTTGCCGTTTCCGCGGTGTATAGTCCGCCCACCTTGATTGCCTGCACGGACATGTCTTCCAGCAGGCAGCGTGCCTGGTCGTCCAGCAGGTCGGGCGAAACGGGATGGATTTCTTCGATGCCGGCAGTGTCCTGCACGGTCAGCGCGGTCACGGCCGCCAAGCCATGGCAACCCAGACGGGCGCAGGTAACGGCGTCAGCGGGCAAGCCGTCAGATCCCGAGGGATCGAGCGGGCCGAAGACCAAAACGAGAGGGGGAGTAACGGGGGCCACGTGGACAGCGCTTGAGCTTGAGCGGGGGACCTGGATTCATTTTGAGGTGAATCAGGGGAACCCCTATTGGGTTTCGGTAAGATTGTCCCCATTCTAATGGAAGCCCCCCACCTTTGCCCCGCCGCGGGGAACCGGGTCGGGATTTGATGTAAGAGAGAACTATGCGTACTTGGATGTGTCTGATTTGTGGCTGGGTCTATGACGAAGAGGCCGGCCTCCCCGACGAAGGCATTGCACCCGGCACCCGCTGGGAAGACGTGCCGCCGAACTGGGTCTGTCCCGAATGCGGCGCCCGCAAAGAGGACTTTGAATTGATGGAAATCTGAAGCCAGACCCGCTGACCTATTCCGCCAAGGCTCGTAAGATGGGGCCACACCCCATCCCTCGTAACCGCAGGACGGTCTGCCGCCAGGCATGATGGGCCACGTTAGCGTGCGCCTCGTCCACGGTTCTTTCAGACTACCCATGAAGGGGTTGCCATGACGGAAAAACACCACGAATCCGCCTCGACGCAGGCGGCCAACTTTGCCAACCAGTTCCTGATCGCCATGCCCGGCATGGTCGAAGGCAGCCTGGCCGGCTCGGTCATTTACGTGTGTGAACACACCGAACGCGGTGCGCTGGGCCTGGTCATCAACCGGCCCACCGACCTGACGCTGGGCACCTTGTTCGAGCGCATCGAATTGACGCTTGAAATCGGCCCCGTCAAAGACACGCTGGTTTATTTCGGCGGCCCGGTGCAAACCGATCGCGGCTTCGTGCTGCACGCGCCTGCCGGCGATTACAGCTCCAGCATCAAGATGGGCGCCATGGCGCTGACGACCTCGCGCGACGTGCTGCAAGCCGTGGCCGATGGCAATGGGCCTGCCCGCATGTTGGTCACGCTGGGTTATGCCGGCTGGGGCGCAGGGCAGCTGGAAAGCGAAATGGGCCAGAACGCGTGGCTCAGCGTGGGCGCCGACGACCACATCATTTTCGACGTGCCCGCCGAAGACCGTTACCCCGCCGCGCTCAAGCTGTTGGGTATTGATCCGGTGATGCTGGCGGGCGATGCGGGCCATGCCTGAAGAAACCCTGCTTGGCTTTGACTTCGGCGAAAAGAAAATCGGCATCGCCATTGGCAACACGCTGACGCGCCAGGCGCGTCCGCTGGAAATCATCTTCAGTGAAATCCGCGATGCGCGCTTCGGCCGCATCGCCGCCTTGCTTCAAGAATGGCAGCCCCATCGCGTAGTCGTGGGGCTGGCGCTGGACGCCGACGGCGGCGAACAGCCCGCCACCGCGCGTTGCCGGCGCTTCGCCAATCAGCTGCATGGCCGTTTCGGTATCGCTGTCGAACTGGTGGACGAGCGCGGTTCCAGCATGGAAGCGCAGCGCCTGCTGGGTACCCACGCGGCCGACGATGCGATGGCTGCGGCTGTTATTCTGCAACGGTATCTAGACTCTCTGCCTGCGGCCTGACGCGCGCGGCCCGTCCTGCTTATGCTCAATCCGCAACTTGATCGCCGCGGCGAACTCATTCATCTGCTGACAACGGAAGGGCTGCCGCGGCGGCACGTCGAGCGCCTGCTCGATACCGCGCGAGCTTTGGCCGCAGGCGAACCGCCGCTTGCCACGCCGCGCCCCGTCTTTCTTTCCCTGCCTGCCGACGACCTTGACCGCGATGCCTACGCACAAGCCGCCACGCGCTTGTCGCTGCTGCCCGTTGTGCTGGATGCGCAAGAGGCCGACCCGCAAGCCGGCGATGCCTTGGCCCAGACCGTGTCGCGCCTGGAGCCGGGCGTGCTGGTGCTGCGCCACGCGGCCAGCGGCGCGGCCCATTGCGCCGCCGCGCATGCGGCGCCCGGGCTGCGCATTCTGAATGCCGGGGATGGCGTGCATGCCGATCCCGTGCCGGCTCTGGCGTGCGTGCAGGCGATGCTGGACATCAAACA
>Ga0213827_1001264_pt1 | contig 14850 bp, 14 predicted proteins | sample MC6MC0898MG_FD_180669 | JGI IMG/M metagenome (GOLD analysis project Ga0213827, IMG submission 180669) | Enriched soil aggregate microbial communities from Iowa State University, Ames, United States - MC6-MC0898-MG | ecosystem: Environmental > Terrestrial > Soil > Unclassified | place: USA: Iowa...
GCCTGCGCCTGGGCGGACGCAGCCGCCATCAGTGCCAGCGCCGCCAGCGCCAGCGGTGTTGCGCGGATCATCGTGTGCATTGCCTTGGCCCACTGTTGTGTTGACGCTCCCCCTGCCGTGCCGATGGATCACTGGCCCGGCCCCATGCCTACTCCGCGTACCAGCGTCATCGCCTGCGCCACGTTCTGATTGAGCGGCACGTTGTTGGCCATCGACTGCCTGACGAGATCGATCTGCAGCCGATTGGTGACCGACTGTCCATCACTGCCCAGCGCGATGCTCTGGCCGACGCTGCCATTGCGGATCCATTGCTGGACCGCGCCGACACCCTCGATCTGCAACTGCACCTTGGCCGTGTTGCCTTCCAGCTGGGCCAGCGCACTGACGCCACCCTGATGCACGCTGGCTAGGTTCACGCCTTCGCCGGTGGGGGTGGGCGCGGTGCCATCGCGCACGGTCAACTGGGTCGCGTTGCTGGCCAGGTTGCCGTCACCGGCCACCTGGATGCTCTGGCTCAGGCCGGCCACGTTCTGCAGGCCGCTGGAATCGACGCTGCGCCCGGGGGTCACCGGCAGCGGTGCATCGGCCGCGGTCACGCTCACGCTGGGCGCGAAGCTGATCCTGGGTGTGCTGCCGCCGTGGCTGAAATCCATGCCCAGCTTCAGCGCGCTCTGCGCCGATTGCCCGCCGGCGGTCTGCCACTGCGAGACCATCGTGACCCCGAACCACGCCACGGTGTTGCCACCGACGGTGTAGCGGCCACGCATGAGGTTCAATTCCGGATCGGGGATTTCGCTCAATCCCTTGCCGGGCCGGCTTTCGTCGGCATGCGCCGGCACGATGCCCAGCAGGGCAAGCAGCACGATGCCGGGCGTCCAGGTTGCGATGTTCATGTTGCCTCCTTAAAACAGATCGGCATGGGTGAATCCGAAGTCGACCAGTTCGGCGTCGGTGATCGGTCCCTGCCTGGCGTACAGCGAACGGGCACTCGGCCGTTCACCGGGCTGCAGCAGCACCGTGTTGCGATCAAAGTCACTGCCGATCACGACAAACACGGCGCGCGACGGCCACGCCTGGAGAAATTCGCTGACGGGAATGCTGCGGTTGCCCAGGATCGGGTCGGCGACATCCACCAGATCGCCACGGACCTGTTTGAGGACCACGAAGTGGCGGAAGCCCCGCACATCCATCAGCACCAGCCCGGGCACGCGCAGTGAGCGCAGGCGCTCTTCATTGACGCGGTAGCCGCGCCCACGCATGCCCATCGATTCGACATAACGCTTGATGTCCAGCAGCGAAAACCCACGCTGGTGCACCAATTGTGGATCCGAGACCCCCATCATCCCTTCGATCACCGTGCCCTCATCCGCCTCCAGGTGGTAGGCGTAGCGCAGGATCGTGGCCAGCGCAGCTGCGCCACAGCTGTAATCGGTGTGTTGCCGTACGACATTGCGGAAGCGCCGTTCCTGCATGCTTTCCACGCGCTGGGTGAGCACTGCCCCGTTGGGCAGCACACCACTGAAGCCGACATCGCCGGCACGCACGATCCCCATCGGCATCATCAGCACCGACAAGGCCCACACCAGCATCCACGTGCGCATACGACTGAACATGCGTGACTCCGGCTCAGGAAGGAGCCCCTGCCCCAAGGGGGAGAAGGGACAGGGGCTCCCGGGGAGCCCGGTCATTGGCGGATGACCGGGTTTGTTGCGCTCAACGCGTACTGCTTGCGAAAACGGACAACCTTACTGTTCCGGACCGCCGCCACCGCCGCCGGTGGAGGGCTGCGCAACCGCCAGGGCCAGACTGTTGGCCTGCAGGTTGCCGGTACCGGAGGCCACGTTCACCCCGATGTTGCCGGAGGCGCCGGAGAACGCACTGCCGGACAACGCCGCGGTGTTGGTCGCATCCACGTTCACCCAGCGGGTGGTGGACACGGTCCCGCTCAGGCTCGCGTAGAGGTCGGCCACGCCCAGTTCAACGAACTGGCTGGTGCCGCGCTCATCGGTGTCAAACGCAATGCCACCCACGCCCGGACGATTCGGGTTGGCGGTGGCATTCTGGATATCGCTATCCAGGTCGATGTGACCGGTTTCGCTGCCGCTCGGGTGATCCAGCGCGCCACTCCAGGTATCCAGGTAGTAGTTGTCTTTCTGGTAGGCACTCCCCGTGCCGCTGTAACGGCCCGCACCGACCGCCAACGTGGCACCGGCAACGCGACCACTCAGGTTCACGTCCACGGTGTCGGTCATCGACTGCAGGTAGCCGGCGTTGCTGACGGTGTTGCCGGAGGACACCTGGTTGGAACTGATGCTCGAGGTCGCATAGGCGCTGGTGGCCACCGACGCGGCGAGCGCGTTCTTCTGCTCGTTGTTGTTGCCGGACGCGACGTTGGCGCCGATGTTGCCGGACGCACCGCTGAAGGCATTGCCACCCAGGCCTGCGGCGTTGGTCACGCCGGAGTTGATGGTGGTGTTGCCACCGCCGAACTGGTTGACGAAGACTTCCGCGTCGGCCATGCCGAAGCTGAAGGACGCATCGGCCGCGGACAGCGAAGCGGCGTTGTCCTGCGCGTTGTTGTCACCGGCGGCGACGTTGAAGCCCAGGTTGCCGGAGGCATCGGCACCGACGTCGTCGGCGATCGAGGCGCTGTTGGTCACCAGGCTGTTGCCGGCCAGGTTGTTGGTGACCGACTGGCGGTTGTCGATGACGGCGATGGCGGCCGAATCGATGTCGATCGAGCCGGTGATTTCCGGATCACCCGAGAAGCTGATGTCCGAGCTCAGGCGCAGGTCCTTTTCGATGTTGACGTCCACGCCGTGGTTGTTCTTTTCCTGGCGTTCGTCGGCCTGGATGTTGCTGGTCTTGTTGACGTTCTCGGTAACGTTGCGGTTGCTGGTCACGTTGCGGTTGCTGGTGACGTTGGTGTTGCTCGTCACGTTGTCGTTGATGGTGGTGTTGGTGGTGCTGTTGTTGTTGCGGGTGTTGTTCCAGGTCCGGTTCCAGGTACGCGAATCGGTATCGGTGTTGGTGGTGGTATTGGTTTCGGTGTTGGTATCGGTGTTCGTGTTGGTGCGCGTCTCAGCCACGTTGTGCAGGTGGTTGATGTTGGCGCTCTGGTTCTGGTTGTCGCGGTCGTTGCCCCAGCCGCTGGCGCCCGCGGAGGCGGATGCAGCGGCGACGGCGATGGCCAGTACGGTCCGTTTCATGTTGGTGTTCATGGTGCCCTCTCTCTCATCACAGACAATCGGGTGGATGTGACTACTCACGGGGTGGACTGCACCGAAATGCTCAGTTGGTTTGCGGTGGCGTTGCCGGATCCCGCGATCTGATTGAGTTGCAGGACGCCGTCGAATCCCTGCAGCGCGGAGGCTTCGACCGCCACCCTGCGAGTTCCGGCCGACCGACCGCTGTTGACGGCCCCCTGCCCCCCTGCTGACGCGAGCGCGCCCGACGCGGCCAAGGCCTCGTCGTTCGTTTCGCGTATGCCCTGTTGCGCCAGCGTGGCGGTGACGACGTTGAGCGTCGCGTTGCCATTGCCGCTGGCTTGATTGATCGATGCGACACCACTGGCGCCGTTCAGTGCCTGGCCGCCGAGCGTGGCGCTGGCATCCATGGCGGTGTCGCTGAGGCTGAGGTTGTTGGACTGCTGCTGGCGCGCATCCACGGTGATGTGGGCGTTGCGGCCGTTGGCGATGCCCATCAGGTTGGCCTGCTGGTTGAGGTCACCGGCGGCCATGTTGACGGTGATCGCGCCGTCGGCGCCGGCCAGCGTGCGGCCGTCGATGCGGCTCTGATTGAGGTAGGAGAGCATCGCGGCGTAATCGTTGCTCTGCTGGGCACGCGCGGCCAGGGGCGCGAGCATCAGGCCCGTGAGCAGGGCGGTGCGCAGGACGATGTTCATTTGCCGGGCCCGCCTGCGGGCTGGCCGAGCGGGAACTGGGCAAGCGCGCCGCGGACCTGGTCGCCGATGCCGCGCGTGGCGTTGCCGACCGCGCCCATGGGTCCGCCGATGGTGTTGCTGAACTGGCCGCTGGACAGCATGCCGCTGTCGGTGACTTTGCCGAGCGTGCCGTTGACGGTGTGGCCGGTGACGCGTTCGATGGTGGTGGAACTGCGGGGAATACCGGCGCCGGTGTTGGAGCCGAGCGAGGCGTAATCGTCGTCGCTGAGTTCATCCATGCCGGTGGAGCTGCCGAGGGCGTGGCCGATTTCGCGACGCGGTGAAGGGTCGGCGATGAGCGCCATGCCCGGGGGTGCGGGGCGGTAGGCCGGGCGTGCGGAGACGTCACGCAGGAGGACGATTTCGCCGGGCTGGGCTTTGACGCCCTGGCGGGCGCCGGAGGCGTTGGCGGCGGCCGGCACGGCAAGTGCGGCGGCGAGCAGCCAGAGCGTGGTGTGTCGAGTGCGGTGTGCGGCAACGCTGTCCATGGCGACCTCCGATGACATGCGGAGGGGTGGAGCAGCATTCGTGCCAAGTTCCGAAGGCCCGCGTTTCAGGGGTTTCTGTGCGGTTCGGGTTATCCGCACGCAACATTGCTGTTACAGGGGCGTTAGCGTTTGGACGAATGAATGGGTTGGTGCGGTGATCACGTGGCGCTGACAGGTAGGCGCGGTGCGGGTGTATCACGGGTGTTACACCGGGTGATACAGGGGTTTACGGTGCGGATTCAGGCTTGCTGCGGGTTTGCTTGTACAGCGTCAGCCAGTCGCTTTGTCGTGAGGGCTGGCGGTGCCAGGCCCCACACAAGCAAAAAAAGACCGGCTCTCGCCGGTCTTTGGGTGGTGCATGGGTCCCTGCGTCAGGACGTTCGTTCTTCGCCTTCATCCACGCCCAGGTTGGTGGAGGGATTGTCGTAGACCGCGCGGTCGAGCAGACCGGTTTCCTTGGCGACGATCACCGGGACCAGCATCTGGCCGGTGACGTTGGTCATGGTGCGCATCATGTCCAGGATGCGGTCGATCGCGTAGAGGTAGCCGATGGTTTCCAGTGGCAGGTTGGCGGCACTGAGCACGACGGTGGCCATGACCACCGCGGTGCCGGGGACGCCGGCCGTGCCGAAGCTGCCCAGGACCGAGGCGATCAGCACGACGATGTACTGCTCGGGGGTGAGCGGGACGCCGGTGTACTGGGCGATGAAGACGGCGCACAGGGCGGGATAGATCGCGCCGCAGCCGTCCATCTTGATGCTGGCCCCCAGGGGGACGGCGAAGGAGGCGTAGTCCTTGTTGACGCCGAGGTTGTGGGTGATCGAGCGCATCGCCGCAGGCATGGCCGCGAAGCTGGAGGAGCTGACGAAAGCGACCTGCATGCCCGGGGCGGCGCCGCGGAAGAACTTGAGCGGGTTCAGGCCATGCATCAGCAGCAGGCTGCCGTAGACCACCACGATATGCAGGGCGCAGGCGATGTACAGGGCGAGCACGAAATTGCCCAGTGGCAGCAGCTTTTCAAAGCCGTAGCTGCCGACCAGACCGGCGATCAGGCCGAAGGTGCCGAGCGGGGTGATCTCCAGCACGAAGCGGGTCACCTGGATCATGATGTCGCTCATCTGCCCGGTCAGCTTGCGCGCTTCGCTGACCTTGTCGCCCAGCTTGACCATCGCAAAGCCGAGCAGGCCGGCGAAGAAGATCACCGGCAGGATCGAGCCGCGGCCGGCGGCGAGGACGGTTTCACCGGCGGCATTGACCCGCGTACCGATGCCGGTCAACGCGTAGAACACGTTGGAAGGCACCACATCCATCAGCACCTTGATCACGCTGGGCACTTCGCGCGGGGTGTAGCTGTGGTCCATGCTCAGGCTGAGTGCACCGCTGCCCGGCTGCATGACCGTGCCGACGGCCAGGCCCACGCAGACCGCCAGGGCGGCGGTGATGATGAACCACAGGAAGGTGCGCCCGCCCAGGGCCGCCACGGACTTCTGCCCGTGCAGCGAGGAGATGGCGTTGATCACCGCAAAGAACACCAGCGGGACCGCGATCATCTTGATCAGGGTGACGTAGAGATCGCCGAGCGGGCCGAACCAGGTTTCGGCGGCCGGCCCAAGCAGCCAGCCGGCCAGTGCGCCAAGGACGAAGCCGCCGAGGACCCGTTGCCAGAAGGGGATCCGCAGCCAGGCAGAGACCAGCTTCATGCGCGTTCCAGAGGTAATTTGACAGCTAGGCACCTTAGCCCAAGCCGGGCCGTGGAACGAGGCGTGCACGGAAAATCAGCGTGTCATCGGCGTGCCTTGCGGCGTTCTGCATAATGAACGCCCGTTTCACATGTGAGATGCATTCATCCATGTCCCGTTTCACGCCTCTGGTGGCTGCCGTCACCACCCTGCTGCTCGGCGCCTGCGCCAGTACCGCTCCCTCCTCCAGCGCCGCTGCCGGCGCGGTCCAGGTCGATGTGCCGGCCATTGCCCACCCCGCCGGGGAAACCCCGCAGTGGTGGTACCGCAGCGGTGCGGCACGCGCGGCCAGCACCGGGGCGATGGACGGCAAGGCCAAAAACGTCATCCTGTTCCTCGGTGACGGCATGAGCCTGACCACGGTGGCCGCGGCGCGCATCTTCGAGGGGCAGCGCAACGGGCATCCGGGCGAGGAGAACCTGCTGTCCTGGGAGCGCTTCCCGGCCACGGCGTTCAGCAAGACCTACAACACTGATTCGCAGACGCCGGATTCGGCCGGCACCATGACCGCGATCACCACCGGCGTGAAGACCCACATGGGCGCGATCGGCGTCAGCGCGGGCACCCGCAATGACTGCGCCGACAGCCTGAACAAGGGGCTGCTGACCTGGCTGCAGCTGGCCGACAGCGCCGGCATGGCGACCGGCGTGGTCTCCACCGCGCGCCTGACCCATGCCACCCCGGCGGCGACCTACGCCCACTCCCCCGAGCGCAACTGGGAAAACGACACCGACGTACCGGAAGAAGCCAAGGCCGCCGGCTGCCGCGATATTGCCCAGCAGCTGCTGTCGACCTCGCGCTTCGGGCGCGGCCCGCTGGTCGCCCTCGGCGGCGGCCGCGGTGAGTTCACCACGGTGGAAGAGCGCGATCCGGAATACGACGACAAGGTCGGCCAGCGCCTGGACGGGCGCAGCCTGGTGACCGAGTGGCAGCAGGCGCATCCGCAGGGTGCGTATGTGTGGAACGCCAAGCAGCTGCAGGCGGCGGCCAATGCGCCGGCCATCCTGGGCCTGTTCGAGCCGAACCACATGCGGTACGAAGCCGAGCGCAAGGACGATCCGGCCGGTGAGCCGAGCCTGGCCGAACTGACCAAGGCGGCGATCGCCAATCTGTCGCGTCATCAGGAAGGCTACGTGCTGATGATCGAGGGTGCGCGCATCGATCACGCCAACCACAGCGGCAATGCCTACCGGGCGCTGACCGATACGGTGGCGCTGTCCGATGCGGTGCGCGCCGCGGTCGAGGCGACCTCCGACCAGGACACCCTGATCATCGTCACCGCCGATCACTCGCACACGCTGAACTTCGTAGGCTACCCGGCCCGTGGCAACCCGATCCTGGGCAAGGTCAAGGACAAGGGCGGCGAAGACGGTGCCGGGAAGCTGGACCTGGCCCGCGATGGCCTCGGCCTGCCCTACACCACGCTGACCTACGCCAATGGCCCGGGCTACACCGGTGCCAGCAACCAGCAGCCAGTCGGCCCGAAGCGGTACCCGCACAACCCGAGCAGCTTCGATCCGACCACCGGCCGGCCGGACCTGACCGCGGTCGACACCGAGCACCCGGATTACATGCAGGAAGCGCTGGTCCCGGCCAAGAGCGAATCGCATGGTGGTGAAGACGTCGGTATCTGGGCGCGGGGCCCAGGCAGCAAGGCCGTGCGCGGCACCATGGAGCAGAACGCGATCTACCACATGATCGTGCAGGCCACCCCGCGCCTGCGCCAGCGCCTGTGCGACGCCGGTACCTGCGATGCCAAGGGCGTGCCGGTCGAGCTGCCCAAGCCGACCGCGTTCGAGCGCCAGGCCGGCGACAGCAAGTAATGCATCGACTGCTTCGCACTGCAGCGAACAGGGGCCGCCTCGCGCGGCCCCTGTTGCTGGTGGCGGGCCTGCTCGCATCGCCGCTGGCCTTGGCCGCCGACACCGGCTGCGCCGCCCTGACCCAGGAGGATGGGCTGCAGCCGCTGTCCGGGTGCCAGTGGATCGATGGGCATCTTGAACTCGACGCGACGTCCCTGGCGTCGCTGTCCTACGACCAGCACGGTCTGGCGCCGATCCATGCGGGCGGCGGGTACCACTACGTCCGTGCCGATGGCCGTCAGTTGCCGGTGATCACCGTCGACAATGGCCCGGACGACGTCGTGGACGGGTTGGTCCGTGGGCGGGTCGGGCAGCGCATCGGCTACTTCGATACCCAGCTGCGCCAGGCATTTCCGGGCACGTTCGATTTTGGCTGGGCGTTCGATGACGGGGTGGCCCGCGTCTGCGAAGGCTGCCGGCCGGGCACGCCGGACGACCACGGGCACATCGCCATGGTCGGCGGCACCTGGTATCGCATCGACCGCCAGGGCCGTTCTGCGATGGGTGCCCAAACCCCGTGATCGCCCCGCGTGGCATCGTCGCCACGCAGCACCGATACTGCCGGTTCGCCTGAGATCGCGCCTCCCATGACACCCCCGCTTCCCCCGCCCCCTTCCGTCGCCCACCCTGTGCTGGTGGGCTTCAGCGGTGGGCTGGATTCCACCGTCCTGCTGCATTGGCTGGCCACCTCGCCGGCCCAGCGCACCGCTGGCCTGCGCGCCGTGCATGTCCATCACGGCCTGCAGGAACAAGCCGATGCGTGGACCCTGCATTGCATACAGCTCTGCGCGCGGTGGAACATTCCGCTGCGGGTGATCCGCGTGCAGGTACCGCGTCATCAGGGCCAGGGCCTGGAAGCCGCCGCACGGCATGCACGTCGCGAAGCGTTTGCGTCGCAGTTGCTGCCCGGCGAACAGCTGGCCCTTGCGCATCATCGTGACGACCAGGCCGAGACCTTCCTGCTGCGTGCGCTGCGCGGCTCCGGCGTGGATGGATTGGCCTCCATGCAGATCACCAGCGCGTTTGGCGCCGGCACCGTGTGGCGCCCGTTGCTGGAGGTTCCGCGCAGCAGCCTGCGGGCGCATGCGCAGGCCGAAGGCCTGGAGTGGATTGAAGACCCCAGCAATGCCAGCGACGACGCAGACCGCAACTTCCTGCGCCTGCACGTGCTGCCACACCTGCGCCAGCGCTGGCCGCAGGCCGATGCGGCATTCGCCCGGAGTGCCGCCCTGTGCGCGCAATCCCAGCACCTGCTCGACAGTGCGGATCGCGAGGCGCTGGAGCGCTGCAGCGTCGGCCCTGGCGTGATCGACTGTGCGCGTTTGCTGCGCCAGCCGGTCGAGCGCCGCGCGCGGTTGCTGCGGCACTGGGTGCGTGGCAGTGGGCTGCCGCCGCTGCCGGCAGCGGGCGTGGAGGCGGTCGAACGCGAGCTGCTCCCGGCCGCCCACCATGCCGATGCCCAGTTCGCCTGGCAGGGGGCACGTATCCGGCGCTGGCGCGGGCAGTTGCACCTGCTCTCGGCCAGCCTGGCGTTGCCAGCCGACTGGAGCGTGCACTGGGATGGCCGCGCGCCGCTGGCCTTGCCTGATGGTGGCGAGCTGCGCCTGCTTGGCACCGACGCCGGTTTCGACAGTCCCGTGCAGATCCGCGCGCGCCGCGGCGGCGAGCGCATCCAGCTGCCGGGGCGCTCGCATTCCCATGCGCTCAAGGATCTGCTGCAACAGCAGGGACTGCCGCCCTGGCAACGTCGCCAGCTGCCGCTGCTGTTCGATGAGGACACATTGCTGGCCGCCGGTGACCGGGTCATCGGTGCCGCCCTGCAACCGTGGCTGCAGGCCCATCACGCGCAGTTGCAGTGGACACCCGGCGCGGCGTGAATTGACCCCGCCCGGCCAGCAGCCCACACTTGGCACATGGCAAAGAAGTCCCCCAATGAAACCTCCCCGGTCGCCCACTTCGAGCAGTCGCTGGAAGAACTGGAGCAGCTGGTGGAGAAGATGGAAACCGGCGAAATGAGCCTGGAGCAATCGCTCAGCGCCTACGAACGTGGCGTCGGTCTGTACCGCCAGTGCCAACAGGCGCTGGAACAGGCCGAACTGCGCGTGCGCCTGCTCAGCGACCCGGCCCAGCCCGACACCGCAGTGCCATTCGACCCGCCCAGCCATGACGGTTGAGGCCACGTTCGCGCGTTGGCGCGACCGGATCGAAAGCCAGCTCGACGCCAGCCTGCCCTCCCCGTCCGATGCCCCGCGAGGGCTGCATCAGGCGATGCGCTATGCGGTGCTGGGCGGCGGCAAGCGCATGCGCCCACTGCTGGTGTATGCCAGCGGCCGGGTTTTCGGCGCCGACGAGAACGCGCTGGACGCGCCCGCGATGGCGGTGGAGCTGATTCACGCCTATTCGCTGGTGCACGACGATCTGCCGGCGATGGACGATGACGCCCTGCGTCGCGGCCGCCCGACCACCCACATCGCCTTCGATGAGGCCACCGCGATCCTCGCCGGTGATGCCCTGCAGACCCGCGCGTTCGGCCTGATCGCCGATGCGCCGCTGCCCGCGTCACTGCGTGTGGCCTGCCTGCAGACGCTCACGCATGCCTCCGGTGCCGCCGGCATGTGCGGCGGCCAGGCGCTGGATATCGACGCGACCGGTCATCAACAGCCGCTGCAGGATCTTGAGCGCATGCACGCGCTCAAGACCGGCGCACTGATCCGCGCAGCCGTGCGCATGGGCGCGCTGTGTGGCCAGGCACCCGCCGCCGATCTGGCGACGCTGGATACGGTCGCCTCGGCGCTCGGTCTGGCGTTCCAGGTGCGCGATGACATCCTCGATGTCGAAGCCAGTTCCGAGCAGCTCGGCAAGACCGCCGGCAAGGACGAGGCCCAGGCCAAGTCCACCTTCCCGGCGCTGCTCGGCATGGACGGGGCGAAGGCGCATCTGCGCACGCTGAGCGAACAGATGTTCGATGGCCTGGCCGGGTACGGCGAGCCGGCAGATGCACTGCGTGCGCTGGCGACGCTGGCGGTCGAGCGGGATCATTGAGCAATCGTGCCGGCAGCCACGCATGGCGCGGCTCTACAACGCCAGGACACAAAAAAACGCCCGGGATTCCCGGGCGTTTTTTCGTTCCAGCGCTGCGGATCGATTACTTGATCAGGCGCAGGGCGAACGGGTAACGGTAGGCTTCGCCATTGTTGGCCTTGACCGCTGCAATGATGCAGAAGATCACGTTGAGCAGGCCGACGATCGGGGCCAGCAGGCCGCCGATGATGACGATGGTCAGCACGATGCAGATCAGCATCGCGATGGTGATGGTGATCTGGAAGTTCAGCGCTTCCTTGGCCTGGTCGGTGACGAAGCTCTTGCTGCTGTCGTCCTTGTTGATCAGCCAGATGATCAGCGGGCCGAGGAACCAGGTGAAGATGCCCAGCAGGTGGGCCACCAGGGCCATGGTGCGCTGTTCGGCCGGGGCCGGTGCGCTCACCGGCGGCGGCGGGGTGGTGACGTTGTCGAAATCGCTCACGTGAAACTCCTTGTTCGAGGTAATGGGTATTGCACGCGGCAGGCTCCCCGCCTGCCAGGGCAGCCCCAATAGAATACGTCAATCGTTACCGGCAACGGTCATTCGTCCTACAAGGATCGAACCGGTGTGCACGTGCGAGCGCGTATCGATGTCGGTGCCCACCGCTTCAATGCTGGCGAACATGTCCTTGAGGTTGCCGGCGATGGTGATGCCATCGACCGGGTAGCTGATCTCGCCGTTCTCCACACGGAACCCGCCGGCGCCGCGCGAGTAATCACCGGTCACGCTGTTGACGCCCTGCCCCATCAGTTCGGTGACCAGCAGGCCATTGCCCATCTGCCGGGCAATGGAGACCAGATCGCCCGCGTTGGCGGTGACCTTGAGGTTGTGCACGCCGCCGGCGTTGGCGGTGGTCGGCAGGCCGAGCTTGCGCGCCGAGTAGCTGCCGAGGATGTAGCGCTCCAGCACGCCATCGCGGATCAGCGCCGAATTGCGCGTGGCCACGCCATCGCCGTCGAAGGCGGCCGAACGCAGCCCGCGGCGCAGCAGCGGCAGTTCTTCAATGCCGAACCACGCCGGGAACAGCCGGGTGCCGACGCTGTCGAGCAGGAAGCTGGCGCGGCGGTACAGCGCGCCGCCGGAGACGGCGCCGAGCAGATGGCCGATCAACGAGCGGGCCACCTCCGGCGAATACAGCACCGGCATCTGCGCGGTGGTCATCGAGCGCGGCTCCAGGCGGGCGACGGTACGCTCGGCGGCGCGGCGGCCGATCGACGCGGCATCGTCCAGATCTTCGCGGGCCAGCGCGCTGCTGTACCAGCCATCGCGCTGCATGCCATCGCCCTGCCCGGCGATCAGCGCACAGCCGATCGAGTGGTGGCTGCTGCGTTCGCGGCCGATAAAGCCATGCGAGTTGGCATACACCGACAGGCTCTGCGCGGTCGCCGCCGAGGCACCGTCGGAATTGCTGATGCGGGGGTCGGCCTCGCGCCCGGCCGCTTCACAGGCCAGCGCCAGATCCAGCGCCGCGTCGGCACTGAGTTCCCAGGGGTGCCAGCCGTCCAGATCCGGGAACTCACGGGCCATCAGCGCCGCCTCGGCCAGGCCGGCCGCTTCGTCGTCCTCGGTGTGGCGGGCGATCGCGCAGGCCTGGGCCACGGTCGACTCCAGGCTGCTCTCGCGCAGGTCGGCGGTGCTGGCACTGCCCTTGCGCTGGCCGAAGTAGACGGTCACGGCGATGCCGCGGTCACGGGTGGACTCGACCGTTTCGACCTCGCCCAGGCGCACATTCACATCCAGCCCGCGCTCATCGCTGCAGCTGACCTCGGCCTGGGTGGCGCCCAGGGCCTTGGCCCGCTCCAGCAGGCGCTGGGAGATGTCGGCCAGCTGCTCCAGGCGCTGCAGGCTGTCGTCGGCCGGGGAGACTTCAGGGGAGATCACGTTCAATGCTTTATCCTGTACAGGTGAGTGCCCGGCGCGACGCCGGCACAGTTTACGGATGTGGAAATAAGACGATGCGCGGACGCGACGAAGAAACCGGTGAATTCCTTGATATCAGCCGCAGCCAGAACCGCCGGGCTGCGCTGGACGTGCTGGCCCTGGGCGAGAAGCTGGTCTCGCTGACCCCGGCCCAGCTGGCGCGCCTGCCGGTGCCCGAAGATCTGCTGCCGCACATCGCCGAGGCCAAGCGCATCACCGCCCATATCGCCCACAAGCGCCAGCTGGCGTTCCTGGCCAAGCACATGCGCCGCGAAGACGACGCCGTGCTGGATGCGATCCGCAACGCGCTCGATGCCAACAGCGAGACCTCGCGCCGTGAAGTCGCGACCATGCACCGCGTTGAAGACTGGCGCGAGCGCCTGCTCAAGGACGGCGACAAGGCGCTGGGCGCGCTGCTGGATGAATACCCGCACGCCGACCGCCAGCAACTGCGCACGCTGGTGCGCAACGCCCAGGCCGAAAAGGCCAAGAACAAGCCGCCGCGCGCCTACCGTGAAATCTTCCAGCTGCTGCGTGCGCTGCTGCTGCCGGCCGCGCTCGGCCTGGAAGGCCTGAACGCCGCGTCCGAGGACGAACCGGACGACGCGATCGACACGGACAACATCGACGGCGACAGCGACGAGAACGCCGAGGACTGAGTCCCGGCGCTCACGCGGCGGCGCCAGCACCCCGCTGGCGGCCGCGTCATCAGGCAGCACGAAGGGACGCATCCCGGCTCAGGCCTGGGTGCCGCCCACGGTGATGCCATCGATCAGCAGCGAGGGCTGGCCGACGCCGACCGGCACGCTCTGGCCATCCTTGCCGCAGATGCCCACGCCCTCGTCCAGCGCCAGATCGTTGCCGATCATGCGCACCTTCTGCATGGTTTCCGGGCCATTGCCGATCAGGGTGGCGCCCTTGACCGGCGCGGTGATCCTGCCGTCTTCGATCAGGTAGGCCTCGGTGGCCGAGAACACGTACTTGCCGCTGGTGATGTCGACCTGGCCGCCACCGAAGTTGACCGCGTACAGGCCACGCTTGACCGAACGGATCATCTCTTCCGGATCGTGCTGGCCGGCGCGCATGTAGGTATTGGTCATGCGTGGCATGGTCATGTGCGCGAACGACTCACGGCGGCCGTTGCCGGTCGGGGCCACGCCCATCAGGCGCGCATTGAGCGAATCCTGCATGTAGCCGACCAGGATGCCGTCCTCGATCAGCGTTGTGCACTGGGTCGGGTGGCCCTCGTCATCGATGTTCAACGAGCCGCGGCGCCCGTCCAGGGTGCCATCATCGACGATGGTCACGCCCGGCGCGGCCACGCGCTCGCCGATCCGGCCGGCGTAGACGCTGGTGCCCTTGCGGTTGAAGTCGCCTTCCAGGCCATGGCCAACCGCTTCGTGCAACAGCACGCCGGGCCAGCCCGGGCCGAGCACCACGGTCATCACCCCGGCCGGGGCCGGGATCGCCTCCAGGTTCACCAGCGCCTGGCGCAGGGCCTCGCGGGCGAAGCCCTCCGGGCGCCCGTCGGCGAACAGTTCTTCATAGCTGTAGCGGCCGCCGCCGCCGGAATAACCCGATTCGCGACGGCCGTGCTGTTCGACGATCACCTGCACGTTCAAACGCACCAGCGGGCGGATGTCGGCGGCGAGCACGCCATCGCTGCGCGCGATCAGCACCGTGTCCACGCCCCCGGAGAGGCTGACCATCACCTGCTGCACGCGCGGGTCGGCGGCGCGCAGGTAGCGGTCCAGGCGCTTGAGCATCTCGACCTTGGCCTCGTTGCCCATGCCATCGATGGGGTCCAGCGCCGGGT
>Ga0213827_1001265_pt1 | contig 14849 bp, 8 predicted proteins | sample MC6MC0898MG_FD_180669 | JGI IMG/M metagenome (GOLD analysis project Ga0213827, IMG submission 180669) | Enriched soil aggregate microbial communities from Iowa State University, Ames, United States - MC6-MC0898-MG | ecosystem: Environmental > Terrestrial > Soil > Unclassified | place: USA: Iowa...
AGACGGCGCGGCGAATCCGGCTGCGCCGCGGACGACCTTCGAAGGGCAGGAAGTCACGTACTCCAGCTTCGCGTCGCACCTGGCGCATCGCCTTCGCGTGCCCTCGGTGTTCTACGCGCCGCGCTGGGAGAACGGCCACGTGGCGTATACGCTCGAAATGTTGCCTGCCGTCGAGCCGGGCGAGGACGCCGAGGCCTATTCGCTGCGCTGGCAGAAGGCGTATTTCGAACGGCTTCGCGAACACCTGGCCGGCCCGCCGGAGAACCTGCGCCTGAGCGGGGGAATCTGGCGCCACGTGCAGTCCGCGGACCGGTCCGCGCAGTGACAGGGAGTAAGCATCGATGAGATCAGGAATGAAGCCGCTGCGTTGGCTGTTGGCCTTGGCCGTATTGCATGGCGGCGCAGCGGCCGCGAATGGAACGTGCGCAAGCCCCGATGAACGCTGCCCGTCCATCGCGTCGCTGCTTTCCCAGCGCGAGGGCTACGGCGCTCGCGCCACCGGCGGATTGGGAGGCCGGTTTGTCGAGGTCACGTCCGATAAAGACACGGGCCCGGGAACGCTGCGCGCCGCGCTGGAGCAAGCCAAGAAAGGGCCGACGTGGATCCGCTTTGCGTCCGACATGACGATCCTGCTGAACTCGCAATTGCGTGTGCCGTCGAACGTCACGATCGACGGACGCGGCAAGCAGGTCACGTTGATCGACGACGGGCTGGGCGTGTATGGCAGCAAGAACGTCATCCTGACGCATCTGACGATCGACGGGCGCCTGACGCGGCTGACCCAGGCCGTGAATGTGGCCAACGGCAGCAGCGACGTATGGGTCGACCACCTCGACCTGTCGCGCATGTCCGACCGCCTGCTCAATGTGAAGAACGGCTCGACCGACGTCACGGTGTCATGGACGAAGTTCCATAACTCGAACAAGGTGATGCTGCTGAACAACATCACCTCGAAAAACCTGTTCGAGAACTACGACCGCGATTCGATCGCGCGCGTGACGCTGCACCACAACTATTTTTTCAACACCGTGCAGCGCAACCCAAGAGGGCAATTCGGTACGTTCCACCTGTTCAACAACCTGCTGGAGAATTGGGATTTCTATGGCATGAGCTTCAGCCTGGAGGCCAAGGCGTTTGTCGAAGGGAACATCTTCAGCAACGACGCGCAGCGCAAATGTGTGGAGCCCGCGTTCTTCCCCACGGTGGAAGGCATCAACGTGAATTACTGCCGCTACATTCCCGTCGCGTCCAAACGCAGCGCATTGGACAACGGTGAATCCGACCGCGGCGCCTACGAAAAACTGAAGGCGCAGCATGGTTATACGCGCGACTACAAGGCGTTCTTGCGCTTGAAAGACAACCTGTACCTGGGCGACGCGAAGCCGGTACTGCAGGACTACCGGCCCGAGGCGGCGCCGACGCCGCCATATTGCTACGGCTATGAGCGCGCCACGCCGGAACTGGCCGAGAAAATCCGCAAGTTCGCCGGCAATACGGCGGGCGATACGCCGTTGCCTGCGACTAGGGTGGGGTCGGGCTGCTGAGCGCCGGTGCGTTGGCTTCAAAGATGCAGTGCCGGGCTTGCCCCAGCCCCGGACGGCGCGGGCCGGACGCTGACCCGTAGTGCGATCAGTAGCGCAGCAAGCAGCATCAAGATGCCGCCAGCGAGGAATACGCCCGCGATGCCGCTGAAGCTGAACATCGCGCCGCCGGCAGCCGCACCTGCTGCGATCGAAGATTGCACCGAGGCCACGACCATTCCGCCCGCGCTTTCCGCTTGATCCGGCACGGCGCGCGCCACCCAGTTCGACCATGCCACGGGCACGCCGCCGAAGGCCAGGCCCCAGAACGCCACCAGTAGCGCCTGTCCCCCCAACGAAGCCGGCATCAACACCAGGGCCAACCCGGCCACGCCCACTAGCGCAGGCATTACTGCCAACGTCATGTGCAGGCTGCGCTGCATCAGCCACCCGGCCAGCATCGTGCCGGCGAAATTCGCGATACCGAAACCCAGCAACATCAACGCGAGGCCGTCCGTGCCGACGCCCGTCGTGCTTTCCAGGAACGGCCGGATGTAGGTGAAGAGTGCGAAATGGCCGGTATGGGCAAGCACACACCCCAACATTCCGATGGCGATTCCCGGGCGCAACAGCACATCCAGGACCGTTCTAAGCCGTGCCGGCTGGCGCGGCGCCATCCGCGGCAGCGTGAACCACTGGAAGGCCAGCGTAATCAGTCCAACTGCGGCTGCCGCGACGAAAGCGCTGCGCCAGCCATACCTCCCGCCCAGGTAACTGCCAAGGGGCACGGCCACCACGGTGCCTACCGCGATGCCGCTGAAAATGATCGACAGGGCGCGTGGCAGCAGCGCGGGCGGCACCAGCCGCATCGCGACGGCAGCGGCCATGCTCCAGAATCCCCCCAGCGCGATGCCCAGCAGCACCCGCATCGTGAGCAGCACCCACATGCTGGAGGACAAGGCGACCAACAGGTTGGAGGCGATCATCAGCGTGGAAAAGCCAAGCAGGACCACGCGCCGATCAATGCCCCGCGTCAGCCCCGGCACCAGTAATCCGGCAAACAACGCCACGACGGCCGTCACGGTCACTGCCTGTCCCGCTAAGGCTTCCGACACGCTCAGGGCGGCGGCCATCGGTGTCAGCAGGCTGGCCGGAAGGTACTCCGCCGTCAACAGGCCGAACACCCCCATCGCCAACGAGAACACCGCCATCCAGGCCGCGGAGGTCGGCGCGGCGTCGCCCGCATGGGCCCGCGGGGTATTGGCCAAGGGGTCACAGATACAGTTACTCATCACATTCCTTCCCAGAAGAACAATCTCAGCCCAGAGTCTAGGTTTGAATTTCAGGATGATCTATGATGGTACGTCTTGAATATTTGATCGAAACTCCTGGAATGGATGCGTCGGACAGTTTTTCCCTTTCTTCGGACCTCATCAGCGAACTGTTGACCGGCATGCGTCTGCGCGGCGTCCAGTACCGCCGTATCCAGGCCGGGCCGGCCTTCGGACTGAGCTTCGAGGCCAAGCCCGGCCATGGCTATTTCCATTACCTGGCGGTCGGCACCGCCGTGCTACGCACCGCCGACGGCAGCTTGCACGAGTTGTCGGCCGGCAATGCCGTGTTCATTCCTCAAGGTGGCGCGCATCAACTGTTATCCGGGCCGGACGTGCCGGTCCAGGATATCGACAGCTTCGTGGCGGCGCCTCTTGGGGATGCGGTCAGCGCCGTGGATGCGTGTCCCAGCACCCATCCCATTCCCAGCGTCATCCTGTTTTACGGCTGCATGGAGTTCGACCTGGGCGGCATGCAGGGTCTTGGCAAGCTGATGCCCGGTGTCATGCAGGTGGATGCGGCCGGCGAGCGCTATCCCGGCCTGATGCCCATCCTGGCTTCCATGAAAGGGGAAATCTGCTCCGGGCGGGTGGGGTTCGCGGGCATTCTGGCCCGCCTGGCCGAAGTGGTGGCCGCCATGATCGTGCGCGGTTGGGTCGAGTGTGGCTGTGACAATGCTTCGGGTCTGGTGGCCGCCTTGCGCGACCCCCGGCTGGCCCGGGCCATCCTGGCGCTGCATCGGCAGCCAGGACGCGATTGGACGGTGGCAGAGCTGGCAGAGGAATGCCATATCTCGCGGTCCGTCTTTGCGGACCGCTTCCAGGCAACGATCGGCACGCCGCCCTTACGATACGCCACGGAGCTGAGGATGCGCCTTGCCAGCCAGTGGCTTACCCAAGACAGGCTTTCGATCGAAGTCGTGGCCCAGCAACTGGGCTATACGTCCCAAGCGGCCTTCAGCCGCGCTTTCAAGCGCATTACCGGTCTGCCGCCCGGCGCAAGCCGACAGCTGCGGTGACCTGCCAACAAAACAGGACATGCCAAATGGATCAACAAGAACGCAACGGCGCATCTTCCGAAGGACGTGCCCCCACGGGCGGCTTCGCGGCCATGGTGCCGGAACTGGACGTCACTCGTCTGGAAACCAGCCTTGATTTCTGGTGCGGGCTGCTCGGCTTCGAGATCGCCTATGCCCGGCGCGAGGCGGGTTTCGCGTATCTGGAGCGCGGTCCGCTTCAGATCATGCTCTGCGAACTCAACCATGCATGGGAAACGGCCCCGCTTGAACGTCCCTTCGGGCGCGGCATCAATTTCCAGATGCAGGTGGACCGCGTGGAACCCATCGTGCAAGCGCTGACCGAAGCCCAGTGGCCGCTCTTTCGCCCCATCGAGGAAAAGCGCTACCGGGTCGGTGCGGGCTGGTCGTCGTGCAAGGAATTCCTGGTGCAGGATCCGGACGGCTATCTGCTGCGGTTTGCGGCGGAGGGGGCGCCGGAGCCCGTTGCCCTGTGACACCGGCCTCGACGGGGCGGCGTGAGGGGTCGGCCCGGTATACAAATGCCAGGCTGTATTCGAGTTTTACAACCGATAGTTTGTAACCTCGGCCGCCTGGGGCGGGCAGGACTTTCCGGCGTTCTTGTCATTCCCCGTTACCAGGAGGAAAATCCCCGCTTGGCGCGCGGCGCAGCCAGCGCCTGGACGATGCTCGATCCGGCCGCCGGGGGAATTGCACGTGAAGGATGCTGGTCAGTACAAGACGCACGACGCAACCGTACTTGAACCCAGTCCGTCGTCGGACTGGGTGTACCACTGCGCGATGAGCCTGCTGAAATGCCCGGCCGATGATGCGATATCGGAGTTGCTGGCGTTCATGGGCGAGACCTCGGACGTGGACCGGTCCTGGATGATCGAATACCGGCCCGACCTGCTGCGCCTGCGCAATACGCACGAGTGGTGCCGCGGCCAGACGCAGCCGTTCGTGGCCGAGCTTCAGGACGTGCCGACCACGCTGATCGCCTGGCTGCACCGGTTCATGATGAAAGGCCAGGCCGTGGCCATCCACGACGTGAACGACCTGCCGCGGACCGCGCGGGCGATCCAGGTGGAGTTCCAGCGCCAGGGCAACAAGAGCGTGCTGAGCGTGCCCATCTTCCATGAGAAGAAGCTCTACGGGATCATCGGTTTCGACACCACCGTCAAGCACAGGACCTGGTCGCCCGACGAGGTCCAGGCCCTGTTCCAATGCGCCAACCTGATCGGCCAGGCCAAGTACGCGAACAGCCGGGACCACAGCCGGACGGCGCACTATGAACGGTCGACGGCGGTCATCTATCTGAGCATGCGCGGCGTGGTGCGAGGCGTGCAGCCCGAGGCGATCGTGGGCGTGCGCTCGGCGGGAAACTACAGCGAGATCTGGCTTGAGGACGGGTCGATGGTGCTGGACTCCCGCGCGCTGGGCATGTGGTCGACCCTGCTGCCCGAGAAGACGTTCTTCCGCGTGCACCGGACCGCCATTGCAAACGCATTGCATGTCATGGATGTGGACCGCCGCAGCGTGGACAAATGGCTGATCCGGATGCGCGCGGTGGACAGCAACTGGCCGGTGTCGCGGTCGTACCGCAAGCTGCTGCGCGAGCGCATGGGGATCTGAGGGCGGCGGCCCCCCTTTCATGTCATTCGTCATGCCGGCATGTTGTTTCGTCCTGGCGGGCGCGACCGTTCGTCAAGTTCTTGGGATCATCTCGCATGCGGCGCAATCCCCGTTCCGCGAGCCACCCTGAGAGAACCGGCATGCTGGCGTCCCGCCTTTTTTCCCGCTTTACCCTTCTGGCGTTGTCGGCTGCCTGCATGCTGGGCGGGTCCCCGGCGCGGGCGACCGACCTGGCCCTGCAGGATGCCGTGTCCATGGCCGGCATGCAGCTTTACCTGAACTCGGGCGCACCCGCCGTGATCATCGCCGTGGTGCGCGGCGACCAGGTCGTGATCCAGGGGTATGGCGAGACGGCGCCTGGCAATGGCGTCGAACCGGACGCGAATTCCATCTTCAGGATCGCGTCGGTGTCGAAGGTCTTCGCCGCAGACGTGCTGGCCTCGCTGGCCGCCAAGGGCAAGCTGAAGCTGACCGATCCGCTGGCGAAATACGCGCCCGACAATGCCCGCGTCGAGACGAATGGCCGCCCGATCACGCTGCTGGACCTGGCCACGCATTCGGCCGGCCTGCCGCGCGAATTGCCCGATCCGGACGCCAAGCCGTCCGACAACCCTTTCGCCGCCTTCGATCGCGCCTATTACTGGAAATGGATCGGCGGCAACAAGCCGGCCTACGTGCCCGGCACCACCACGCTCTATTCGAACCTGGGCTTTGGCCTGCTGGGCGATGCGCTGGCGAAGGCGGGGGGAGCAGACTATTCGACGGTGCTGGCCAACGAGGTCATCAACCCTGCGGGCCTGGCCGATACCACCAATGTGCTGAACGACGCGCAAAAGAAGCGGCTGATGACGGGCCTGGACCCGTTCGGCAAGCCGGACCCGAACGCCACGGTGCCCGACGTGATGTACGCGAGCGCGGGCATCTATTCCACAGCCACGGACATGGCGCGCTGGATGCGTTGGCATCTGGACGGCGCCAAGCAGGCGCAGGAGGCGTTCGCGCTGGACCATGTGATGTGGCTGCCGTATGACGGGCTGAAGTCCGTCGTGGGCACCGAAGTGACGGACGCCGACGGCATGGGACTGGGCTGGGTGGTGACGCTGCCGCGCAACGGCTCGCCGCTGCTGCTGGGCAAGAGCGGTGGCCTGGGCGGCTTCATGAGCTATGCCGTGTTGTCGCCAAACCGTGACCTGGGCGTGTTTGTCGTGGCCAGCCGCGTGAACTTCGCGATGTTCGGCAACATCCATTCCCAGGTACGCGAACTGGCGGCCGAGCTGGCGCGGTGATCGGGTCAGGCTTGTGGACGGCCATGGGCAAGCGTCTCGGATTATCGCTCTGCGGCGCCGCGGTCTTGGCGGCATGCGTCGTGCAAGGTGCGTTGGCGCAAGAGGCCAGGGACATCTTCAAGACGGAGATCTTCCTTACGCCCTATAGTGAATTGGGCGACGGGCAAGACTCGTATCCCCGTTTGAACGGCCGTTTTCTGCTGATGACGGGGTACACCGGTTTCTTCGGGATCAAGGACGACAACGGCCAGATTCCGCGTTCGCATTGGAGCAGCGTGCAGCCGACGGCGGAAGCCGCGCTGGTCTTGCAGCTGACGCGGGAATTCTCGATCCGCACGAAGGCGACGTTCAACTCGTCGACCAACGAAACGAAAGACAACGCGTTTTCCGACCTGGGCGCGGACCTGGATAACCTGTTTGCCGCCTACACCGCCGACAACTACGCGCTGTATGGCGGGAAGATGGACCTGGGCTTCGGCGACGCCTGGCACGTCATCGATGGCCTGTATAGCGGGTTCAACGAGAACTCGGAGTTCCGTGGATCGATCGGCGTGGGCGGACGCTATACCTTCGATACGGCAGGCCAGGGAACGCACTCGGTCGCCGCAGTGCTGTTCAAGCGCGACGACACCGGCTTGAACCACCGGCTGAGCCTGGACGACGGTTTCATCCGGCCGGATCAGCCGCCCGCGTTCAGCGACCAGATGAAGTCGTTCATCCTGTCATACGATTTTCGCGATCTGCCCGGGCTGGAGCACTTGTCGGGCGGCGTGGATGCCGGCCGCCTGCACCTCGACCCGAACCAGGGTGAAAGCGCCAACACGGTGTCTGCACGGCTGCGCTACGACGCGCCCCTGGGCAATTCGTGGAACCTCGCCTGGTTCAACGAGGCGACGTTTTCCAGCGCCTTCCGGGGCGCGCCGGTGTCCAACGGCAATGGCGTGACGTCGCTGTCGTTTTCGCGCGACCGCTGGCAGCTGACCGCGACCGCCGCCGTGCGCAAGCTATCGGGCAGCGAACAGAAGCTGGCGCAGTTCGGACTCAAGGATGACGTGGATTGGGCGCTTTCAGGCGCGGTCACTTACGTGACGCCGATCGGCTTCATCGTGCAGGCGGGGCTGACGCATCAGCGCGACCAGACCACACGCATCAACCAGGGTGTTTTTCGCATCGCTTATCAAGCGGGATTCTGAGGGAACCATGACAAGCAAACCATCACTTATTGCCGGCTCATGCGTTCTGGCGCTTGGCGCATCCATGACGGCGTGGTCGCAGCCGGTGGCCATTGAAAGCGCGCCCAATCCGCCGGCCGACGCCGTCGCGATCCCGAAGGGCAGCAAGGAGCGCGCGGTCGAAGACCTGCCGCGCATCGTCGAAGACATCATGAAGCGCAGCCAGGTGCCCGGCATGGCCGTCGCCGTCGTCATCGACGGCAAGACGGTGCTGGCGCAAGGCTACGGCACGCGCGAGGCGGGCAAGGATGCGCCCGTGGATGCGCAGACCGTGTTCCAGATCGCCTCGATCTCCAAATCGCTGTCGGCGACGGTGGCGGCGATTGAAGTGTCCAAAGGCACCGTGGCCTGGGACGCCCCGGTCGCGCGGTATCTGCCGGACTTCAGGCTGAGCAATGCCTATGTGTCGGAGCACGCCACCATCGGGGATTTCTTCGCGCATCGATCCGGTTTGCCGGGCACGGCCGGCGACGACCTTGAAGACCTGGGCTTTACGCGCAGCGACGTCATTGCCCGCCTGCGCCTGTTGCCGCTGGACGCCTTCCGGACGTCCTATCACTACGCGAACTTCAGCACGACGATCGGCGCCGAGGCCGTGGCACGCGCCGCGGGCCGCCCCTGGGACGGGCTGGCCGATGATTTGCTGTTCAAACCGCTGGGGATGACGGCGACGAGCTATCGGTTCAGCGATTTCATGGCGCGCGACAACCGCGCCGTGCTGCACGGCTACCAGAAGGGCGTGTTCGTGCCGCTGGGGCAGCGCGACGCAGATCAACAGGCGCCCGCCGGCGGCGCGTCATCGACGGTGGTTGATATGGCGCAATGGATCAAGCTGCTGCTTGCCGACGGCCAGTATCAAGGCAAGCCGATGATCGCCGCCGGCGCTCTGCTGCCCGCGCTGACCGCCCAGGCGTTTTCCGCGCGGGCGCAAGACCTGAATTCGCGTTCCGGTTTTTACGGGTATGGCTTCAACGTCAACACCGAGTTGGGCGGGAGGCCGTCCATGGGGCATTCGGGCGCCTTCCTGATGGGCACGGGCACGACGTTCAGGATCGTGCCGTCCGCCGGCATCGGCATCGTGGTGCTGACGAACGGCGCGCCCGTGGGGGCGGCCGAGTCCGTTGCGGCGTCGTTCATCGACACGGCGTTGTACGGCAAGCCGACGCGCGACTGGTTCGCGGCCTATAACGGCGCGATGAAGGGCTTCTTCGAACCGCAAGCGGATCTTTCCGCGCAGGCCAGGCCCGCCAAACCTGCGCCGGCGAAGGCATTGACGGCATACGTGGGCCGCTTCGAAAACCCGTACTACGGCACCGCCGACATCCAGCAAGCCGATGGCGGCCTGGTCCTGGTGCTGGGGCCCAAGGGCATGCGTTTTCCGGTCAAGCACTGGGATGGCGATACCTTCGCCTTCGCGCCGGCCGGCGAAGCGGACCTGGTCGACTCGCTGGCGTCCATCGTCTTCAAGACGGATCAGGGCAAGGTCAGCGGGTTCGACATCAAGTTCTACGACGACAACGGCTTGGGGCGCTGGACCCGAAAGTAGCCGCGGCCCCGCCTGCCGTCCGGTCAAAAGCGGTAGGCGGCGCGCAGCGTCAGCGACTGGTCACGGTATTGCCCGTTGCCGCGCAGCGCGTATTCCGTCTTCAGTTCCATGCCCTTGGGCGTGACGTATTCCAGGCCGGCCGACAGGTTGCCGTAGGTTTTCGGCATGCCGGACTTCAACGAGAACGGCGTCGTGTTGAACCCGCTTAGCTGCATGGTCGTCACCACGTCGCCGCCACTCAAAAAGCTCGTCCCGGCGGCCGCATAGGATCGCAAGGTCGCGCCGTTGTCCAGGTCATGGCGCCCGCCGATTTCGATCATGGGAGAGATCATGAGCGACGTCGTGTCGTTGCCGCGTACCTTCAGGTTGAATACGCTGGGGCCTTGTTCCCGATAGCCGTCCTGGCGGATGTGGTTCACGTCCACGTCCACGTACGGGCGCAGGTACCAGGACGGCTGGCTGAATTCATAGGCAGTGCGCCATCGCGCCGCAAGAAAGGACGAATCGGGCTTGCTCTTGGCGACGCCGTCCAGCGTACCGCGCGACATTCTGCTTTTCTCGACGCCGCCATGCACGGCGAGCGCGATCTGCCATGGCGCGTTGTTGTACTTCAGGGCCAAGCCGCCGGCAAAGGTGTCGCTGTTGCCGGACAGGTCGGAGGAAGACGTGGTCTTGCCGTAGGTATAACTGAGCGATCCCCCCAGGAACCAGTTGGTGGCGACCTCGCGCTGTGCGCCAAGGGTCAGCGCCGTCTGCCGGATGCGGTACCCCTGGTCATTCGAGGTGCCTTCGCGCTGCGTCCAGTTCGTGTCCAGGCGCGACCACACGCAATTGCCTTCGCGCAGGATCGTGCTTTCGCCGACAAAGCCCGGGCAGCTCATCATGCGGTTCATCGAGGCGTACGACGCATGCATCTGATTGGAGGCGCGGGCGAATTGCCCGTCGTGCGCGACGCCGTTCAGCGCGTCGCGGTATTGTTCGGCCGTCTGGATGCCGGTGAATTTGTCGAACAGGGACGCGGTGCTTCTATTGCCCTGGTTCCACAGCCCTTGCAGCGAGTTCGCGATGCTGATGCGGTCTGCGCTGATCGGCAGCGCCGACGGCGTGAAATTGGCGTCGACGGAAATCAGCGGGTCACGCAAGGCGCCGGCGCCGTTGTTCTTGATCGCATACTGGAACAGCGGGCTGTCGCTGGCGGTGGCCGGGATGCTGGTTTGCGGCGCATCGAAATGGCCGATGCCCAGCCAGACGTTCTTCACGGGGTTGCGCAACACCGGCTTGACGGTGCCTGCGAAGGTCGATGCGCCTGACACGGAAATGAAATCGCTGTTGTGGTCGCCAAAGTCCAGGTCTGGCCGGTAGGTGCCCGTGTTGTTCAGCGTGCCGGTGAGGCGTGTCGCGGTATAGGTGCCCGGCCCGCCCGGGTTCAGGACGCCGGCGTTGTTCAAGTCGCCCTGGAAGCGCGCGCCGCTGTACAGGCTGGCGCCGGCCTGGTTGTTGAACGCGCTGCCGCTGCCCATCACCACATCGCCCGCCACGGTTCCCGTATTGTTGACGGTGGTCTGGCCCGAGGTGTCGATTGCGGTCTTGGCCTGGATGGTGCCGGCATTGGTGATGCTGGTGCTGGCCAACGGGGCGACGGCAAGAATGGCCGTCCCGGACGTGCTGTTGGCGCTGAGCAGCGCGCTCGGACCGACGTTGACCGTAATCGGGCGGCCGCCGCCGTTCGCGCCATTGCTGATGGCCACGATGGCGGGCGAATTGGCGCCTGTCGCGATCACGTGCGCGGCCTGGCCGATATCGATGGTTACCGGTCCGCCGTACGTCACGGCGTTGTTGGGCGTGCTGTATTGGTAGAGCGTGCCGTCCTTGAAGACGCCGCCGCCGCCCACGCTCATGGCCAGGATCGCGGGTGCGTTGGCGCCGGCGGTCTGGACGGTGCCTCCTGTGCCGATGGTCACGTTGACGGCACTGCCGACGCCGATGCCACCAGTGAGTCCGGCGCTCTGGATGAGGCTGCTTGTGTAAAGCGCCGAGGACTGGTCGCCGGCCAAGCCGCCGCCGCCACCCACGCTTTGCGCCAGGATGCCGGCGGCGCCATTGCCCGACGTTGCGACAGTGCCTTGGACGGTCAAGTTGACGGTGTTGCCGTCGCCGTCTTCGGTGGAAGACGCCACAGGCTTTAGCGTCGTCAGACCGGGCTGGGTGGCCAACCCAGCGATGCCGCCGCCGCCGCCCACGCTTTGCGCCACGATGCCGTGCGAATTCGTGCCGGCCGTGAACAGGCTGCCGCCGACGTCTTGCGTGACGGTGACCGTGCCGGCGGCGCCACGCATCGGCGAGTTCGCGCCGAAGGTGATGTTCGCGGCGTTTGCCACTGGCGTGACGCCGTTGTCGATCGTGACCAGGCCGCCGCCGCCGCCGATGCTCTGCGCCAGCACGCCGAAGGACAGGGCACCGTAGGTGGCGATGCTGCCCCCGGTGTTGGCGACGGTGACGTTGCCGCCATCACCGGTGACCGTGGTAGGCGTGGGGCCGAAGGTATTGGTCGCGATGCTGCCCAGCTGAATGTCGACACTGCCGAGCGACGCGCCGGACGACACCGTGGCCACCCCGCCGCCGCCGCCCACGCTTTGCGCCAGTATCCCCGGCGAGAACGCCCCTTGGGTCACGATGCGGCCGGTGTTGTTGGCGACGTTCACGGCGCCGCCCGGCACCAGCGAGAAGTTCGATCCTCCGAAGCCGTTCGTCGGATGCTCGCTGCCAAGCGTGATCGCCAGCGTGGCGGTCTGCGTCATCACGGCCTGACTGGCATTGCGCAGGGAAAGTGCGCCCAGGCCGCCGCCGCCGCCGACACTTTGCGCGATGATCCCGGCGGAGCCCGCCGCGTTGGTGCCCAGCGTGCCGCCTTGGATGACGTTGACGGCGCCGCCCATGCTCAGCTGGGCGCCTTGGCCTTGGTCGCCCGCCACCCCCAACGCCATCGTCGCGGTGGTGGCGCTGGACAGGAACAGCGGCTGGTCGACGACTGATAGGCCGCCACCCCCGCCCACGCTCTGGGCCAGGATGCCGGGCGCCTGGACGCCTTGCGTGGTGATCCGGCTGGTCGAGGCGCTGGCGTCGACCGTGACCACGCCGCCCGCGCCGTTCGCGCCGTCCAGGCCGCCATTGCGCACATTGATGAGGGAGCCCAGCAGGGAGCCGCCTTTGGTGCCCAGGATATTGATGATGCGCGTGATCTTGTCGATGATCTCGGGGCTGGTGTCGCCAGCCGCGGCGGAGACGACCGCTTGCAGGTCCTGTCCGCTGGCCGTGCTGCGGCCACCGCCGCCGCCGATGCTCTGCGCCACGATGCCCGCTGAACCCTTGCCTTGCGTGGCGATCGTTCCGGTGTTCACGACGAGGCTCGGGCTGGACGCCGAGCCGCCGCCCGAGCCGCCGACGCCGCCGCTGCCGCCGGTTTGGTGGGTGATATTGGTTTGCGGGAGCGCAACGGTGAAGACGTTCTGCACACCCGATTCGGCGGCCTTGATCAGGGCGTCGATACTGGATAGCAGGCTGGATGCCCCGGCCGAATCGATCATGCCGGCGTTGCCGCCGCCGCCGCCGATACTCTGCGCAAGGATGCCGGGCGCATGATCGCCCTTCGTCGTAATGGCGCCGTCATTGCGGACGGTGAAGGCGTTTGCCGCCCCGCCGTCGCCGCCATTGCCGCCGGTCGTCACGCCCACGGACAGGCTGACGGCTTTGCTGAACGCCACTTGCGGACCGCTTTCCAGCCAACTGGCCGCCTTGTCCAGCAGGCCGGCCAGGTTGGCGGGCGAACCCAGGATGTCGTTGAAGGAATTGGCGTCTTGTGCCTGGACGATGCCGCCGTTGCCGCCGCCACCGCCAATGCTCTGCGCCACGATGCCGGCCGAGCCCGTGCCCAGCGTGGAGAGGGTGCCGGTGCCGGAATTGCCCGCATTCACCCAGCCGCCATTACCGCCCTTGCCGCCTTGGGCGCCATGCCGCACGCTTAACTGCAGGTCGATCAGCGAGTTGCCGATGGTCGGTGTCTTGACGGGCGCCAGGACGCCGCCGCCGTTGCCGCCGCTGCCGCCGATGCTTTGCGCCACCACGCCGTTGCTCTGCGCGGCGGCTGTGCTGATCGTCCCATCGTTGGCGAAGATGACCGTGCCGCCGTTGCCCGCCCCTTGCCCCGCGCCGCCGTTGGAGACCGTCAGCGTGACGGTGCCGCTGGGGTTGTCGCCCGCCTGCGGCGCGATCGTGATGGCGCGGGAGTTGGCCACCCCGCCGTTGCCGCCGCCACCACCGATGCTCTGTGCCAGCACGCCGTTGCTCTGCGCGCCCAGCGTCGTGATCGCGCCCTGGCTTGCCTGCGTGAACGACACGGTGCCCGCAGAACCGCCATTGCCGCCCTGGCCGCCTGTTGCCACCGTCACGTTCAGCCCGACTCCTACGCCCACGGCATTGGCCGACCCGCCGCTGCCGCCGCCGCCACCGATGCTCTGGAGGACGACGCCTGCGGCATTGGCCGCGCGCGTCAGGATCTTGCCTTGCGACGAGAACTGGATCAGGCCGCCGTTGCCGGCCGCGCCGCCCGTGCCGCCGATCGCGACGGTGGCGATGACGCCAGTGGCGTTGGCATCACCGCCAATGCCGCCGCCGCCGCCGATGCTCTGCAGGATCACGGCGGCGCTGTGGTCGCCGGACGTGTCGATGTCGCCGGTATTCGTCATCGCCACGCCGCCGCCTGCGCCGCCCGCCCCGCCATGGCCGCCGCCCACGCCGATGATGCCGTTGCTGGACGACGCCATCCCGCCGCCGCCGCCCGCGCTATTGGCGACGACGGCTGCGGCGTCGTTGCCGAAGGTGCTGATGGTTCCCGCGTTGGCGATGGTGATCGCCTGGCCGGCGACAGCGCCTGCGCCGCCGCTGCCGCCCGGGCCGAAGGTGCCACTGGAGCCGCCAGGCCCGCCCTCGCCGCCCAGCACGCTGGCCACGATGCCTTTTGCACCGACGGTGCCGGTCGCGCCCGTAATGATCGTTCCGGTATTGGTGATGGTGATGGCGCCAGGCGTGCCGCCCGCAGCGCCGTTGTGGCCGCCTGCCCACGATCCGTCGCCGCCGTTGCCGCCATTGCCGCCTTGCGTCAGCGCGTAGACGCCGATTCCGCGGTTGCCGGTCGTGGTGATCGTGCCGCCGTTGGTGATGTTGACCTGGCCGGCGTTGCCGCCCGCCGCAGCTTGCGTATTGACGTCGTTCGCAGTCGACGCATTG
>Ga0213827_1001271_pt1 | contig 14817 bp, 15 predicted proteins | sample MC6MC0898MG_FD_180669 | JGI IMG/M metagenome (GOLD analysis project Ga0213827, IMG submission 180669) | Enriched soil aggregate microbial communities from Iowa State University, Ames, United States - MC6-MC0898-MG | ecosystem: Environmental > Terrestrial > Soil > Unclassified | place: USA: Iowa...
ATATTTTCCTGTTGCCGGATCAAGGTTGGCCAGTGGTTCATCAAATAATAGAATCTCTACATCATCGACCATTACCCCAGCAAGAGAGACCCTTTGCTTTTGTCCTCCGGAAAGATGGTGCAGCGAGGAGTCCAAATAATCCTCCATTTCCACCATTTTCGATACCTCGGCCACCTTATCAAACATTTGTGTTTGTGGTGTACAATCATTTTCGAGCGCAAAAGCGATATCCTCAGCAACCGTAAGCCCAATAAATTGACCATCAGGATCTTGGAGAACCGTACCGACTTTTTTTGATAAAGAAAAAATATCTAAATCCTTAGCATCCTCGCCGCAGATTTTCAAACTTCCTAATACTTCCCCTTTGTAAGAAAAGGGAACAAGGCCATTGAGACAATGGCCAAGTGTGCTTTTTCCAGATCCAGAGGGACCAACAATGAGAATCTTTTCCCCTTCATAGATCGTTAAGTTTATCTCATGTAATGTTGGTGCCGTCTGACTGCGGTATTGAAAGCTATAGTTTTCAAATTGTATAACCGGTTTTTTCATAAAATTTCTCCTAGTGAATCAATGCTCTTCTGTATAATAGCTTACTCTTCTGTTTGCAAAACAGGCTGTATCTTCTACTTAAACATCCTTAGTCAGACTTCCGCTTTGACTGCGGCTTTTTGCATAAATACTAAGCAACAGCGTACCAAGGACAGCAACAGTTACCATGTTTAACCCGCCGGCAACCACGCCTTGTAAATAAACTTTATTTGCTGGTTCGGCATAAATAAGAACATCCAAGGTTGGAGCAATCGCGAACCAGCCGATCGCTTGGACAACGATTTGAACCACGTTAAACAGAATGATTTTTTTCGTATTAAAAATGCCTGATTCAATATTGATTTTCTTCGCTGCAAGGCCAATTAAGAAGCCGACGATTCCAGAGACGATGACCCAGCTCCACCACGGAGTTCCGTAGAAGATGGCATCCTTTAAGGCGTGGCCGATTAACCCAATCAACCCTCCGGCAACCGGTCCGAAAACAATCGCCATTAACGCTAAAAAGCCGTAGGATGTGTCAAAATTCGTATTTGGTACTCCTGTTGGAATAACGGCGAATCTGCCTAATATTACGAATACGGCTGCGCCAATCCCAATTGCCACGATCGTTTTTATTGATAACTGTTTTCCTTTCATTTCCTCAACCCCCAAAAAGATCTTTTTCATAAAGTTAATTGTAAACAATTTTCGGCACTTTGCGAATAGAAATTTTCCATGATGCACCTGTTTCAATATGATATGCCTTGGCAAAAGAACCCTGGTTAATCGCAACGCCAATTTTATCAAGCGAATTCACATATAGCAATGGCTCGCCTAAATGGATATCAGCAAATGTCCGGCCATACGTCATAATGTTTTTATAGACTTGGCGGGTATCATTTTCAATCGTCACTTCAAAGGAATCACCATATTCCACTGATAAATTTTTGAAGAGTACACGATCAATATTTGTCCACAAATTACCAAAACGTATATCAAGTATGTCAATATGGCCTGTGAGCACATGATTAGTAATAATCGGCTCCTCCTTGGGAAGTTCGATGATGGAATCAACCGGAACTTCTGGACCCACTTGTTCAAACGTAATGAAATTGGAAGCGAGTCTTGCCCCGGTATATGCATAGACATCACGACCATGGAACGTATAGGATTCACCGGAGCTCGGCAAGCGATTGGCGGTCTCATCAATGATTCTTACTTCTTTAATACCAATACAATTTTTAATATGGGTAAGCGTACCATTGTCCGGAGTAATAATATACTGATCCAAAGCCGTTTTCGCGACAACACTTCTCCGTTCAGAACCGACACCTGGGTCAACAACCGAAACAAACACCGTTCCTTCGGGCCAATAGGAAACCGTCTGATATAATCGGTAGGAGCCTTCCCAAATATGATACTGGGGAATGTCATGGGTTAAATCAAATACACGGATGGCTGGATTCACGGAAATAGCCACACCATACATGGCGCTTACAGCACCGTCACTTGTCCCAAAATCAGTTTGTAATACGAGATGATTATTCATTATATTTTCCTCCTTCATTTTTTATTCTAGGAAGCAGGGGGACGGTTCTCCTGCTTCATAATTTACCAGAAGCAATTGAACCGTCTCCTCGCTTCAGTTCTCATATTTACGGAATTAAAAAAACCACGCCCCTATCTATTTCAAGAAATAGATAAGGACGTGGTTTATCTCCACGTGGTACCACCTTAATTTACTGTTTGCTCACACAAAACAGCCTCTGCAAGTACGAGAGCGAAATGCTGCTCTTTATACTGTGGTATGGATAACGAGTACCAAATCTCGTCGGAACCTACTCCAATCTAGATAGATTGTTTCAGCACGAAGCTCTGAGGCCATTGTTCGGATTAGTATTTTTGCTTCTTTTCAGCTGCCGAAGCTCTCTGTGTAAAATAACGTAATCGTACTTTCCCTCTTCAACGCTATAAAACATATATTGTTTGAAAATTTATTAAAATTATAGTTCGTATGGATAAAATAGTCAAGCATGTAATTACAAAACTTTCTATAAATTTAGTTGTTATGAACATTGCCGTAATAAGTATTTACAAATTTACGTTTATCGACTTGTACACGTTGTAATCTACAATTGGACGTTAACTATCTCCATTCCATTCATTCTTACGCCACCAATAACCTTTTTTATATTATTTTACGAACCGACGGGCAAAATTCCTAAGTAGTTGTTAATTTAGCATAGATGATAAAAAACAGGGTTAGTTCTCCTATTATGATAATGTTTGGAACTACTACTATCAAATTAATAATAAAAAAGGTTGCTAAAATCCCTAAAAATAAAGCTAAATGATAATATTTCAAACGGTCTTGTTCAAACCTGTATTGATGAAAAACAATAGTTGTTGTAATGAAATAGAGTAATACAGAACCGAATGCAAAATATAAGTTAAATGAATAACGAACCTCATGGAGATAGAGCAGCTTGATGGAAGCAGCAATCATGCTCAAAGACATTAAAATAAACAGATGACCGTAAATAATAGTTTGGCCGGCTGTTTCGATCGACTTATTTACTTTCTTATCTACATTTTCGAAATACTGCCACCACATCGAAATAATAAGGATAAATGAAATGATTGAAAATGAGATCGAATTCCAATCCCCTTTTTGTGGCTGAAGTACAGAAAGGGTGCTGACGACCGATTCTCCAAAAAGGATTAGTGTAAATGTAGCAAAACGTTCTAATAAATGAACCGTATTGGTCGAAGCTTTCACCAAATATTTGCGTCCGAAAAAAGGCACTATAATATCGACAATAATTCCTATATATAATACGCTGTATCGAATCCATGAATCAAATAAGATAGAGAAAAATGAGATGATGATTCCAATCCAAAAACGTGTTCCTAAGTATTGAGCTACCTTTTTCGTATCCCCTTCTTCTACACTCCGAACAACTAGATATTGGATCGCTGTTAGTGCTCTTAACCCAATATAGCCAATAAGAAAAGGGAGATAATATTGATCAAAGTCAACCGATAAGCTTGATGTCATAATAAGGACAAACAACATTTGAAGGATCATAAAGATCCGTTGATGCATAAAATCTTGTCCAAACCGGTTAATAAACATCGTTTGGCCTACCCAAGACCACCAGATTGGAATAAATATTAAAACAAACTTCAATAAATATTCTGGATGAATTTCCCCTTGTTTAACATGAAGTAAAACATGAGTTGCAGTCGCAACAGCTGCAGCAAATAGCAAATCATAGAAGAGTTCTAACCATGTAACTTTCTTTTCTTCCAATTTCAGCGCTCCTTCCTTCTTCTTATAGATTATTGTATTTAAAAATCTCATTAAAAACTAGAAAGACATTTGGATCACCTTAATGGATTTTTTATATGGTTAATTACATAGTCATTATCTTTCCCCCTCGTTTATTTCAATTCCTAGTTGATCTTTTTCAAAATAAAAGACTAATTTAAAAAAAGGTTATTGACATTAAAGTTTAAAAGCATTACAATTATCTCAGATTCAAGATACTTTAATTAAAGATAATCCATGGAGGTGAAATAAATGGAGCGAAAATGCACGAATTTACCCTATCTTGTTTTAATGCAAACATCTAAAGCAGTGCAGGAGCGAGTGAGGTTGGAATTGATAAAATATAACCTCAGTATTACTGAATTCTCTGTTTTAGAAGTGCTTTATCATATGGAAAAACAAACGATACAACAAATCGGTAACAGAGTATTAATCTCAAGTGGATCCATGACGTATGTTATCGATAAATTAGAACAGAGAGGTTTATTAATTCGTAGTGCATGCTCTGATGACCGAAGAGTGATTCATGTAACTTTAACAGATGATGGACACGAATTGATAGAGAAGATCATGCCAAAACATCAGGAATTAGTTAATTACATGCTTGGCTCTTTAAATAATGATGAGGCAAAGATATTGGTCAAACTATTGAAAAAGGTAAGTATAAGAGCAGAAAATTGATTTTTTTTAATACAATATCTCGAATTTGAGATAAAATGGTAATTTAGGAGGATTTATTGATGATAAATATTGGTTTATTAATCATTCGTTTGGTTATTGGTGTTTTATTCATTGGTCACGGTGCTCAAAAATTGTTTGGTTGGTTTGGTGGTTACGGATTAAAAGGTACAGGAGGTTGGTTTGAATCTATTGGTATGAAACCAGGAGTAACCATGGCTCTTTTTGCAGGATTAGCAGAATTTATTGGAGGAATTTTGTTTGCTTTAGGACTTTTAACCCCACTTGCAGGAATTATGATTGCAGGTACTATGGTAATGGCTATTGTTAAAGTGCATGCTCCAAATGGATTATGGGCAACATCCAATGGATATGAATATAACCTCACTTTGCTTGCAGTGGCTATTGGTATAGCTTTGATCGGTCCTGGTCAATATGCTTTAGATACATTATTATTCTAAAATATCTCGAATTAGAGATTCTTAAATTGAAACAAATGTTATGTGACTTTAATTATTGAAGGTGGAACAAAATAAAATATCAAGTTTCTTTGAAAAAACTGGATTTTACATGAAAAAGGAGTGTTAAAATGAGTAAAAAAACAATGGGTATTCACCATATCACAGCAATCGTCGGTCATCCACAAGAGAACGTAGATTTTTACGCAGGAGTTTTGGGTTTGCGTTTAGTTAAGCAAACTGTCAATTTTGATGATCCAGGTACTTATCACCTTTATTTCGGAAATGAAGGTGGAAAACCAGGAACAATCATTACCTTCTTTCCCTGGGCAGGAGCACGTCAAGGAATTATTGGAGACGGTCAAGTAGGGGTTACTTCTTATGTAGTTCCAAAAGGTGCCATGGGATTTTGGGAAAAGAGACTTGAAAAGTTCAATGTTTCATATAAAAAAATGGAGCGTTTTGGAGAGCAATATTTAGAATTTGATGACCCGCATGGACTTCACTTGGAAATTGTTGAAAGAGAAGAAGGAGAAGTCAATACGTGGAGCTTTGGAGAAGTAACACCTGATGTTGCTATTAAAGGTTTTGGCGGAGCTACTCTACTATCAACACAACCTAACAAAACAGCTGAATTGTTAGAAAATGTAATGGGACTTGAATTAATCGGTAAAGAAGGAGATTTCGCTCGTTATCGTTCCACTGCTGATATCGGAAATATTATCGACCTTAAATTAGCTCCTGTTGGACGTGGACAAATGGGTGTAGGCACAGTTCACCATATAGCATGGCGGGCTTTGGATGACCAAGACCAATTGGATTGGCAAAAGTATGTTTCAGCGAATGGATATGGTGTCACTACTGTTAAGGATAGAAACTACTTTAATGCTATTTACTTTAGAGAGCATGGGGAAATTCTATTTGAAATTGCGACCGATCCCCCAGGATTTGCTCATGATGAATCCGGAGCAACAATGGGTGAAAAATTGATGTTGCCATCTCAGTATGAACCTCATAGAGCACAAATTGAACGAAGTTTGCTACCGTTTAAAGTAAGGGAACTAGATTGATTTTACGAAAAGGAATGATTTCTTTGCTTTCGATTGATCCAGCCTTAATGTCTGAAAGAGAAAATTATAAATTTCTAATAGGAAGTATTATACCTAGACCTATTGCTTTCGTTACAACGATTTCAAAAGACGGCGTTTTGAATGGTGCACCATTTAGTTATTTTAATATCGTATCATCCAATCCCCCAATGATTTCATTATCTATTCAACGTGCACAGGGGAGACAAAAGGATACTGCGAGAAACATCATCGAGTCCAAGGAATTTGTGATCCATATCGTTGACGAACAAAATGTTGAAAAAATTAATAAAACAGCAGCAAGCCTACCTCCTGACCAGAGTGAGATTGAGTTAGCTCACTTAACTCCAGTAGACAGCGTAAAGCTTTCTGTACCAGGTGTTAAGGAAGCGAAAATTCGCATGGAATGTTCATTAGAGCATTCCTTAGAATTGGGAGGTTTGGATACACCGGGGTGTGATTTTATTATAGGCAAAGTTGTTCAATTTCATATTGAAAATGACATTTACGAAAATGGAAGAATAGAACCCAAGGGATTAGCTGCTGTAAGTCGACTGGCTGGTACAAATTATGCGAAAATCGGCGAGATTTTTTCCATTGAACGTCCTAAATAGTTCTTTTTACAATCCACTTTAGCGAAATGGAGAGGATAAGATTGCAAAAAACAGCAGGTATCCATCATATAACAGCCATGGTAAACGATGCACAAAGGAATATTGACTTTTATGCAGGCGTACTTGGGTTACGACTCGTTAAAAAAACAATAAATTTTGATCGTCCAGAAGTGTACCATCTTTATTTTGGGAATGAAACAGGTGAACCAGGTACTGTCATTACTTTTTTCCCCTGGGCTAATCAGCTAAAAGGTCGAATTGGAACGGGTCAGGTAGGTATCACTAGCTACATTATTCCAACTGGTTCAATTAATTTTTGGGAGAATCGTTTACGAAAATTTGGAATTGAATTTACTTCATCCAATCGCTTTGGTGAGAGATATTTGAAATTTACCGATCCAGACGGACTCCAACTAGAACTGACAGAACGAGAAGAAGGTCCAATGAATAATTGGAACTTTGGGGGAGTTCAAGCTGAGAATGCCATAAAAGGGTTTGGTGGTGCAGTTCTGTTTTCTGCACAACCGCATAAAACTTCGGACGTACTAGAAAATATTTTAGGATTGGAATGTATTGGACAGGAAGATGAATTTCTGAGATTAAAATCTGAAGGACATCTTGGAAATACGATTGATATTCAGTTAAATCCTTCAGTCAGAGGGCTGATGGGAGCTGGAACGGTCCACCACATAGCCTGGAGAGCAAAGGATGAAGAAGAACATCTCAGATGGAGATTACTTCTCCAAGACAAAGAATATTATCCAACAGAAATTCGTGATCGAAACTACTTTAAAGCAGTGTATTTTCATGAAGAAGGGGGCATCCTCTTCGAAATAGCAACAGACCCACCAGGCTTTTCGGTCGATGAGCCAGTCGCTGCACTGGGAAAAAAACTCATGTTACCGTCTTGGCTAGAGTCAAAAAGAGAAGAATTCGAAGAGACCTTACCGCCTGTGGAGGTTCGTGTTCTGGAGGGAGATAATTTATGAAACATATATTCAATAAGGGGCAAGATCCAACAAAACCAACATTACTTTTGCTACATGGTACGGGTGGCAATGAATTAGACCTGTTACCTCTTGCTGGAAGAATTGATGATGAAGCTTCCGTTTTAAGTGTCCGAGGGAATGTATTAGAAAATGGAATGCCACGATTCTTCAGAAGATTAGCTGAAGGAATATTTGATGAAGAGGACCTTATTTTCCGAACAAAAGAATTAAACGAGTTTCTTGATGAAGCAGCACAAAAGTATGATTTTGACCGAGATAATATTATTGCAATTGGTTACTCAAATGGAGCGAATATAGCTGCAAGTTTATTATTTCACTACCAAAATGCATTAAAGGGTGCAATTCTTCATCATCCCATGGTACCGCGAAAAGGAATTAAACTTCCTGACTTGTCAGGGAAGAATGTGTTTATTGCTGCTGGGACAAATGATCCGATCTGTTCACCAATGGAGTCTACTGAACTACAATCATTATTAGAAAAGGCAAATGCAAAAGTAGAACTTCATTGGGAGAATAGAGGTCATCAATTAACCGTCCAAGAAGTAGAAGCCGCAGCAAATTGGTATCGCAAATTAATAATCAAATAATACAAGTATTACGGACGAAATTTATCCTAATGAACAAAAAGCGAACAGTTCTTTCACTGTTCGCTTTTTGTTCTATAAATTTAGTTGTTATGAACATTGTCGTTATAAGTTCCAGCTGTTTGCTCTGCATTAAAGGTCCAATCTACTTTTAATTTATCACCTTGGAATTGATTTTGGTCTTGTCCATTATCGACAAACTCGAACAATACGAACATCTTTTCCTTACCACCAGCCTTTATTCCATCTGGAACTTTAGTACTTCCAACGTATTCATCAATTGCAGTCAAGTCTGGCTTTTGATTTTGAAGGTCGAAAAGTGTTGTCTCCACTACGGGAACAGAGGCACTGCTTGTGTTATACATAATGGTAACTTTAATATGTTTTGCAAAATCATCCGTATTATCCTGCTTCCAATCTTCTACATTATATTTCGTATCTAATAATACTCTATTAATATCTAATGATCCGTTGTTTTCTAAAGTAAACTCACGGTAGATTTCATCTCCTGGTTTTAGGTTGCCAATATCTACTACGACATTAGGATTGACTGCTAAATCTAATGTACCAGCTGCAAACGTGTTCTTTGTTTTAACAGAATCGCTAAAGTAGGCAAATGTTCCCCCTCCAATTAATGATAATCCTAGCGCAGCAGTCATAAAACCCCTTTTAGTGAACTTAAACTTCATTCCTAATTCCCCCTTAAAGGTAATAAAAAAATGTATTAAACTCTTATGTATTTTTGTTGATACATAGGAGAAATAACCAGAATCATGATGCTTCTCTTACTTCACTTTCTTTCCTGCGAAAGGCAGTAATGACCAGCCATATTCCAGGTACAATTAACAAAAGGGCAATACCTGCTTTTGTATTGGCATAATTTAATGCATAACCCACATACGGAATGGTAAATCCTGTATACTCCCCCACAATATCTTGTGCGGAAACAGTCCATAAATCCGGGCCATTATTGTTATCACCTTTTGTTTTATACGATACTTGTCCGTTAGCTTTTTTTACTTCCAAAATTCGATGGGTAATTAACTTATCTTCAAGATGAAAAGTGATAATATCACCTTTTTGATAGAAAGAAGGATCATTACTTACCCTGATGGAGATGATTGAACCTGTTTGAAAGGTTGGTTCCATCGATCCAGATAAAACGACTTTCATTTGATAGCCAAAAATAGTCGGATCTTCACCTGATAATCGGGAAGAAAAAACGATAAATACTAGAAAACAAATAGCGATAAAGAGAAGGCCTCCAATGATATTACTTGTAATGGTCCATATTTTCTTCGCCATCTTCTTTTACCTCCACATGATTAATTGAGTTCGTTGAAGCATCCAGATAAGATGCTGCTTTATCCTGAGATTCAGACTCCTCTTGCCCTCTGGCTTGTGTATTTTTCTCTGAGGATTTCTCTTTTTCTTCTAGTTTCTTTATCTGCCATTTCAAAGAGGATCGAACGATCTCTAGTTGCTTAAAATCAATCGTTCCTTTCACTTCTTGCAAAATACTCTGAACGGCTTGAAAACCTTCTTGGACATAATCATATGTATATAGGTCAGGTACTGCTGGATCGAGAGTCTGATTCTTGTAGCTAGACAGTTCATCATAAATAGTATTTAAAGCAGCTAATTGGAGGTTCAACTTCTGTTCTATATTCTGGATTTCCGCAAGCCTGCCATATAATACTTGCAATGATACATCAGGCGTCGTAGCCATAATTGTTTCATAGATTAAATGCATACTAGAAGCAAGCTCCTGTGCACGATCCTCAAGCTGCTTAATAGTTCCTGGAAAAACAATCGCTGCCGACAATTCTATGGGTTCTGATGCAACTTGGCTTGAAAATGACGCCTCTGTTTCTCCTACTACTTGCGTTCCTGCATAAAAGAAAATACAGATTAAGCAGGGAAACATTATGACTTTATGAAACGCTTTCCTCATTTTTCCCCTCCTTTGCAGTCCAACTCTATTCGCCTTCACTATAACTGAATTTTCGAAATAGTTAAATTGGGTTATTTTTGCTAGAAAACACTATAGAATTTTGTCGAAATTTCCCCTCAGCACAGAGAAATGCTGTAAATAGCACATGGAAAATAACCCAATTGGAAGTTTGTTAAAAGCAATTGATTTAAATCAGAGTATTTTAAATAATTGTAATTGTAACAACACTTAACCAAAGAAGAGGTGAGAGGATTGAAAAAGAAAAAACAGAATAAAATGAGCAAAAAGGTAGTTATACCTGCTGTATTAGCTCTATCCGTTTCATTCGGAGGGCTGCTTCCAACTACTTCTGCATTTGCAGAAGAACAAACGAATGTCCCAACTGTTCTATTTCAAGCAAATGGATTAAGCAAGCAAGAAGTAGTGAAAGCATTCCTTCAATCACAAGTGGCGGGACCGAAAACACTAAGTGCTTCAGGAGATCAATTTAAAATTGTAAATGAGGAAGCTGATCCTGCAACGGGTACATACCATGTACGTACTGTTGAGCAATACAATGGGATTCCGATTTATGGATCTGGCCAAACGGTTGCCTTAGATGCAAATAACAACGTATATGCCTCCTTTGGAAAAGTCACACAAAGATTAGCTCGTACAATCATTCCAACTAAAGCTTCGATTTCAAAAGATGACTCCATTGCCATCGCTAAAGAAGGTATTGAAGAAAAAATTGGCAAAGTGAAAAATTATGATGCCATTGATGGAGAATTAACCATTTACAATTATCAAGGGCAAGATTACCTAACTTACTTGGTCAAAGCATCTACTGCTGCCCCTGCACCTGGGTACTTCCATTATTTTGTAGATGCAACCAATGGCAATGTAATTGATAGTTTCAATGCGATTCATGAGGCTGATCCAGTGCCAACCACTCCAGTAATAGCAAGAGGATTGGATGTTAATGGCATTATGCAAAGTTTTGGCGTTATTAAAGATACTAATACTGGAAAGAGCTTATTACATGGAACAGCTGTTAATGGCACGAATTCTGTAAGTGTTAACACTTACGATGCGCATCGCATGGGTGAAAACGGCTTCATTATTCTTTCAGGTCTCTTAGGATTTACGGGATGGGAAGTAGAAACAAAAACGAACTTCTTTGCTGATCCTGCTGCCGTTTCAGCCCATACAAATTCTATAAAGGTGAATAATTACTATCAGAATATTCACAAGCGTAATAGCTTAGATGCCAAGGGTATGCCATTAATAAGCACCGTTCATATTGGATCAAAATGGAATAATGCCGCTTGGAACGGAAAGCAAATGCTATACGGAGATGGCGATGGCGTTTATTTCAGTTCATTAGCCGGCGGAATGGATGTTGCTGGCCACGAAATGACACATGGTGTCATAACAAATTCTGCAAACCTAACGTATCAAGATGAATCTGGAGCAATCAATGAATCCCTAGCAGATATCTTTGGTTGTTTGGCACAAATGAATGCACGCGGCCTTTCTAGCCCAGCGGATTGGGAGATTGGTGAAGAAATTTACACTCCAAATATCCCTGGTGATGGCGGACTCCGTTCACTTAGTGACCCAAGATCTAAATCTGTTTCTGCGGCATATGGATTGAGGGATAATCGCTATCCAGATCATTATCAAGATCGCTACTTAGGTGAACTAGATAAAGGCGGCGTTCACATTAACAGCAGTATTAACAACAAAGCGGCTTACCTAATTTCAGAAGGCGGTGAACACCACGGGGTAAACGTAACCGGTATTACTCGTTCAAAAACGGAAAAAATCTACTACCGTGCGTTGACGAAGTATTTAACCGCTTCTTCTGGATTTATAGATATGCGAAATGCAGCTATCCAAGCTGCTAGAGATCTTTACCCGGATAAAAATGGTCAGCCATCAGCAGAAACAAAAACGGTAATATCTGCCTATGATGCTGTAGGTGTTACAGGTCAATAAAAATAAAAAAAGAGTCGAAAAACCATGAACGAGTGAAAACTTTGTTCATGGTTTTTTTACATAATAAAGGGGAATCAACCTAACATTTGTAGAATTTTGGTTATAAATGCAAAAAAATGTACTTGAAAACCTTTACAAGCATTACAAAATCTAACACCCTACTACAAAAAGTATCTATATAATAAACATTATTATTTAGCTAAAAAGATAGGAAAACTTTATATCTCGTATACATAGAGTAGGGAGAGAAGATCATATGGCGGTAGGAGAAATTATCAAATATTTTCGAGAAAGGAATGGGCTGACACAAGGCCAATTAGGTGAGGGAATTTGCACGCCAACACATGTAAGCAAAATAGAAAATGGGAAAACAGCTTATTCATTTGAGATAATTTCAATGTTTTCTGAGCGCTTACAGATTGACATAGAAAAAGAGATGGAATCCTTTCAGGAGATAGAAAAGCAGCTCAATGACTGGCACAACGCTATTATTATGAAAAGAATGAAATTGGTAGAGGAGTATAAAAAAGATTTAGAATCAATCCCTTATATTAGCTCTTCAAAATATGCATACTTTTTCCGATTATTACAGGCAAGATACTGTCTTTTACATGAAGATGGGGAAAAAGCATACACGATTGTTCAACAAATACAAAAAGAATATCAAAGTCTTTCCGTATTCGAAAGAAATTTATTGCTGCATATAAAGGGTATTTATTATTTGTTTTATCATGAGGGTAGTGAAAATCAGCAAAAAGCGATCCAAGTATTAAAGGAGATTAATATAGAGGATTATGGAAATCCTGAATATTATTATGATTTAGCTGTAGCCTATCATTTTATTGATTCTAAAGTTATGTCCTATTTATATTGTGAAAAAGCTCTTCGTCATTTTAAGAAAACGAATAATTTTTTACAAGCTTTTAATGCTGAATCACTTATGCTTTTACAAATAGGAAGTAATCGATACAATGATTTCAAAGAGACGGAAGAGCGTTATAATAATTTAATTCGTGACAGCGAAATATTAGGAGCCTCTAATAAAAAAGGAATGCTTCTAAATAATCTTGGCTATGAGTATTCTCGAAGAAAAGAATATTCGAAGGCACAAAAATGTTTCAGTCAAGCGCTCAAAATCTCTGATCGGTTCACATCAACTTATTTACTTAGATTTTATAATTATGTAGATACTTCCATAAAAGGGGAATTACTGAGAAAATCTGTCCTATTAAAAAAGGCTCGTGAAGGACTTTCATTGGCTAAGCAATTGGAAAACCGTTTTTATCAACTATTATTTAAAATTCATATTTACTATCTTCAAGATCAAATGGAGCAATATTACGTCTATCTTGAGGAAAAAGCTTTCCCTTATTTCAAATCTAGCAAACATGTAATTTGTTTAAAAAGATATGGGAAGGAATTATATACCTATTATAATGAAACCGGTCAACCATTAAAGGCATTACAAATATCTAATGTCTTTATGAACAATATTGAGTAAATTCGAGGAAGCAAGGGGATGGTTCTCCTGCTTCAAAAAGAAGCATAAGAACCGTCCCCCGCTTCATAAGTTCGGAACGTTTAACGGTCTATCTTTTTAAAATAACGATATATCTTTTCTAGTTTTTTGGTTTGTTTTCCCTTCGGACTTTCCATATTCCCAAACTCAAAAAACTTAACTTGTTTGATTCCGACAAAATTGAATAAGGCTTTTTTCATTAATATTTTATGGGCATTATTTAACCAGAGAAGTGGATAGTTTGCAGGTCCCTTCATGGTGGACACACACACAACTGATTTTCCCTTCAATAGACCCTCTGGTAGTAGTCCCTTCTTATCCTTGTAGGCAAAATTTGCAGCAAATAATTGATCAATGTATCCCAGCATCATGGCTGGAGGTCTTCCCCACCAGATGGGATAGACAAAGACAATCTTGTCAGCCCAGATAATTTGCTCCCGATATTTTTCAAGATTAGGATCACGATACATATCACGTCTTCGTTTATGCTCATTAAACATAAGAAGTGGATTAAAGCCCTCCTCATACAAATCTAGCACCTGTATTTCCTCGATATTTGGATTTTCATGACTACCTTTAATGACCTTTTGTAAAAATGCGTAGCATAAACTTTGATGATTTGGATGTGTGTAAATGATTAGGACTTTCATGATGCACCTCTTTTACTTATCATTTGATAACTAAATAATATCACTCGTGATTTTTTGTTGTCAAATGATAATTGTATTATGATAACAAATTTGTTATCTTCGCAGTTAGAGGTGAAAAAAATGGACAAAAAAGCTCTTTTTTTTAAATGTGTGTCCTTTACGACATCGGTTCATCGTGTGACACACGAATTAACTCAACACGCAAAATCCGATTCCATCACGCCTGTGCAATATAACATTCTTGAATATATAACCGTTAGCCAGCCTGTTACCCTTAGTGAAATTAGTGATTGCCAGCATATGTCAATGCCAAATACGAGTCGTGAGTTAAAAAAATTAAGTGAAAAAAATTTAATAGAAAAAATAATTGATACCGAAGATCGGCGCAAACAATATATTCGTCTCTCAAAAGCTGGAGAAACG
>Ga0213827_1001273_pt1 | contig 14792 bp, 20 predicted proteins | sample MC6MC0898MG_FD_180669 | JGI IMG/M metagenome (GOLD analysis project Ga0213827, IMG submission 180669) | Enriched soil aggregate microbial communities from Iowa State University, Ames, United States - MC6-MC0898-MG | ecosystem: Environmental > Terrestrial > Soil > Unclassified | place: USA: Iowa...
CCTCAATGCCTGAGGTCCGGCAGCTATCCAGAGGCTGCGTGGTCGACGACTTAGCTTGTCCCGACCCAGGTGATGGCCTGGGTGCGTCGAGGTGGTCACGTCTGTTTGTGTAAAGAGCGATGGCTGCCGTAGCTGCCAATAACCTGTGTTATGGATCGAATCATAACCCAGGTTTTCTGCGTGTCAATAACTCAAGTTATAAATCCGACCAAAAAAAAGCCCGCGATAAGCGGGCAGTTGTTAGCAATCTGGAAACTCGCGCCATCCGATGCGGATTACACCAGATTCAAGCATCTGGATTCTGATCCCCGAAGTCTCTTCCAAATCCGCCAACAGGCGCCGCCAATCATCCTGGGATTCGTCCGCATAAGGCCTCACCTCGACGAACTGCTTTTTCTGCACATGGGGGGACGAGATGGCCTGCTGAATGCGATGGCCCAGGCGTTCATAGGAGCGGGTTGGAGATGTAGAAAAATCGAGGGGCAGCATGAGAAAACTCCTTTTTACTGTACATGCATACAGTCTTATGGAATGTAGGAAAATTCAAGCCCCATCGACGTGTAAAGAAATTTTACGCGTCAATATTTCGCGACGACCGGTTTGTAACGGCGAAAAAAAGCCCAGCTCGAGGGCTGGGCCGATTATAGGAGTGGTCCTCAGAGCTTGATCATGGCGCGCACTACGACTCCAACGATGCGGCAGCCTTCCATGCACATCTCTACTGGGTACGCAGGATTAAGCGGCTTCAAAAAGCGCCGGCCTCCGTCCTCCACCAGCTTTTTGAACGTGGCTTCATTGCTGTCTGCCAGCTTGGCGACTACCAGCTTTCCAGAGGTGGCTTCGGCCTCGGTGTCTACCAAAATCAGCATGCCTTCAGTGATGCTGGTCCCGACCGGTGATGTCATGGAATCACCCTTGACCTCAAGCCAGAACGCGGTGCCCTTCGAATCGTAGTCGGACATTTCGTACCGATCAGAGTACCCAGGCGGGAAAGGCTCTACCGCCTCGGCCCAGGATCCCGCAGCAACCCAGCTTATCACCGGGTATCGATATGACTCGGGCAGTACGTCCGTGAGCTGCACATTGCCCTTTGCAGGCGGCGCGTCTTTACCTGAAGCCAACCATTCGACTGTAACTCCGAGCGCCCTCGCAATCTCGAGCAGTTTCTTCGAGGTCGCGTTTCGTCCGCTCTCCAGGTGCTGAATAGTCACTTGGCTCACGCGGGCTTTATCTGCGAGCTGCTGCTGGCTCAGGCCAAGGGCAGTGCGCCGTTCAAGAATTCGGTCTTTGAGCATTTCGGGGGCTTTAGTCATGCCTGCAAGGGTAAAACACGCGTTATAAGGCTTCAAATAACATGTGTTTGCCTTATCTATAACTTGAGTTATCATCGGGTGCACGATCCATTGAGGCACGCAGACATGCCGAACACAGAAAGACCTATCGACGAGGTCGTGCGCTTGGCCGGTGGCCAGGCTGAGCTCGCGAGGAGATGCAACACGAGTCAGCCGCGCATCTGGCAATGCGTTCACCGGAATCAAAAAGTGCCGGCGGATCTGGTTATCCCTTTTGAAAAAGCTGTCGGCGGGCAGGTGACTCGCCACCAGCTGAGACCAGATCTCTATCCCCCAGAGGAAAGGGCTGCTTCGTGATGAGCATTGTGCATCTGCCAGCGTTTCGCCAGTAGATGACCGAAACACCTGCGAATCCATCCAGTACCGGAATCGCAGACGAAAAAAAACCGCCTGGCGGGGCGGCTTTCTCTACAGCTTCAAACGAGATTAGAGCATGACAAACATCGTCCCACTTGACAAGTCCAGGGGGTTCACCCGGATGGACAACCAGCTCATGGATGGCCTGCTGGCTATCGATCTCCCGGCCCGGGAGATGAAGATTGTGCTGTACGTGGCCAAGGCCACCATCAACTTCGGTGCTGGCGCCCAGCGCATTCCGGCTACCGACATCGCGAAGGCCATAAACGCTCATCCCGACACCGTGTCGAAGGCCATTTCCAGCCTGTTGCGTCGACGCGTACTGTTCCGCGAGGGCGGGGCCCGTGGCGACATCGGTGTGAATGACCCGAAAGACTGGGCGTATGTGACTGATCCGAAACAGACCAAAAAAGCCGAATCGGCTCAAGTGGTCCGAATCGGCGAAGAGTCGAAACAGACCAAAACCGCCGAGTCCCTTCTTTATTCCAAGAATCTAACCCCCTATGTAAATCTTCCTACGGAAGATATTACATGCCCCCCCAGCGAATCGCCGGATGCTCCGGCCAAGTCTGAGCGCAAGGCACCGTTCGGCAAAGCAGCGATGCTGGCCGACAACCCCCACAGCCTGGATGAGTCGCTGATCGCTGACTACCTGACTGTCCGCAAGGCAGCGAAAGCCCCGGTGACGGCCCGTATCTGGTCCGGCCTCAACGCCAAGCTGGAGCAGTGCAAGGCTTTCGGCATCCAGCCAGCCCAAGCCCTTGAGGTCGCCGTGGAGAACGGCTGGCGCGGGTTCGAGGTGGACTGGGTGACCAAGCGTATCGGCACCCAGCTGCCTACCAAGTCCAATCCCAACAGCCGCCACCACGGTTTCAGCGACCGCGACTACACCGGCGGCCTGACCGAGCGCGAGGACGGTACCTATGCGATCTGAATCGGTGATCACCATGTCCGAGGTGCGAAACGCCGCCGGCTTCCGCGTACAGCCTGCCCACTGCGAGCATCACGGCGACTTCGAGCAGCGGGTGACCATGCTCATGGGCCGCGAAATCGTTGGCCGTTGCCCTGAGTGCGAGAAGGTCGCGATTGCCGAACGAGCGGCTAAGCAGCAGGCCGAGGAAACCCGCCTGAAGCGCGAGGCGATGACTCGCAAGCTGGGTTCGGCGCTGATCCCGAAGCGCTTCGCCGACCGCACCCTGGCCAACTACCGTGTCGAGCACGAAGGGCAGCGCAAAGCCTTGGCCTACTGCACGCGCTACGTGGCCGCATTCGAGGAGATCGAGCGCACCGGGCGTTGCCTGATGCTGCTTGGCCAGGTCGGTACCGGCAAGACCCATCTGGGTGCAGGCATGGCCAACGAGTTGATGCGCAACACCTCCGCCACCGCCGTCTACCGGACGGTGGGCGCCGTCCTGCAGTCCATCCGGGCGACCTACGACCGCCACAGCGAGCAGTCCGAGGCCGACATCCTCGCCAGCCTGATCGAGCCGTCATTGCTGGTGCTGGACGAAGTCGGGGTCAGCAAGGAGCAGCCGAGCGAATTCGAGCTGACCACCCTGTTTTCGATCATCAACGGGCGCTACGAGCAGATGCGCCCCACGGTGGTGATTTCCAACCTCGACCGAGACCAGCTGCGCCACGCGATGGGCGAGCGGTGCTACGACCGCCTGCGCGAGGGCGGCGGGGTGATCGTGCCTTTCGAGTGGGAATCACACCGCGGCGAGAAGGAGATCTGACCATGCGGCAAACCAAGCTGACCAAGGCCGCGCGCGGCCGCGAGTGCCAGGTGCGCATTCCAGGTGTGTGCAACGGCAACCCCGAGACCACGGTCCTTGCCCACTACCGGCTGGCCGGCACCTGCGGCGTCGGTAAGAAACCACACGACTTGCAGGGCGCCTGGTCCTGCAGTGCCTGCCATGACGCTTGTGACGGCCGCAGCCGGGCCGTGGACCGCGATACCTCCCGCCAGTACCACGCGGAGGGCGTCATGCGCACCCAGGCGCTGCTGATCCACGAGGGGGTGCTGGTCGCATGAATGCACCCGCCCTTCGCCCGTTCAAGGCCAAGCAGGCCCGCGCCAAGCCCGTCGACCGGGAAGGGCAGGAGCAGGCCGCGCTGATGCAGGAGCTGCAGCTGCGCTACCCGCAAGCCTACAAGCTGATCTACCACGTGCCGAATGGCGGACACCGGGTCAAAGCCGTGGCCGCCAAGCTGAAAGGGCAGGGCGTTAAGGCCGGCGTGCCCGACCTGGTGCTGCCGATGGCGCGCGGCGGCTACTTCGGCCTGTACATCGAGTTCAAGGCCATGCCGCCGTTCGATGCGCCGGTGTCGCCCAGCCAGGACGCTTACCTGCAGGCGCTGGGCGATCAGGGCTATTTGGCGATCGTGTGCCGGGGCAACATCGACGCCGACGAAGCCATCCGCGCCTACCTGCTGCTGCCTGCGACGGTGGCCGCATGAGCGCGACCCGTGAAGTGAAGCTGAGCGAGGCCGAAGTGCGCCGGCAGGCCGCCGACAACTCGGTGCGCGACCTGCGCGACCCGCGACACCCTGGTCTGTACCTGCGCTTCTGGAGCAACCGCGAGCGCGGCACCTGGCACCTGGTGCGCGGCAAGAAGTGGGTACCGGTCGCGCGCTGGCCTGATCTGAGCGTATCGGCGGTGCTGGCCGAGCTGCCGGCGCTGCGTCAACGCCTGCTGCGCTCCCCAGCCACGGCGCCGGTGGTCTCGGGCATGGTCACCGTGGGTCAGTTGCTGGACTGGTACGGCGACCGCATGGCGCGTGACCGCTCGTTGTCAGCGAAACGCAAGGCCGGCGCCCGTTCTGCCATTGCCCAGCACCTGAAGCCGCGCCTGTATGACTTGGCCGTGGCCGACGTAACCGCCGATGCCCTGGACAAGCAGCTGATGTGGCCGTGCCAGGCCGAGGTGTCGCTGTCCTACCTGCGGCAGATGTTCGCGCTGCTGCTGACCGCTTTCCGCCAGGCCCTGCAGCTGGGCCTGATCGACCGCAACCCGATGGCCGGGATGCGCTTCAACGACTTCACCAAGGCCAAGATCCTGCCCAAGGCGGCCCGCCTGCGTGACGTGCAACTGCCGGAGCTGATGCAGCAGCTGGCGCAGGCCTTCGAAGCGGCACCGGGTGATGCCATGTTGGCCCTGATGATGCTGGCCCACGGCACACGCATCGGCGAGACCCGAATGGCGCGCTGGAGCGAGATCTCCCTGGCGGCGGCCGAGTGGTTCATTCCTGCTGCGAACACCAAGACCCGCACCGAGCACCGTCTGCCACTGACCGCCCAGGTCGAGGCGCTGCTGATCCGGTACCGAGACATCCAGCAGGCCGGAGGCTACGAGGGCGTGTACCTGTTCCCGAACCGTCGCGGCCTGTCGTTGAGCGAGACCCAGGCCAGCGCCGTGTTCACCCGCCTGGGACAGGGTGAATGGACCAGCCACGACCTGCGCAAGGTGTCCCGCAGCACCTGGACCGACCTCGGCATAGACGGTCACATCGGCGAGATGCTGCTGAACCACACGCTGGGGAAGATCGCCAGCACCTACATCCACACCCAGGCCATGCAGCAACGTCGCGCAGCCCTCGAGAAGTGGCACGCCTGGCTTGATCAGGTTGGTTTCGCAGCCATCCACCGCCTTACCAAGGCCTTATCCGAAATTTCGCAGAACTCGCCAGAGGCCACAGCAGCCGTGGCGCCGAGCGACCTTACCGCATTTGTAATTAGCGAGGATTCGAAATGACTGGAAAGCGTCCAAGGCCAGCCCTGGCCGACCTGAACACGATGTCTCCGGCGGCCCGCTCGGCGGCAATGCGCGGTGGGATAGAGGGCTGGGGATCTGTCGGCGGGCTGCCTGGGCAGATCTGCTATCAGGAACAGGTTGATTCCAAGTCGCGTCGGCGCTGCAACTGCGGCTGTGGGCGTCGGGCAACTCATCTAGGGATGGCCAATGGGGTCTGCTTGAAGATGGGGTGCGGGCTGTCAGTGCGGCGCTGGGTGAAGGCGTCCAACGTATGAGGAAGACCCCCGGTCCTGCCTTCAAGAAGGCTGTGATCGAGCTGGCTCAGTGCCCTTTGTGCCGTGGGAGAGCGGTCACGAAGGGCGTGTTTCACGAGCTGCCATGCGAACACTGCAACGCCTCGGGCTTTGTGGTGGCTGCAACTGGTGAGGCCCTGGCCTTGGATGAACTGGTGACCCAGCTCAGCATGAGGCTTCGGGCAGCACTCCGGCAGATCGAGCAGTTGAAAAAACCTCAGGCATCCGGGCCTGAGGCTACATATCAGGGAAGCAACCGGCGCGGCGCCGGCGGCACCAACTACACCGGGGATTGAGGGGGAAGGACATGATCTACAGCAGCGCATCAGGTGCAGTGGTTGCCGCTCTGGCGGCGGGCGAGAAGGGATCAGCGAAGGTCCAGGCCTGGCAGAAGCTTTACAACGCGGCAGAGGATGAAGGTGGATGCTTGGCATCACTGGCCGGGGCGTCGGGATGCGTAGACCGGGCCCAGATTGATTTCTGGGTGTCTGCGCGATTGCATCACATGCTCAAGCCGCAGCACTGGGATGCATTGGTGGCGAAGTACAGTACGAACAAAGCGAAGAAGGTCCAGGCCATCGCTTTGGTGCGGCCACGCATTGCCAGCCCGGCCTCGCAGCTGTTCATCTACAAGGCGGTCACGGCCTGGGCAATCCCGAAGCTCAAGGGGGCTCGACGCAAACCGCCACGCTCCGTATCGGTTGAGATCCCGCTGGAAGCCTCGGCCTGGAGGCGTGACGCCACGGTGAATGCTGCCGTGGCAGCCGGCCAGGCTGAAAAGAAACGCATCGAGGCACTGCATGAGGGTGTGATTATCCTGCCGGACAGCTTTTACGACATGAATACTTGGGATCTCGACGCCACGCCGGAGTCGACGCGCCGCCGCTGGAGGGCTGAAATCAACGAAAAGCTCGACGGCCTGGTGGATGACGCCTTGGCTGACGTGAAGGCGATTCTGGAGGCTGAAGGGTTACTGATGAAAGAGGCCGCGTGATTGCCTGTTGACATCAGTGAGCGACTGAGCGAAATTATCTCCATCCTGTCATTCCTGCGCGTTGCTGAGGAGTGGCACGAAAAGCCCGCCCATTGTGACGGGTTTTTTTGTGCCATCATGCTTCTTCCAGATCAGAGGGATAAAGCATGGCAAGGTCCGTAGAGATTGATCGCTTTCAGGTGAGAACAGAGGACGGAAGGCTGCACACCGTTGTTCACTATCAGGAGTATGTTGGTCCTAGAGGCGATGAGCTCAAAGGCCTGCAGCGTTTCGAGACCCAGACTGGTAAAGGGGTGAACCGGGATGAGGCTGATGGTGACCTGTTCTATCTTCCAATTGGATTCACGGAGCCCTGGGTAGCAGCACGACGCGTGTAATCAATGGTTACCCTCAAGGCCTCAGCATTTGCCGGGGCTTTTGTTTATGCAGATGAATGCCTTGGCTGAATGGCAGATTGCGGCGCTCGCTCCCACTAGGCCCGCTGAAATAGAACCAGAGGGAGTCAGCCGGGTACGCACCGGCCATCTGCACCAACTACAAGGCTCACCGATCTGGTGCGCCTTGTTCGTTTCGGCTCCACCACGCCCATCGCCCCGCTGGGAGTGCTGTTGGGGCCGATCTATTTAGGCTCGCCATGACGGCGGGCCTTTTTCGTTCTGAAGCATCAATGTGGCCGACCGACCTCTGCTCAGGGCAGCCACCTGGCTGGGCAAATTGGGTGCCCGGCTGCCCGGCTTGAACGTTGCGATGGTGTGATTCAGCGGCCCAGCTTTTCCATGGCAGCATCAGCCAGGAAAGATGACCGGCTCTTGACGTTGTGATCTCGCACGTACCGGTCAATTTGCTGGATCACAAAGCCCGGCAGGGTAACGTTGACCTTCTCGGTTTTCCCCAGGTACGGGGTGATGTCGATTTCCAGCATGCCCCAGCCCATATCAGCGAAGTCAGGATTACCCCGGTGCGCTGCTGCGCTGGTTGGCATTGGGATGGCCTGGCCGTTGCTTGCGATCTCTTCCAGCATGATATGCGCGACCTCAACAGCGGAGGAATATGCCTCCTCGAAGGTGTCGCCCGCAGTTACAGCGCCTGGAATGTCAGGGATCTGGATGCCGGTGGCGGTGTTCTCGTCGCCCCATTCGATGCAGATTGGGTATTGCATAGTTCTCTCCTACAGAGGTGCAAAGGATGAAGCCGGGTTATTTCAACCCGGCTCGTTCCTTGATGCTCTTTACCGTGCCGATCGGTAGATCCTTTTTGGGGTGTGGCACCGGTATTGAGTTTGGGTTGTCGGGGTGTTTGAAGATGTGGTGGCTTCCAGTTACTCGTTTCAGAACCCATCCAGCGGCTTCAAGCTCCTTGATCAACTGCCTGCTTTGCACCTCCGTCTCCTTGTGTGGTTGATGTGAGAATTATACCTCTAGGCGCATAATCTGTAAACAGAAAAGATGCGCCCAGGGTTATCTTTATGCGGATGGCACGTCCAGGCAGCTGGGCTTAGTCGGTAGTGGCGTCCAGTCAAACCCGTGCGGTCACTGATGGGCAACGCGATGAGAGTCTGGGGTATGTGACCCAGCGATCCACACCAGCAAGCCGGAAAGCACCGGCCCTCCGCACCCATTCCAACGGCTCGCCATGATGGCGGACCTTTTTTCGTTCTGGAGCATCAATGGACCCGACCGACCTCGGCCCAGGCACAGCCACCTGGCTGGGCGGTACGGGCACTGTATTACTGGGCGGCTTCCTATGGCTGCGCAAGTGGCTATCCAGGGATGCCACTGATAGGGCGATGGACACCGCCGATATCGGCGTTGTGCGGCGCCTCAATGAGCTGCTCGACATCGAGCGCGGGGCCCGGAAAGAAGCTGAGGCCCGTGCGGATCAGTTCGCCAAGGAGCGAAACGACCTCGCGGCCACGGTAGGCCGAATGGAGGGGAAGATCGAGGCCTTGACCAGCCAAGTGGCCAGCCTGACAGAGCGGGTGACGTTGCAGAGCGATGAGATCGCCCGTTTGCGCCTCAAGCTTGGAGGTACATCGTGATGGAGAGATGCGCACTGGAGTACATTGCCCGCCGCTGGTGGCGTCGGGCTGAGGTATGGATCATCGCCGCTCTGCTGGTTGCTGGCGGTGCCGTTTTGGGCTGGCAGTCTGCCTACTGGGCCATGTCCAGTACCCAGGCGAACCAGGTGAAGCAGATCCGGGATGCTTATGATGCTGCGATGGCGGAGCGAGATCATTTGCTCGATGAGCTGACCCGCCGTACCGACAATGCTGCCGCCAAAGCCTCAAAGGCTGCGACTACTGCGACCCGGGCAGCTGACAAGGCCGATGAAGCGCTCAACCGTGTACAGGGCGAGGGCCAGCAGTGATGGCCAGGCTCAAGACGCTCGGCTCTCGTCTCAAGGAAAGCGTAAGCTCGCGAGTCAAGGTGGTCACACCTGGAAGCTGGCGGAGCGGCATGACCAGCTCCCAACGTGGTTACGACTACAAATGGCAGAAAGCGCGGGAGCAGTACCTCAATGCCAATCCGCTCTGCGTCTTCTGCGAGCGTAACGGCCGCACAACTGCAGCAAGGGTGGTCGACCACGTCGTTGCTCACCGGGGAGACATGGTTCTTTTCTGGGATCAGACCAACTGGCAGAGCCTCTGCAAGCTTTGCCACGACTCCGTTAAGCAGGCCGAGGAGGCCGCTGGCCTGGGTGGCTGAGGCGTCAGCGGATCGTCGAAACCCGACGGCGCAGCATCGCGGCACGCAGTGACCTGCTACGAAAGGGGTAGGGGGGTCAAAAGCTAGGGATTCTCATCGAGCTAGACCGCCTCCGACCCCACGTACAGATTTTTTTCCCCCACAGGATTTTTGTTAAATGGCTTTAACATCCCGCAAGCGCGCATTCATCGCCGCGCTGAGGGAAGGTGCGTCCAATCGAGACGCCGCTGTGGCGGCTGGCTATTCCGAGAAAACAGCGTCTGCGGCGGGCTCTCGGCTGGTCAAGGACAAGGATGTGGCGGCTGAACTGCTAAAGCTCCGCGCCCTGGGTTTGATGCCTCAGGATGTTAAAGGCGATGTTAAAACGCATGTTAAAGCCAAGCCTTCCGAGAAGACCTCGGCAAAGAATGAGCAGGCGGCAGAGTCGGACCCTGTAGCCGATGAACAGACGGAACCCGAGCCTGCTGGTTTCGACCTGACCCAGGCACTCCTGCATCGTGACCCCAAGGACTTCTTGCTGTCGGTGATGAACGACTTGGGCAGCGAACCGAAACTGCGTGTTGACGCAGCGAAAGCCCTGATGCCGTTCGTTCACCCCCGCAAGGGTGAGAGCGGTAAAAAGGATCAGGCTCAGGCCAATGCCGATAAAGCGGCCACCGGCAAGTTCGGCACGCGCCGCGGCCCTCTGCAGTCGGTGAAATGATGGAGTGGTCAACCGCCTGCCCAGACTGGGAGCAGCGCATCGTTGCCCGCCGGAGCCTGATTCCGTTCGAGCCGCTGTTCCCGACTGAGGCTGAGGAAGCCTTGGACGTGTTCGGTGCGTTGCGCATGGTGGACGCCACTGGCAGTCCTTTGATGTGCGAGACCGTGCGTGACTGGGTCAACCAGTTCGTGGCCGCAATATTCGGGGCCTACGATCCAGATTCAGGCCGGCGCCTGATCAGCGAGTTCATGCTGCTAATCAGCAAGAAGAATGGCAAGTCGACCATCGCCGCCGGAATCATGCTAAGCGCACTGATCCTCAACTGGCGGGCTTCGGGTGAGTTCATCATCCTCGCACCGACCAAGGAGATCGCGGACAACTCCTACCTGCCGATCAGGGATATGGTGGCGGCTGACGATGAGCTCAAAGCCTTGCTCAAGGTGCAGGACCACCTGCGCACTGTGACGCATCGTCAGACTAACGCCACGCTGAAGGTGGTTGCGGCGGACAGCGAGACGGTCTCGGGCAAGAAGGCCATCGGCGTCTTCGTCGACGAGCTTTGGGTGTTCGGCAAGCGCGCCAACGCCGAGGCCATGCTGCGCGAGGCCACCGGTGGCCTGGCTTCCCGGCCGGAGGGATTCATCATCTGGGCAACCACCCAGTCCGATGCTCCGCCTGCTGGCGTGTTTCGACAGAAGTTGATGTACGCCCGCAAAGTGCGCGACGGCGAGATTGTGGACCGGTCGTTCCTGCCAGTGCTTTACGAATTTCCCAAGGCCATGCTCGATGCTGGCGCGCACCGGGACGCCTCAAACGCCTACATCACCAACCCGAACCTCGGCCTGTCGGTCGATGAGCCATTCATCGAGCGCGGGTACGCCCAGGCGCAGCTGGACGGCGAAGAGTCATTCCGTGGCTTCCTGGCCAAGCACCTCAACGTCGAGATCGGTCTGGCGCTCCTTTCGGATCGCTGGGCGGGTGCTGATTTCTGGGAGGCGCAGACCTCGGAGCTATGCCGCACGTTGGAAGACCTGATTGAGCGCTGCGAGGTGATCGATATCGGCGTTGATGGCGGAGGGTTGGATGACTTGCTTGGCCTGGCGGCAGTCGGACGTGAGCAAGGCACACGGCGCTGGCTGGCCTGGACTCATGCCTGGGCCCATCCATCAGTACTGGAACGGCGAAAAGCCGAAGCGCCGCGCATCCGCGACTTCGCCAAGGATGGGCATCTGACCTTGGTTGAACGCATCGGCGATGACATCAAGGCAGTGGCGCAGCTGGTGTCTCAGGTCGAACAGGCCGGCTTGCTGGACAAGGTCGGGCTCGACCCGGCCGGCGTCGGCGCGATTCTCGATGCGCTGGAGGCTGTTGGGATTCCGCGCGAAAAGATCGACGGTATTTCACAAGGCTGGCGCCTGGGCGGAGCCATTAAGACTGCCGAGCGCAAGCTGGCCGAGGGCGCGCTGCTACACGGCGGCCAGCCGATGATGGCCTGGTGCTGCGGTAACGCCAAGGTCGAGCCGCGTGGCAACTCGATCCTCATCACCAAGCAGGCCAGCGGCTCGGCCAAGATCGACCCGCTGATGGCACTCTTCAACGCTGTGACGCTGATGGCCCTCAATCCAGAGGGGCAGGGCGGCATGGAAAACTTCATGGCCGGCATTCGGGATCCACTGATCGCATGAACGCATTTCACTATTTCATCATTTGCGCGGTGTGCGGGTTCGGCCTGGCTTGCGCAGGAGTCTGGATTCTGGCGGGCACTGGCTGGGCCTTGCTCGCCGGCTCCGTCAGCCTGTTCAGCATCGCAGCGTTCATCCGCCGAGGGCTGAGCAGTGATTAAAACCCTCTCTCAAGCGCTCGGTACCGCTGCGGCCAAGCCCTCGGCGAGCATGAGCAGCTGGCTGGGCAAAACCATTCGTCTGTCGGACGGTGGGTTCTGGAGCGCCTTCTCTAGCGCCCAGTCAAGCAGCGGCAAGGCGGTCACAGTCGACAAAGCCATGCGCCTGTCGGCGGTCTGGGCCTGCGTGCGGATCATTTCCACCTCGGTCGCAGGCTTGCCGCTCAGCATCTACCGACGCCTCCCGGACGGCGGACGCGAGACGGCGCGAGACTTCCCGCTCTACGACGTGGTGCACAACAGCCCGAACGAGGACATGGCGGCTTTCCACTTCTGGCAGGCGGTTGTTGCTTCGATGCTGCTGTGGGGCAATGCCTATTGCGAGATTCACCGGGCCGGTGGACGGGTCATTGCTCTCGACTTCCTGATGCCTTCGCGGGTAACCCCGGAGCCTGACGACGATGGACGACTGCGCTACTTCTTCCAGCCACGCAAGGGGGCACGCCGGGAGATCGAGCGGGCAGATATGCTGCACATCCCGGCCTTTACTCTGGATGGCCGGATGGGTTTGTCGGCGATTCGCTACGGCGCGGACGTATTCGGCTCGGCCATGTCGGCCGACGATGCGGCCAACACCACCTTCAAGAACGGGATGATGCCCACCGTAGCCTTCTCGGTGGACAAGACGCTCAACCCTACGCAGCGTGCCGAGTTCCGCGACTACGTCAAGACGATCTCGGGCGCGCTGAATGCGGGTAAGAGCCCGGTCCTCGAGCAGGGCGTGAAGCCCGAGATGATCGGCATCAACCCGGCTGACGCTCAGCTGCTCGAGTCGCGTGGGCACAGCATCGAGGAGATTTGTCGTTGGTTCGGGGTGCCGCCCTGGATGGTGATGAAAACTGACAAGGGCAGCAACTGGGGCACAGGTCTTGAGCAGCAGCAAATCGCGTTCCTGACCTACTGCATCATGACGTACACGGCCCCCATCGAGCAGTGCGTCAATAAGCGCTGCATGACGGCAGTGGACCGGATCAAGCACTACTCGGAATTTTCGCTGGAAGCCTTCCTGCGCGCCGATAGTGCCGGCCGTGCCGCCTATCTGAGCACTATGGGCCAAAACGGCTACATGACCCGAAACGAGGGCCGGCACAAAGAGAACCTGCCAAGCATGCCTGGCGGCGACATCCTCACCGTGCAATCGAACCTGGTGCCGCTTGACCAGCTGGGCAAACAAAACGACAGCCAAGCCGCACGCGCGGCGCTGATGAACTGGCTCCAAAGCAACTCCGGGGAGTAACCCATGAAACACAAGATCCAGTCTCGCGGCCTGCGCAGCGAGATGAGCCCGCGTGCGCTCGACAAATGGAACCCCGCCATCCAGGCGGCCGTGGAAAACACATCGGAGACTATCACCATCTACGGCGTGATCGGCGAAGACTGGTACGGGGAGGGCGTGACCGTCAAACGCATCGATGCAGCGCTGCGTGCCATCGGGGACCGCGAGGTGACGGTCTATATCAACTCGCCCGGCGGCGATATGTTCGAAGGCATCGCCATCTACAACCGCCTGCGCGAGCACAGCCAGAAGGTCACTACCAAGGTGCTGGGCATGGCCGCCAGCGCGGCTTCGATCATCTACCTAGCCGGTGTTGAGCGCCAAGTGGCCAGCAGCGCCTTCCTGATGATTCACAACTGCTGGACCTTCCTCTCCGGTAATCGCCACTACCTGCGCGACGTATCGGACGACATGGAAGAGTTCGACGCCGCCATGGCCGACCTTTATGCCGAGACCAGCGGACAGTCCGTCGAGGACATGGCCGAGCTGATGGATGATGAGACGTTCATCCGTGGTAAGCGCGCGGTGGAGCTAGGGCTGGCCACCGGCCTGCTGGCCTCGACCGAGGTCACCGAGCGCGAGACCGAGGAGGTCGGCCAGGCCAATGCACTCAAGGCCATGGACGCAGCCCTGGCCAAGGCCGGCATGCCGCGCTCCGAGCGCCGCGAACTCTTCGCCACTTTCAAGTCTGGCATGCCTCGCGCTACCAGCGGGAATACGCCGCGCGCTGTTCCGACCGGCACGCCAAGCGCTGCCGCGCCAGACCTCTCCGCCTCACTGAGCGCGGCAACCAATCTCCTCAATTCTCTTAAAGGAAAGTGACCATGGACTACGAAGCCCAAGTCAAGGAATTCAACGCCACCCTCAAGGGCATTGGCGACCAGATCAAGGCCCAGGCCGAAGCCACCGAAAAGCAGATCAAGGCCTCTGGTGAGATGAACGCCGAAACCCGCGCCAAGGTCGACGAGCTGTTGACCAAGCAGGGCGAGGTGTCTGCGCGCTTGCAGGAAGCCGAGCAAAAGCTGGTGAACGCCAGCCGTGATCGCGGCAACCAGGACGAGCAGCAGAAGTCGGTCGGCGCTCTGGTGATCGGCAGCGAAGAAATGCAGGACATGAACTCGTCCTTCCGCGGCTCGCGCCGTGTGTCCGTGCCGCGTGCGGCAATTACCACTGCAACCGGCGGCGACCTGGTGCCTGCTGAGCGTTTGGGTGGCGTCGTTGCTCCCCCTCAGCGTCGGCTGACCATTCGCGATTTGGTGGCGCCTGGCCAGACCGAGTCGAACTCCATCGAGTACATTCGCGAGACCGGATTCACCAACAACGCGCGGACCGTCGCGGAGAACACCGCCAAGCCGTACTCCGACATCACCTTCGCGCTGACCACCGCGAACGTCCGCACCATTGCCCACCTGTTCAAGGCGAGTCGGCAGATGCTCGATGATGCCAAGGCACTCCAG
>Ga0213827_1001278_pt1 | contig 14743 bp, 17 predicted proteins | sample MC6MC0898MG_FD_180669 | JGI IMG/M metagenome (GOLD analysis project Ga0213827, IMG submission 180669) | Enriched soil aggregate microbial communities from Iowa State University, Ames, United States - MC6-MC0898-MG | ecosystem: Environmental > Terrestrial > Soil > Unclassified | place: USA: Iowa...
CCCCTCTCTGACTGGTAACCGGCCCGCTATGACCACGATCCGCAGCATCCACGCCCGTGAAATCCTCGACAGCCGTGGCAACCCCACGCTGGAAGCCGAAGTCATCCTCGAGGACGGCTCGTTCGGTCGTGCCGCGGTGCCGTCGGGCGCCTCGACCGGCACCAAGGAAGCCGTGGAACTGCGTGACGGCGACAAGACCCGTTACCTGGGCAAGGGTGTGCGCAACGCTGTGTCCAACGTCAACACCACGATCGCCACGGCGCTGAAGGGCTTCGATGCCGCCGACCAGGAAGGCCTGGACCGCCGCCTGATCGATCTGGACGGCACCGAGAACAAGGGCCGCCTGGGTGCGAACGCGCTGCTGGGGGTTTCGCTGGCCAATGCCCATGCCGTGGCCGCCTCGAAGAAGCAGGCGCTGTGGCAGCACCTGGCCAACGGCCGCGACGTGACCCTGCCGGTGCCGATGATGAACATCATCAACGGTGGCGCGCATGCCGACAACAACGTCGACTTCCAGGAATTCATGGTGCTGCCGGTCGGCTTCACCTCGTTCTCCGAGTCGCTGCGTGCCGGTACCGAAATCTTCCATTCGCTCAAGTCGGTGCTCAAGGGCCATGGCCTGAGCACCGCAGTGGGCGACGAAGGCGGTTTCGCACCGGACTTCCGCAGCAACGTCGAAGCGCTGGACACCATCCTGGAAGCCATCGGCAAGGCCGGCTACACCGCCGGTGAAGACGTCCTGCTGGGTCTGGACGTGGCCTCCAGCGAGTTCTACGAGAACGGCAAGTACAACCTGGTCGGCGAGAACAAGCGCCTGACCTCCGAGCAGTTCGTCGATTTCCTGGCCGACTGGGCCGCGCAGTACCCGATCGTGACCATCGAAGACGGCCTGGCCGAGAACGACTGGGCCGGCTGGAAGCTGCTGACCGACCGCATCGGCAACAAGGTGCAGCTGGTCGGCGACGATCTGTTCGTCACCAACCCGAAGATCTTCAAGGAAGGCATCGAGTCCGGTACCGCCAACGCGATCCTGATCAAGGTCAACCAGATCGGCACCCTGACCGAAACGCTGGAAGCGATCGCCATGGCGCACGCGGCCAACTACGCCTCGATCGTCTCGCACCGTTCGGGCGAAACCGAAGACACCACCATCGCCGATATCGCCGTGGCCACCACTGCCACCCAGATCAAGACCGGCTCGCTGTGCCGCAGCGATCGCGTGGCCAAGTACAACCAGCTGCTGCGTATCGAGGAAGCCCTCGGTGCCGGCGCGCGTTACGCCGGTCGTGACGCGTTCGTGTCGCTGAAGCGCTGATCCCATGCGCAACTGGCGCTGGCTGCTGCTGGTGCTCGCGCTGCTGCTGGGATGGCTGCAGTACCGCTTCTGGTTTGGGCCGGGCAACTCGGGCGAAGTGATGATGCTCGAGGCCCAGGTGGAGAACCAGAAACGGGACAACGCCGGCCTGCAGCAGCGCAATGACGCGCTCGCTGCCGAGGTCAAGGACCTCAAGGAAGGCGAGGCGGCCATCGAAGAACGCGCGCGCAGCGAGCTGGGCATGATCAAGCCCGGCGAAAAGTTCTACCGCGTGGTCGAAGACGCGCCGGTGCCGCCGCCGCGTGCGCCGACGGCTGTGTCCGATCCGGACGCACCGCACCAGGACGTGCCCTGATGGCCGGCATCTGGGCGGTGGTTCCCGCCGCTGGCCGTGGCACCCGCTTCGGCGGGCCCACGCCCAAGCAGTATCTGCTGGCCGGCGACCGCGTCCTGCTGGCCCATACCCTCGAGGCCTTGCTCTCGTACCCGGTCGTGGCCGGGGTGATGGTGGTGGTCGCCGAGGATGACGCCGACTGGCCGGGCTGGCAGTCACTGGCGGACAAACCCATTCTGACCTGCATCGGTGGGGCGACCCGCGCCGGTTCGGTGCTGGCCGGCCTGCATGCCTTGCCCGATGACGTGCGCGCCGATGATTTCGTGCTGGTGCACGACGCAGCACGCCCCAACCTGGCCGCGGCCGATCTCGGTCGCCTGCTGGAAGTCGGCCGTGCCGACCCGGTCGGGGCGATCCTGGCCGCACCGGTGCGCGATACGCTCAAGCGCGCCGGCGATGATGGCGGCATCGATGCCACCGAACCGCGCGAGCGCCTGTGGCGTGCGCTGACCCCGCAGCTGTTCCGCCGCCACCAGTTGGCGCGCGCGCTGCAGGAGGCGGCCGACGCCGGCGTGGAGGTCACCGACGAGGCCATGGCCATGGAGCGCCAAGGGCTGCGCCCGCTGCTGGTGGAAGGCAGCGAAGACAACTTCAAGGTCACCACCCCGGCTGATCTGTCCCGTTTCGAATTCGTGTTGTCGCGTCGCGAACCCTGACGTCCGCACGCGCCACACCCAACCGCAGGTTCCCGCAATGACCACGCCACAGTTTCCTCCCTTCCGCATCGGACAGGGCTACGACGTCCATGCCTTCGGCGAGGGCGACCACATCATGCTCGGCGGGATCCGCGTCGCGCACAGCTGTGGCGTGCTCGCGCACAGCGACGGCGATGTGATCCTGCATGCGCTGTGCGATGCGATGCTGGGTGCGCTGGCGCTGGGCGACATCGGTGTGCATTTCCCGCCGACCGACATGCGCTGGAAAGGCGCGGACAGCGCGCACCTGCTCGCGCACTGCAACGGGCTGCTGCGTGAGCGCGGCTGGCAGGTCGGCAACACCGACATCACCGTGATCTGCGAGCGGCCCAAGGTCGGCCCGCATGCGTTGGCCATGCGCGAGCGCATCGCCGCCGTGCTGGGGATCGCGCTGGACTGCGTGAGCGTCAAGGCGACCACGTCGGAGAAACTGGGCTTCACCGGCCGCAGTGAGGGCATTGCTGCCCAGGCCAGCGTGCTGTTGGTGGCGCTGTGATCCCGTTGCCGCTGGCGTTCGGTGCGCCGCTGCTCACCGCGAAGATCCGCACCACGCCCGAGGATTTCCAGGTCGACGAACTGCCGGCCTTCGAGCCCAGCGGCGAGGGCGAACACCTGCTGCTGACCATCCGCAAGCGCGGCGCCAATACCGTGCATGTCGCCAAGGTACTGGCCAAGTGGGCCGGGCTGCCGGACATGGCGGTCAGCTACGCCGGGATGAAGGACCGCCATGCGGTCACCACCCAGCGCTTCAGCGTGCACCTGCCCAAGCGCGTGGCACCGGACCCGGCACTGCTGGCTTCGGACGAGATCGAGGTGGTCGAGTCGACCTGGCACAACCGCAAGCTGCAGCGCGGTGCCCTGGCCGGCAATCGATTCAAGCTGGTGCTGCGCGATGTGCAGGGCGATGCCGCGGCCATCGAAGAACGCCTGTCGCATATCGCCTCGCGTGGCCTGCCGAACTGGTTCGGTGAGCAGCGCTTCGGTCGTGACGGTGGCAATGTGCCGGCGGCGCTGGCCATGTTCGGCGGGCGCCGCATGCGCCCGGACCAGCGCTCGCTGCTGCTCTCGGCCGCACGCTCGGCGCTGTTCAACCAGGTCCTGGCGGCGCGCGTGGAGCAGGGCAACTGGGACACGCCGCTGGAGGGGGAAGTGTGGATGCTCGATGGCAGCCGCAGTGTGTTCGGCCCGGAGCCGTGGACCGATCTGCTGGCTGATCGACTTGGCCGCTTCGACATCCATCCCAGCGGCCCGCTGTGGGGCGAGGGCGAGCTGCGCAGCACCGGTGCCGCCGCCGAACTGGAACGGGGCGCGGTCGCCGATGCGCAATCGCTCGCGCTGCGTGCCGGGCTGGAAAGCGCCCGCCTGAAGCAGGAGCGCCGCGCGCTGCGCCTGCGCCCGGCGATGCTGCAGCACCAGTGGCTGGCGGCGGACGTGCTGGAATTGAGCTTCGCGCTGCCGCCGGGTTGCTATGCCACCGCGGTGCTGCATGAGCTTGGGTCGGTGGAAGACGCCAGCCAGTCCGATACCTGAGCCACGTAGAGCCGACCGTTGGTCGGCTGCCTAGCTCAGCCGACCAACGGTCGGCTCTACCCCGTGCGTGTGGGGCGGGGGATTCCGGGGCAGGCGTCACCGGTTGCTCAGCAGTACCAGCACCGCGCCGGTGCCGCCCTGGCCGGCGGGCGCGGAATGAAATGCCAGCACGTCGTTGCGCAGCCTCAGCAGCCGATCGACCAGATTCTTCAACACGGGTGCGCCGCCATCGGATTGCAGTCCCTTGCCGTGGATGATGCGCACGCAGCCGTACTCATGCGCGTGGGCCTCCACCAGGAACTGCCGCACCAGCGTCTCGGCCTGGGCCACCGTCGCACCATGCAGGTCCAGTTCGTCCTGCACCGAATACTGCCCACGCTTGAGCCGCTGGAACATCCGCGGCGGCAGGTTCTCGCGCCGGTAGCTGGCGGTATCGCCGGCCTCCAGCGGGCTGCTGTCGCGCAGCAGCCGGGCGAATTCCCCGCGGGCCTCCTGTTCATCCTGCTCGGCCATCCGTGCGCGCGGTTTCGGCCGCGGCGTGGCTGGCGGCGCAGTCACCACCTTGCGCAGCGGTTTGACCTCGCCGATGGCGGCCCGGAACAGGGCTGCGGGATCTTCGTCTTCAGGATGTGACATGCGTACAGCCTAATGGGCGGACGAGGCGATGCCTACCGTTATCGGGGTAGGACGATCTGTCCGCTTGCGGCACAATAGCTGACGCACTTGCGCGGTCGTCCCGCTCCGGAAGGGGCAGGGCCACCGCCGCCAACAGTGGGAAGTGATGGAATCGAAGTCTTGAAAAATCAAGCGGTTAAATCGCAGATGCGGATCCTGGTGAGCAACGACGACGGTGTCGATGCCCCGGGCATCAAGATGCTCGCGACGGTATTGCGTGACGCCGGTCATGAAGTGACGGTGGTCGCCCCGGACCGGGATCGCTCCGGCGCCAGCAACTCGCTGACCCTGGATCTGCCGATCCGCATGAAGCGCATCGACCATTACACCTGCTCAGTGGCAGGCACGCCGACCGACTGCGTGCATCTGGCCCTGACCGGCATGCTCGAGTACGAGCCGGACATGGTGGTATCGGGCATCAACAATGCCGCCAACCTCGGCGATGACGTGATCTACTCCGGCACCGTCTCGGCGGCGATGGAAGGGCGCTTCCTGGGCCTGCCCGCGGTGGCGATGTCGCTGGTCACGCACAACCACGAGCCGCGCAACTTTGAAACGGCGGCCCGCGCCGCGGTCGAGATCGTGACCCGGCTCAAGGCCGATCCGCTGCCGGCCGACACCATCCTCAACGTCAACGTGCCGGACCTGCCGTGGAGCGAGGTCCGGGGCTTTGAAGTCACCCGGCTGGGCAACCGCCACCGTGCCGAAGGCTGCATCGCCCAGCGCGACCCGCGCGGCAATGAAGTGTTCTGGATCGGGCCGGCCGGACGTGAGCAGGATTCCGGCCCCGGCACGGATTTCCACGCGGTCCGCAACGGCTACATCTCGATCACGCCGATCCAGGTCGACCTCACCCGTTACCAGGCATTGGAAAAGGTGGCCAGCTGGGTGGCCGGGCTCACCGACGCGCTGGACCAGCCTTCATGAGCCCGCGCCTGCGCCTGCAGCCCGAAGCGGTCGGTATCGGCATGACCTCGCAGCGGGTCCGCGACCGTCTGGTCGATCGCCTGCGCGACGCCGGCATCACCGACGAAGCCACCCTCAATGCGATCCGCGTGGTGCCGCGCCACCTGTTCATCGATGAAGCACTGGCTTCGCGTGCCTATGAAGACACCGCGCTGCCGATCGGGCATGGCCAGACCATTTCGCAACCCTGGGTGGTGGCGCGCATGACCGAAGCGGTGCTGCAGTCCGCGCCGAAGACGGTGCTGGAAGTGGGCACCGGCTCGGGCTACCAGGCCGCCGTGCTGGGCGCGATCGGGCTGGAGGTGTACACGGTCGAGCGCATCGGTGATCTGCTGCGCCAGGCGCGCAAGCGTTTCCGTGCGCTGGGCATGAACATCCGCAGCAAGCATGACGACGGCCGTGTCGGTTGGGTTGAGCACGGCCCTTACGATGCGATCGTTGTGACGGCGGCGGCACCGGCGCTGGTCGATGCGCTGGTCGAGCAGCTGGCCGTGGGCGGCCGCCTGGTCGCGCCGGTCGGTGGCCCGGGCGCGCAGTCGCTGATCCAGTTGACCCGTCGCGATGACGGCAGTGTCGAACAGCAGGTACTGGCACCGGTCACGTTCGTACCGTTGCTGTCTGGCATGCTGGACTGATTCCAAGGAGCGTTGCGTCATGAAGATTTTTGGTCCGCTGTACGAGCGGGCAATGAAGTGGGCCGCGCACGAGCGCGCCCCGACCTATCTCACGGTGTTGAGTTTCATCGAGGCGATCATCTTCCCGGTGATGCCCGAGGTGATGCTGGCACCGATGTGCGTGGCCCAGCCAAAGCGCGGCTGGTGGTTCGCCACGCTCAGCCTGGCCGGCTCGATGGCCGGTGCGCTGGTCGGCTATGCGCTGGGCCATTTCGCCTTTGAAGCGCTCAAGCCGGCGTTCGCCGCGATGGGCATGCTGGGCAGCATCGAAGGCGGCATCGCCATCGTGCAGGCCAAGATGGCCGAGTCGCCCTGGGCGGTGTTCACCTTCCTGGTGCTGGGCGGTTTCATGCCGATCCCGATGAAGGTCTTCACATGGGCATCGGGTATCGTCGGCGTGCCGTTGCCGCAGTATTTCCTGAGCATGTTGATCGGCCGTGGCAAGCGCGTGTACGTGCTGGCGGCGGTCATTCGTATTGGCGGGCCGCGTGCGGAAGCTGCGCTGCGCCGTTGGATTGAACCGCTGGGCTGGATCGCGACCGCGCTGGTGGTCGTGCTGGTCGCCTGGCTTGTATGGAGGTCGAAGTTCGCATGAGTGCTGATCGTTTGAGCAAGGGAGTGCGCACCGGCGCGCTGCTGTTGGTGGTGTCGGCGCTGAGCGCCTGCGGCACTGCCACCGTGGTGCGGCCCTCGGGCTCGGGCGGCGTCGCCCACAGCACGCCACAGACCTCGGTGGCCAAGCCGGGCCAGACCGCTGTCGTGCGCCGCGGCGACACGCTGTATGCGCTGGCCCGCATCCACAACATCACCCCGCGCGATCTGGCTGCCTGGAACGGGCTGGCCGAGCCGTACACCATTTATCCGGGCCAGTCCCTGCGCCTGTTCCCGGGTGGCAGCGGCAGCCCCGGCCGTGCCCCGACCACCGTGGTCACTGCGCCGCGTCCGGGCGGCACGGCTCCGGCCGCCACCCCGGCACCGACCGTTGCGATCAAGAGCAACATCAGTTGGCGCTGGCCCGCCGATGGGGCCATCGTCGGCCGCTTCGTCGCCGGTGAAGCGACCAAGCAGGGCGTGGACATCGCCGGTACCAGCGGCCAGCCGGTCCGGGCGACCGCGGCGGGCGTGGTGGTGTACTCCGGTGCCGGCCTGGTCGGTTTCGGTGAGCTGATCATCATCAAGCACAGCGACCAGTGGCTGTCGGCGTATGGCCACAACCGCAAGCGCCTGGTCAACGAAGGGCAGAGCGTGAAGGCCGGCGAGCAGATCGCCGAGATGGGCCGCACCGGCGCCGCGCGCGACATGCTGCACTTCGAGATCCGCTACAACGGCAAGCCGGTCGACCCGCTGCTGTACCTGCCGCCGAAGTAACCACGAAAAAGGCCGCCCCAGGGGCGGCCTTTTCTGAACGGAATCGCCGGTCTCACCCCTTCAGGATGAATGCCGCCGCCACCTTGCGACCCTCGCTGGCGAGGATGTTGAAGGTCCGTGCGGCCGCCGGGTTGTTCATCACTTCCAGTCCAATCCCCCGGGTCAGGCACGCGGCCATGACCGCCGCGGGCGGGAACACCTGGGTATCGCCCGTGCCCAGCACCACCAGCGCCGGGTTCAGCGCCAGCACCGGCTGCAGGTCTTCCGGGGTCAGGCGGGTGATGTCCGCCACCGGCCAGGCTTCGATCAGCGTGTCCGGGGCCAGGATGAAACTGGCCGCCAGGGTCCGGTCATTCACCTTCGCGCTGCGGCCATCGGCGGCACGCAGGGCATAGGCGTAGTCGGGGATTTCGTGGCTCAGCTGCATGGGCGTTCCGGGATCAGCCGCGCGGCAGGACGATCTGGCGCTGTTCCTTGCTCGGGCGGTACAGCACGGCCACGTGGCCGATGCGCTGCACCAGCGCGCTTTCGCTGGCACTGACCAGCTCGGCGATCAGGGCGTCACGGGCCTCGCGGTCTTCGGCAGCGACCTTGACCTTGATCAGCTCGTGGCGCTCCAGCACCTCTTCCAGTTCAGCCAGGAAGGCCGGTGTCACCCCCTTGCCGCCGATCTGGAGCAGGGCTTTCAGATCATGCGCGTGGCCGCGGAGGAAACGGGTTTGGGAAGACGTCAGGGCGATAGCCATTCAGGAACAAGCGGTTAACTGGGGCGATCAGGGTATCATGACCTCCCCATCGGACCCGCATCTCAATGGCAACCCGCAGCAAAAGCAGTCAACGTTGGTTGAAAGAGCACTTCGCCGACCCCTTCGTGAAGAAGGCCCAGGCCGAGGGCATGCGCTCGCGCGCGGCCTACAAACTGGAGGAGCTGCTGGAGCGGGATCGGCTGCTGAAGCCGCACATGGTCGTGGTCGACCTGGGCGCCGCCCCGGGCGGCTGGTCCCAGCAGGTCCGCCGCCAGATCGGCGATACCGGCCGGGTGCTGGCCCTGGACATCCTGGAGATGCCGCCGCTGGCCGGCGTGGAGTTCCTTCACGGTGACTTCAGGGAGCAAACCGTCCTATCGGAGTTCGAAGCCATGCTGGGGGATCAGCCGGTAGACCTTGTGCTCTCGGATATGGCCCCCAATAAGAGTGGAATGGACGCGGTGGACCAACCGCGGATGATGCACCTGGCGGAGTTGGCGTTGGAGTTTGCCGACAACCATCTCAAGCCCGGTGGCGCGTTCCTGATCAAGCTGTTCCAGGGCGTGGGCTTTGACGACTATGTGCGCGAAATGCGCCGCCGGTACGACAAAGTGGTGATCCGCAAGCCTGAAGCGTCCCGTAAGCGCTCGCCCGAGGTGTACGCCTTGGGGCAGGGAAAACGCGCGCAGATCAAGTAAGCTCAACCATACGAATCGCGTCAGGAATTAGAGGAACACCGGAGCCAATGAGGATGAACGACTTGACCAAGAACCTCCTGCTATGGGTGGTCGTCGCCGTCGTGCTGATGGTGGTCTTCCAGAGCTTCTCGCCGAAGAGCAGCGGAGCCGGCGCGCAGGGGGCGACGTACTCGCAGTTCCTGGACCAGGTGGACAGCGGCAACATCCAGAAAGTAGTGCTGGGCGAAATGCGCGGCGGTGCCAACGATGTGACCTATACCACCCGCAGCGGCCAGACCAGCACCATCACCGCGCCCTACGATCGTGACCTGATCAACGTGCTGCGCGGCAAGAAGGTGGAATTCGAACAGGCACCTCCGTCCAGCGGCATCTCGCTGGGCGCGATCCTGATGAACTTCCTCCCGGTGATCCTGATCATCGGTTTCTGGATCTTCATCATGCGCCAGATGCAGGGCGGTGGCGGCGGGGCCAAGGGCGCGATGTCCTTTGGCAAGTCGCGCGCCAAGCTGCAGGGCGAAGACCAGATCAAGGTCACCTTTGCTGACGTCGCCGGTTGCGACGAGGCCAAGGAAGAAGTCGGCGAACTGGTCGACTTCCTGCGCGACCCGACCAAGTTCACCAAGCTGGGCGGCAAGATTCCGCGCGGCGTGCTGATGGTCGGCCCGCCGGGTACCGGCAAGACCCTGCTGGCCCGTGCGATCGCCGGTGAAGCCAAGGTCCCGTTCTTCTCGATCTCCGGTTCGGACTTCGTGGAAATGTTCGTCGGCGTCGGCGCCAGCCGCGTGCGCGACATGTTCGAGCAGGCCAAGAAGCAGGCACCGTGCATCATCTTCATCGATGAAATCGACGCTGTCGGTCGCCATCGCGGCGCCGGCCTGGGCGGCGGTCATGACGAGCGCGAGCAGACCCTGAACCAGCTGCTGGTCGAAATGGACGGTTTCGAGGGAGGCGAGGGCGTGATCGTCATCGCCGCCACCAACCGTCCGGACGTGCTCGATCCGGCGCTGCTGCGCCCGGGCCGTTTCGATCGCCAGGTCGTGGTCGGCCTGCCGGACGTCAAGGGCCGCGAGCAGATCCTCAAGGTGCACATGCGCAAGCTGCCGCTGGCCGACGATGTCGAGCCGATGGTGATCGCACGCGGTACCCCGGGCTTCTCCGGTGCGGACCTGGCCAATCTGGCCAACGAAGCCGCGCTGTTTGCCGCACGTGGCGGTGAGAAGGAAGTCCGCATGGACCACTTCGACCGTGCCCGCGACAAGATCCTGATGGGTGCCGAGCGCCGTTCGATGGCGATGAGCGAAGAAGAAAAGACGCTCACCGCGTATCACGAAGCCGGCCACGCCATCGTCGGCCGTCTGGTGCCCGAGCACGATCCGGTCTACAAGGTCACCATCATTCCGCGCGGTCGCGCGCTGGGTGTGACGATGTACCTGCCGGAAGGCGACAAGTACTCGATGAACCGCGTGGCGATCGAATCGCAGCTGTGCTCGCTGTATGGCGGGCGCGTGGCTGAAGAGCTGATCTTCGGCACCGACAAGGTCACCACCGGTGCGTCCAACGACATCGAGCGCGCCACCAAGATGGCCCGCAACATGGTCACCAAGTGGGGCCTGTCCGACGAGCTCGGTCCGATCGCCTACGGTGAAGAGGACGATGAAGTGTTCCTCGGCCGTTCGGTGACGCAGCACAAGAGCGTGTCGGATGACACCGCGCGCCGGATCGACGAAGTGGTCCGCAGCATCCTGGACAAGGCCTACGCCCGTACCACCGAGCTGCTGACCGCCAACCTGGACAAGCTGCACACGATGTCCCAGCTGCTGCTGCAGTACGAGACCATCGATGCGCCGCAGATCAACGCCGTGATGGAAGGGCGCGATCCGCCGCCGCCGGCAGGCTGGGGCAAGTCCCCCAGCAACAAGGATGGCGGCAACAACGACAAGGGCGGCGATGCCCGTCCGGTCGCCCCGATCGCCGGCCCTGCCGAGCAGATCTGAGGGGTGCCCACGTAAGTGACGAAGGCCGGGGAAACCCGGCCTTCGTCGTTTCGGTCAGGTCATAATGACCGTCCGTTTTCGTTCCCGTTCTGGAGTCGCCATGTCCGCACCCCCGCCGCAACCGGTCTCGCACACCACTGAAATGGTGATCGCCACGATCATTGGCGTGGCCATCGGCCTGACCCGCGACAACTTCCTGCTCGGCGCCGGCATCGGCATCGCGGTCGGTGTGCTGATGAGCATCGCCAAGACGGTGTACGTGGAGCGCAAGCGCCGCCAGCGCTGAGGGCACGCTTCGTCAGCGCGACCGGCAGGCGCTCGCGTGGTCCGGCGTAAACTACGCGCTGGCGTACTTTGTGGATCTGCCCATGTTCGATATCTCCCCCCAGCTCGATTGCGGCGGCCGCCTGCTGCGGCTGGATCGCCCGCGGGTCATGGGCATCGTCAACGTCACCCCGGATTCGTTCTCCGACGGCGGTAAGCACGACAGCGTCGAGTCCGCGGTCGCGCATGGGCTGCAGTTGGTGGCCGAAGGGGCCGACCTGCTCGACATCGGCGGCGAGTCAACCCGGCCCGGTAGTGCGCCGGTGCCGCTGGATGAGGAGCTGCGCCGGGTCATCCCGGTGATCGAACGCCTGGCGCGCGAAACGTCCGTGCCGATCAGCATCGACACCTTCAAGCCCGAGGTAATGCGCGCCGCGGTTGCGGCCGGTGCGGGTCTGATCAATGACATCCATGCACTGCGCCAGCCCGGTGCGCTGGCGGCTGCCGCCGAACTCGGTGTGCCGGTGGTGCTGATGCACATGCAGGGCGAACCGGGCAGCATGCAGGACACGCCGCACTACGACGACGTGGTCGCCGAAGTGCATCGCTTCCTGACCGAGCGGATGTTCCAGGCCGAGATGGCCGGTGTCGCCAAGAAGCACCTGATCATCGATCTGGGCTTCGGCTTCGGCAAGACCACCGAGCACAACATGATCCTGCTGGCCCGCTCGGACCGCTTTCTCGAGCTGGGCGTGCCGATGCTGGCCGGCCTGTCGCGCAAGCGCAGCATCGGTGAGCTGACCGGCCGTGAGCACCCGCGTGACCGCGTGGCCGGTTCGGTCGCCGCGCACCTGATCGCCGCCCAGCGGGGTGCGATGCTGCTGCGCGTGCACGATGTCGCGGCCACCGTGGATGCATTGAAGGTCTGGGCGGCGGTCGATGCCGTGCCGATGCCGCGGGTGTCGGCCGCACCGGCGATGCCGCGCTGGCCGGACGAGGACTGATGGCCGTCGACCAACGTCCGCTGGCGATCGCGGTGATGGGCCCGACCGCGTCGGGCAAGACCGCCACCGCGATCGCGCTCGCCCAACTGCTGGGCGGCGAGATCGTCAGCGTGGATTCGGCGCTGGTCTATCGCGGGCTGGACATCGGCTCGGCCAAGCCCGATGCCGCCGAGCGCGCGCAGGCGCCGCATCATCTGCTGGATGTCCGGGACCCGTGGCAGACCTATTCGGCGGCAGAGTTCGCCGGCGACGCGGCGAGGGCCGTGCGCGACATCATTTCGCGTGGTCGGATGCCGATTCTGGCCGGTGGCACCGGGTTGTACTTCCGCGCGCTGCTGCAGGGCCTGTCGCCGATGCCCGAGGCCGATCCGGCCACGCGGGCGCAGATTGCCGCCGAGGCGGCCGAGCAGGGGTGGGCGGCGATGCACGCCCAGCTGGCCGGCATTGATCCGGCGGCGGCAAAGCGCATTCATGCCACCGACCCGCAGCGCATCCAGCGGGCGCTGGAGGTCCATCGCCTGACCGGCACCCCGATCAGCGACTGGCAGAAGCTGCCCGGCGTGGACCGTCTGCCGGTCCGGGCGCTCAAGCTGGTGTTGGCCCCGCGCGAGCGCAAGGTGCTGCACCAGCGCATCGAAACCCGTTTCGACGCCATGCTTGCGCAGGGATTTCTCGAGGAAGTGCGTGGCCTGCGCGCCCTGCCCGCCATGGCCGCGGTGGCCGCGCCGCTGGATCTGCCGGCGGTGCGTGCAGTGGGCTACCGACAGGCCTGGGAGTACCTGGACGGGCAGGGGACGGCCGCAGAGTTCCGTGAGCGCGGCATCCAGGCCACCCGCCAGCTGGCCAAGCGCCAGCTGACCTGGTTGCGCGGGGAGCTTGATGCGCGCTGGTTCGATCCCCATCTAGACAGGGCTTCCTTGGCAGATGCGGTGTCGACCTTCGTCGCACGCTGAGTCCACGCCTTCACGCACCCGCCCCGTGTACCATCAAGGGTTCCGGCGGGCGGCGGGGGCCGTGGCAACTGCCGGAAGACCATAAAAACAATAATCAGGAGTGTGCAATGTCCAAGGGGCAATCGCTGCAGGATCCGTTTCTGAATGCACTTCGGCGCGAACGTGTGCCGGTGTCGGTGTATCTGGTCAATGGCATCAAGCTGCAGGGAACGATTGAATCGTTCGACCAGTTCGTGGTGCTGCTGCGTAACACGGTGAGCCAGATGGTGTACAAGCACGCCATTTCGACCGTGGTGCCGGCACGCAATGTGAAGGTCGGGCCCGGTGGTGGCTATGTGCAGTCCAATGATGGCGCCGAGGGCGTCCAAGGTGATGACGACGTTGAGTGACCGCGTGAAAAATTCTGGAGAACTGCGTGTTTGACCGTTCCAAGCGAGGCGAACACGCACTCCTGATCCAGCCGCATGTCGGCCGGCTTGAAGATGACGTGCTTGAAGAGTTCACCGATCTGGCCCGCTCCGCCGGGGCCAGCATCGCGGCCACGTTGACCGCGCGCATCGATCGGCCCAATCCGTCGATCCTGATCGGCAGCGGCAAGCTGGATGAGGTCAAGGCCGCGGCCGATGCGACCGGCGCCGACCTGATCCTGGTCAACCATGCGCTGTCGCCGGGGCAGGAGCGCAACCTGGAGCGGTTCCTGGAACGGCGCGTGATCGACCGCACCGGGCTGATCCTGGATATCTTCGCCCAGCGTGCGCGCAGCCACGAAGGCAAGCTGCAGGTCGAGCTGGCGCAGCTGCGCCACATGTCCACGCGGCTGATCCGCGGCTGGACCCATCTGGAGCGCCAGCGCGGCGGTTCCATCGGTCTGCGCGGCCCGGGTGAAACCCAGCTGGAAACCGATCGCCGCCTGCTGCAGAAGCGGGTGGAACAGCTGCAGAAGAAGCTGGAAAAGGTGGAAGTGCAGCGCACCCAGATGCGCCGTGCCCGCCTGCGCAGCGAGCTGCCGCGCGTGGCCTTGGTGGGCTACACCAACGCCGGCAAGTCGACCCTGTTCAACGCATTGACCGGTGCCGAGGCGTATGCCGCGGACCAGTTGTTCGCGACGCTGGACCCGACCGTGCGCCGCATCGCGCTGCCGGGCGGCAGCGTTGTGCTCGCCGATACCGTCGGCTTCGTCCGCGACCTGCCGCATGATCTGGTGGCAGCGTTCCGCTCGACCTTGTCTGAAGCCCGCGAAGCGGACTTCCTGCTGCACCTGGTGGATGCCGCCGATCCGCACCGTGAGGAGCGCATCGCGCAGGTGGATGAAGTGCTGACCGCCATTGGTGCGGGCGATCTGCCGCAACTGCTGGTGTTCAACAAGATCGACCGCATCGATGGGGCCGAGGTCCGTCACGACGGGCAGGACGGCATCCCCGACAACGCACGCCGCGAACGGGTCTGGATTTCCGCCCGCGACAACGT
>Ga0213827_1001279_pt1 | contig 14741 bp, 8 predicted proteins | sample MC6MC0898MG_FD_180669 | JGI IMG/M metagenome (GOLD analysis project Ga0213827, IMG submission 180669) | Enriched soil aggregate microbial communities from Iowa State University, Ames, United States - MC6-MC0898-MG | ecosystem: Environmental > Terrestrial > Soil > Unclassified | place: USA: Iowa...
AATATGAGTGTTGGACCAGTATGGTAGAAACGGCTCTCTAAATGTAGTGACGTGCTTTCCGTCCATGGAGTCCTCTTCCACCCCTGCGCCGAACCATTCATCGGGAAGCGGTTGGAGCGCGTTCGGATTTCGAATCAGAACTGTGCCTTCTCGCCAAGTTTCTCGACCATGGCGAGGATCTCCAACCTCATACAAGAATCCTTCGGGAAGGGCCGCATTCGGATCGTGTTGATAACACGTACCGTAGCGAATCATCCGAGCGTCCGAAGTTCTGTACGACCCCTCCATGCCCATTCGAGCAAATTTTGGTATTGTTCCAGCGTTGCAAAATAACACCGCTGAAATATTTTCTGCTTCAGGTTGTTGGAAAAATCCGGAAGGTATTTTTTTGGCGGCAACCTGGTGATGTTCGACGTTTCTTTCCGTGATGATTAACTGACCGTCATCATCGTGATACCAGTCCTGCTCAAAGCCAAAGAGATAGCGACTGAGCGCCGTCGAAGCGGTGCTGAGTGAGCCGTCTGCATGGAAGTCTTGAATGGCGATCACGAAAGGACGTCCCGCGACGTGTGGCTCTAGCCAGTAGCGTTGACGCAACTTTGAAAATAGTGGACTGCCAAGTCGAATGGGCACATTATTACGGAGGTACTCAGCGCGTTCCTGTGGTGTCTGTTCCTTTGGCACGAGACAGTAAGGTTTCAATCCGCCGTTAGAAGGCGCGCTAGCCGTTACAGCTTCTACGGCCACGGTCAATCCACCCCTAGAAATTAAGAAATCCGGACGATTCTGTTTGCGATTAATTTCGTGCCCCGATTCCACGAACATCGCAAACAAAAACAGTTCAAATGTTCTTGAGTCAAAACCCGTGGTCTGGAACTGCTCCACAAAGTTACCATCGGGATCAATGAAGGCTGCTTGCAGCTCACGCAATTGCTCCCGAGCGGGCCCATATGCAGGCAGGTCGCGGAGCGTACAAAATTGGGGATGCAAAGATTCCTCAGATTTCCCCAGATCAGCGAAAAGATCGACAGCCATAAGCGTAATAATTAGATGTTTGAATTCAGAAGTATGACGCAGTTTCGGTCCAATTCTCTTGTCATCACGCCACTTCACGTCAATCTATTGACCGTCGCTCACCGGTGAGAAGAGAGTTACACAGGTTTCACGCTGTCAGTCCGGATCGAAAACAACAGAGCCCGAGAAACTGCTCCCAGCCAGTGGCTGCCTGTGAACACAAAGAAAAACGGCCACGCAACGAAAAAAGTCAGCTAATTTAAAGGGACTGCGTAACATTGAGCCTGCGTCAAACGCCGTTTCAAATGCCTGAACTATTGGCCATGAAGTAAGTGCTATTCGACGAAGCGCCGATAGCCTCGCTCTGCCGGAGGCAAGACAGTAAGTCTGTGACTGACGTCCGGGGCTCTTTCTGTTATACCGTCTACAAGGCGACCCAGGAAGACTTGCAACTCCATGCAGCAGGTTGCCAAGGTGCCCAGGAGCTTTTCTCTCGGGCCGCCCTCAATCGGCTTGTGGTCAACCGTTTAGCCACTAAGTTGACCAATTAAAGCCTGTATATCGTTCCGTTCAAACGAAATATCCTCCCAGTTGTGCGCGAACTGATTGCGAACCTTTCGCAGGATTTCCATGTCCTGGAACTGTTCCTCCGTCACCAAACCGAAAGCGTACACCGCTTTTATACGGCTGCCGAAGGTTCCCAATGGCGCATTGAAACCTTCCACCAGGTCTTTCGTGGCTTTGCAGGAACGGAAATATGCCAGCAGCAATCGACCCAATGTATCTTCCAAAAATGTACCAAGAGACAAAACCATAGCTTGATCGCCTTGCTTTCGGATTTCACTCATGAAACGATTGAGCTTGTCTAGGGAGTACCGCTCATTGGCTTCGTGCTGAGCGCTGCATGTGTGCGTGTATTTCTGTTTCATGCTCGTTCTCAGTATGCGTGGCCTAACGCAGAAATGACCGGATGAAGGTAGGCGAACGAATGCCCGCCGATGGAGATTTCCCATCAATTCCAAAACTAGATGTCGCCGCGCTAGACATAGGTAAGCTTGTACCCTGCGTTTCCAGCAAGAACCCTGAGAATGATTGCTGCCTCGTTGCGGAACTTTTGAAGTTCGTTACAGAACTTCAGCCACTTCGGATCGCGGCTGTCGCAATGCAACGACCGTAGATCAATACTCGCGCCGATGTTACGCAGAAACCTGTCAACAGCAGCTTGAAGCGAATAGATAACCGGGAATAGATCTGAATCCGGGTTTATTGCGGCTCTCGTTTGCACGAGTCGCGCACGAATCATGTCGAGAGATTCAAGGACACGCGGCGGAAACTCTGCATCCATGCCCTCATACAGAACACGCCGACTATCGAAGAATGAAAGCAAATCGCGGACCTCCTGGTGCTACCGCTTGTCATTGCGAAGATTGAGGAGTGCCGCCTCGAGATCCCTACCCACAATCCGAGAAACAAGATCCTGGTGATTCTTCTTCCACTTAAATAGTTCAGTGGCAGGAAAGCGCGATGGATCACCGTCGATCTCTGAATGGCAGTTCTTGCAGAGCCACAGACCGTTTGCACTGCTTGCGGGGGCAATCTGGGCGTGCGCCGATGCGGCAGAGGCACGCGGCCCTTTCGAACCGGACGGAAGAACGTGTGCAGCTTCGGCAATCCGCCTCGGACGCCCGTCAACAGCCGCATACCCAGTGAAACACAGGCATGCGGGATTTTGACAAATTAGCATCGCACTCTGCGAGATTTCCCTAATAACCATGGCCGAAAAATTATGTTCTCTCACTCACAAATTCCTTTTGGTTGTGACGTCTAAATCGATTATGCCGCAGAACTCGCGGGATAATGTGGGGATGCAGGATATCTGGACATTGCTGCTTCTTGAAAGTGATTTGCAGGATGGATTTGCAACCACTTCACGATTCAAAACACCCAGATATGGAAATTCCGTTACCGCCTCCCACCAGCACTGGGCAAACCATAGCGTGCCGCAAAGTGAAATTTGAATACGCCATGTGTAAGTTTCGGGAGTCAGCCTTGTTGAGTGGTGCATCACTGACTGCTTTGGGGGGGAATGAGCAATGCCGCCTTTGAGTCGGAAGCGGACGACGTCAATGGTCTTGACGGACCTGCTCCGGCGGGTACTGAACGACCTGGGATAAGCTGTTCTCTGATATAGCTCGTGTATCGCACTCGAAGTTCACCCGCCTACTCGAAGTGGGCAAGTCAACCAACCTCCATTGGGTTGGGTAAGGGATTTCCGCTTGCTTGTCCTACCCCCAGCATACGTGCAGTTCCTCATGCTGCGGCTCAGTGAATCTCGCAGATGCATCCTATGCACCCATCTAGTCGCGGTGGATCGGCTCATGCCAAGGTAAGCAGGTCGTTCAGATAAAAATCGAGTCACTCTCGCTCAGTGACGCGCTTAGTTCAAGCTCCATGGTGGCATCTACGTGCTGATGGCCGTGTAGCCAGTCCGCGCACTTGCAATAGCGATAACTATGGGGGGAGCAGGTCACACCCTCTCCGTTGAATAGGTGAGGAACGCTCCAAGTCCGCTGTTACCTGATATGGTTCGTGCATCACCCAAACGCTTTCCGAAATCCGATCAACCCAAGGCATTGAAACTTAATTGCGTGCCTACTGACATCGGAGGAAGCACGCCGTGCAGCGCTTTGAGTAGCCAGGCCTCATAAGCGGAGGCAGACCTGAACTTTCAACAACCCAGACAAAAGGCCCACGCTATGCATGGGCCCTATTTAACTCTTCGGAACGGCGCCCGCGAAAATGCTATTCGCAAACTGCGCCTCATTGAGGCACCCCGTTCGACTGGACAGCTAAGCTAAGTGACTCCAGTCCTGCTCCACGAACCTCGACCGTAACGTCACTCCGGCCGGACTCATCGTCGATTTCAGCAACGTCAGCATATCAAGGGAGTCAGGGCGAGTGCGCAGACACGCGAGATCAATTGCAGTCACCATCCACAATGCAAATCCGGGTAGGCCCATATCAAGCTTCACCGGCGCCTTTAGCCCGCAGCCATCTGACAACGGTGGACTGGCTCACATCCAGCTGGCCTGCCACTTGCCGCGAGGTCAAACCTGATGCGGTCAGTATCGCAGCCCTGTCCCGCACCTCTTGAGTGGCGATCCTCCGCGCTACGCCCGAGGCCCGCCCTCGAGCCGCCTGAATAGCCCGGAAGCCACTTGGCGTAAATCGCTTCCACACCCAACGTGTGACGCTGCGTGCAATGCTCTTCACCTCTACGAAGCCCAATGGGGCAGGGAAAGTTCGGTTCAGGGATACAGCCTCCCGCAAGAGCCATTCAAAAAAAAGCTCGTCTCCTGCCGGTCGCCAGAACGCCTTTACCTGCAAGTACGCCTGCTGTCTCAAGCCTTCGAATAACCAGCAATTCCGCCCCAAGGCGGCATAGTCCGGATTGATTCGATCTGCTCTCATCTCCTCCAAACGAGGCAGCTCAACATATTCAGCGAGTTCACTGAGCTCGTATTGAACGTCGTTCGCGGGCTGCCATAGATGCCAGTTAGCATGCAACGGATTCTTCGCCAGAGGGCCTCGAAACGCGCGATCAGCCACAAGCTTACGGTTGTAGGCGTACTCAATGGCCGCAAGATAAGCCAAGGGCTTCTGAAGACCGGCGTCCGTCTTGCACACTGGACTGGCAAGCGCATATCCGTAGTGCGCATGGCCGTTGGCGGGATTCACGGCAACATAGGTGGGCGGAGGGAGATTACAGTCTGCCCAGGTGTGAGAGGCCTCTTCTTCGTCGATGTCGAACTGGAGCCAGCACACATGCGCCGGCGGGTTGAGTTGAATGTAGGGTTCCGTTAAGGCAGTCGCTAACGGCCGAACACGGCAACGGTCTTTCTCTGGTCCACACCACGGCCGACGTGGCGCAGACGCTTCAATGCGAGCAAGCAAAGCTGCTGACATGGCACGCCTAAATGACGTGCCGCAACGAAATCAATGTTTCCTAACTGAGCAGCAATATGTCCTCGCCGCTGCGGCGGGTTTTATCTTGAATGCTGGCGGGCGAGCAGACCTCTTCCGCTGCCCGCCAGCAATCCCCATCAGATGCCAAAACTAGGCAATAGCGCGAGTCCGCGATGGCATTTCACGCAAGAACTGCACTCGAATGACGTTGCTCGTGGTCGGGTCGCCGACGCGCTGAGCAGGCACGCCCACCGTCGTCCCGGAAGCCAGTTCGATAGCCCTGGGCACAGCCAGAGCATTCGCCGCGCCAGGTAACGGTTCCGATCGAGCCGCCTCCACCGCACGCATTCGCGCCGCCAATTCCTGTGCAGTCGGGTTGTAGTACCTCATGGCCATTTGCAGCGTTTTCCAGCCCATGATTTTGGCCAGCTCCTGAGGCATCATGTGCGGAGCCAAGCGAGTCGCCGCTTCGTGACGAAGATCGTGAAAGTGCAAATCAAGCAAACCAGCAGCAATGCAGGCTGCCTTGAAATCGCAATCCAGCTTGCCGGTCTCGTGATAGCCCTTGATGACCTTCTCGGTCGAACGAGGAAGGTTCTGAAGGACGCGTACAGCCTCGAGATTCAAGCCCACTGATCGCTTGCTGCCATTGCGGGCCTTTGTCAGGTTCATGACGCCGCCTTTCAGATCAACCTGAGACCACTCGAGAGTCAGGAGCTCGCCGGCACGCAAACCCGTGGCCAGCGAAAGTCGAATGCATGCTTCCAGCCAAACTGGTTGCCGAACGCGCTCGTCACTGACTCCCGAGAGGAGCCGGGCTTCCTCATCCCCACGAAGCCGACGCTCACGGCCTTCGGGTGCCGACGGCCGCCTTACGTCCTTCAAGGGATTGTCGAGTGGCCAGTTCCACTCCTTCTTGCCAATCGTGTACAGATGCGAGAGCAGCGCCAGCTCCAATCGCACCGTGTTGGCACTGCCTACTTGTGCGGTCCGCTCATTGCGGTACTTAGCAAAGTCAGAGGACTGAAGAGTGCTCAGCTCACGCTTGGCCAGTGGATGCTTCTTCAGCAGTCGAATTCGATTGCGCTCATTGCGCTGCCCACCTACGGCCTTGGTCGGGACGACTTCGTCCATGTAGCGGTCCAAGGCATCGCCGAGGGTCAGTTTCGCGACGGGGCGCAGGTCTCTGAATTTCCCCTCGTCCATTTGCCCTTCGTGCTTTCGCACCCACCGTTCGGCGTCGTCTTTGGTCAAGAACGTCTGGGTCTGCCGCGGGAAGCCTTTACGACGAATGTCTGCTTGGTACTGGTACTCACCGCGCTTCTGAATGTTAGCCATGCTGCTTATCTCACAATTTGAGGATTGAGGTATAAGCGCCAACGCGGAAGGGCCCTTGCTTCGCGGAGCTCCGTTTCGCCGAAAACTGCCAGCAAACAGAGGCAGAAATTTTTTCTGTAACAGCGCTCGAAGGTCGCTGCCACAATCCGCCAAAACACCGAAGTGCGTTAGAAGTGCGGTCAAAATTCCTAGAAAGCAAAAAGCCCACCGTTTCCGGTGGGCTAAGCGCTTGATACTACTAGAGAATTCTGGTGGGCTGTGAGTGGCTCGAACACTCGACCTACGGATTAAGAGTCCGCTGCTCTACCAACTGAGCTAACAGCCCTGCAATCCACTCAGTTCCGATTCGTTTTCAGCTGTGCTAACCGTTGCCGGCGTGTTGCCGATACGTTGCTGCTGTCTGCGTTTCGTTATGTGTGTAGTGCGAAGAAGCAAGATTATATGTAGGTTTTTTGGTTTGTGCAAGTCGTGTGCGAAAAAACTTTTCTGACGTGCGATATCAAGCGGCGTAGCCGCCGTCCACCGCCAGGCTCGCGCCCGTGATGTAGCGGCCTTCGGGGCCCGCCAGGAAGGCCACCATCCCGGCGATGTCGCGCGTTTCGCCATAGTGCGGCAAGGACAGCACGGCCACCAGTTCGCCCGCGCGTTCGCCGTCCGCCGGGTTCATGTCGGTGTTGATCGGGCCGGGGTGCACCACGTTGACGGTGATGCCGCGCGTGCCCAGGTCTCGCGCCAGGCCCTGGGTCAGGCCAATCAGTGCGGACTTGCTGGCGGAGTACAGGGCCACGCCGGCGCGACCGGCGCGAGCGGCCAGGCAGCTGCCGATATTGATGATGCGCCCGCCGTCGGGCATTGACGCCTGCGCCGTGCGGATGGCGACGAAAGGCGCACGCACGTTGATGTCCATCGTGCGCTCGTAGTCGTCCAGGCTGGTGTCGCCGATCAGGCCTGCGACAAAAATCCCGGCGTTGTTGACCAGTACGTCCACCGGCCCCAGCTCCGTGATGGCCGCTTCCACCGCCTGCCGCACAGCCAGCGCGTCTTCGGAATCGGCCTGGATGGCGCGCGCCCGGCGCCCGTCCACGGACAGTTCCTTGGCGAGCGCCTGCGCGGCGTCCGCAGACGACGCGCTGACATAGGTGAACGCCACGTCGGCGCCGTCGGCCGCCAGGCGCCGCACGATGGCCGCGCCGATGCCACGGCTGCCGCCCGTCACGAAAGCCACTTTTCCAGTCAGGTTGCCCATCGTTCTTCCTTAATTTGTAGTGATCAGTACAAATATCATCACCGGACCATGCCACGCTCGTCAATCATTTTTTTATCGATCAACACAAAATATTGGTCGCGAGTAAAATCGCGCCATGGCAGAACGTGGGCGCCCCCGGAACTTCGACCGGGCCCAGGCCTTGCAAAAGGCCATGGAAGTCTTTTGGTCGAAGGGATATGAAGGAGCATCGCTAACCGATCTGACGGAAGCGATGGGCATCAACTCGCCCAGTCTTTATGGGGCATTCGGCTCAAAAGAAGGACTATTTCGTGAAGCGGTCGAGCTCTACCGCGAAACGGAAGGCGGCTCGTCCCGGCGCGCGCTGCAAGACGCGCCCACCGCCCGCGGCGGCATCCAGTCCATGTTGCTTGCCGCCGCCGAACGCTTCACCGCCCCCGGCCTGCCGCCTGGCTGCATGATCGTGCTGGGCGCGCCGTCGGGCAGCGTCAATCACGCCAGCGTCGGCGGCTTCCTGTGCGACAACCGCCGCGAGATGCAAGGCCGCATCCTGGCCCGACTGAACGCGGGCGTCGCCCAGGGCGAACTGCCTGCCGGCGCCGACACGAAGAGTCTCGCGGCCTTCTACACGACCGTACTGCACGGCATGTCCATCCAGGCGCGCGACGGCGCTACCCGCAAGACTTTGCAAGCGGTGGCGCGCCAGGCCATGTGCGCCTGGGATGCGCTGACCGGGGGCATGCCCCCTTCCGGCGTTCCGCCGGGCCCCGCCCGATCCTGACGGAGTCGGCCATGTTCCGCATCGACCTTCGGCGCCTGATCCTGTGGATCAGCCTGCTGTCGGTCATTCTGGTGCTGGCCGGCGGCCTGCACGCCAGTTATCTGGTGCAGCGCGATCTGTTGCTGCACAACGCGCTGGAGGTCAACCGCGTCTATGCCTCCAAACTAGCCTCGACCACCGATACCTTCCTGAACGACGTAAGACGGTATCTGGCCTACAGCGCTGACGTGCTGGCCGACATGGAAACCCGGCCCGCGCTGATGGCCGAAGAAACGCGTCGCCAGCAGGAACAACTGGGGCACTTCAATTCCAGCGTGATCGTGTCGTCGCAGGGCAAGGTGATCGCCGTGTCCTCCGCCTATCCGGAATTGCTGGGCCAGCAGTTGACGAGCGAGGCGTCCAAGACCGCCATCCGAACCAAGCAGCCCATCATCAGTGAGCCCTACCAGACCAGCACCGGCCGCTGGCTGATTCTGTATTCGCATCCCATCTTCTCCCACGACTATCGCTATCTTGGCTATATCGCGGGCACGCTGTATCTGCATGAAGACAATGTGCTGGACCGCCTGCTGGGCCAGCATTTCTATCGCGACGATTCCTTCTTGTATGTGGTGGACCGCAACGGCACACTGATCTTTCACCCCGACCGCAGCCGGCTGGGGCACAAGGCGCCCGACGACGAAGCCTTCGCCGCGGCCCGGCGCGGCGAAACCGGAGAACGGCGCTTCACGGACAGCCAGGGCCGCGACATGCTGGCGGGCTATGCGCCAGTGCCCAGCACCGGTTGGAGCATCATTGCGCAGCGTCCGGTGGACAGCACCCTGCAACCCTTGAGCGACCTGCTCATGGCCACCGCCCGCAATGCCCTGCCGTTGCTGTTGCTGTCTGTGATCTTGATCTGGCTGCTGTCGCGCTGGATCGCGCGCCCGCTGGGCGAACTGGCGGGCATCGCGCGGCACATGCAGGATCCGGACGCCGCGTCTCGCATCCACAATGTGCGGTCCTGGTATTTCGAGGCGGCACAACTCAAGCGTGCGCTGCTGATGGGGTTGGCGTCGATCCATCACAAGATCCGCGACCTGCGCCGTGAAACCACGACCGACACGCTGACCGGCCTGCTGAACCGACGCGGCCTGGACGAAGCGCTGGCGATGCTGCAAGCCGACGAATCTCCGGTCGCGCTGATGGTCCTGGACGTCGACCACTTCAAGGCCATCAACGACCGCTATGGCCACACGGCCGGCGACCGAGCCCTGCAGGCCCTGGCCACGCTGATGAGCCAAGGCTCGCGCAGCGGCGACACGCTGGCGCGCTCCGGCGGAGAAGAATTCGTCATCCTGATGCCCGGCGCATCGCTGGCCGCAGCCGTCTCGGCAGCCGAACGCCTGCGCCAGCGGCTGGCGGCGCAGCCCGCGCCGGGGGCCATTGGTTCGCCCATCACCGCATCCGTGGGCGTGGCGCGCTACCCAGACCACGGCGCCACGCTGGACGCCGTCTTGCAACGCGCGGACCAGGCGCTGTACTACGCCAAGAACCATGGCCGCAACACCGTATGCGCCGCCGACGACGATGCGCGCGACGGCTCGCGACGCGTGTCGCCGGGCTGAGCTGCGAGGCTAACCTGCCGGCTTGGCCCTCCAGACGCCTGCGCCCGGCGTGCGGCTACTTCCCCTTCGGTGCGGCAGGCGCCGGCGCCTTGGGCGGTTTGCGCATCTGTTCCAGCAGCGGGCCGCAGGCGTTCTCGTCGGTGGTGCTGGGCGCGATCAACGCCAGCAAACCGGCCGCCGGCGTCAACAGCACACCCAATGCCACCATGCCTGCGCCGCGCGCGGCCAGCGGCAGCACATGCACGCCCACGTCCGGCGAACCGAAGGTGCCGCGCACGTACAGCGGCGAACGCAGCGAGAAGATGCGGAAGCCCTTGCTGTCCGGCGTGATGTCCATGTCCATGGTTTCGTTCTTGAAATCGGCGGTGCCGCTGATGCTGATCAGCGCGTTCTCGGTATCGAACACGAACACGCGCGGCGTCATCACGCCGTTCTTCATGGCAAGGTCGGCGGCGCCGCAATTGATCTTCACCTCGTCGTCGCCGAACAGCTTGGACATGACGTAGTTGCCCACATTCAAGCCGGCGATCTCCATCAGGCTGCGGCTGATCACGCCATCGTTGACCAGCATCTTCACGTCGCCCGTCGCCGAGCCCAGCAACGCCGCGACCGAATTGCCGGTGCCGCTGATCGCCAGGTCGCCGTTCAATTCGCCCAGTGTCTTCTGCATAGCTTCCGTCGCGGGGAACAATTGCTTCAAGCGCAGACGGCGCGCCTGCAGATCGACGCGCCCGGTCAGCGCTTCGTTGGCTCCGTCCAGCTTGATGCTGCCGTTGATGTTGCCGCCGGCAATGCCAAAACGGAACGGGTCCAGCGTCAGCTTGCCGTCTTGCAGCACCACGTGCACCGTCAGGTCCGACAGCGGCAGCTTGCTGTCATGCACGATGCGCCCCGCGTCCAGCGAGACGTCGGCATCCATGTCGCGCCAGCGGTCAGTACGGAAAGCCTGCGTCGGCAGCACCTTGCCGCCCTTGGGCTTGGCGGGCGCATCCTTGGCGCGGTCGGCGGGCGCCGCCGCCGTGCCGCCGGCGGGCACGCCGATCAGCGGCCCCAGGTCGACCATGCGCAGTTGCTTCGACGAGAGCTTGCCGGTGAGCTTCGGCCGTGGCGCCCCCAAGGCGAAGGTGATGTCGCCATGCAGGTCGCTGTTGCCCACCTTGCCGTTGAAATCCTTGTAGTCGAACACGGCGCCGCCGGGGTTGTTCAGCTTGGCGACCAGGTGCCCATCGGTGGAGTAAGGCGGCGTATCGGGCAAGGTCACGCCCGTCAGCGGATACAGCTGCGCCATCGAGGCGCCGGACAGTTTCAGCCGCAGGTCGAGCGCGCCCAGGTTGGCCGGATCGGTCAAGGTCCCCGTCACCGACGCCTTCGTGCCCCCGATCGCCACATCCGCCTGCACCGGGAACGGCTGCTTGGCATCCTGCAAGGCCAGCATCCCGCCCACCTTGCCTTCGCCCTTGGTGGCCAGCCCCTTGAACTTGCCGTCCACCTTCCAGCCGAACACGTAGTCGCGGGGTGCGGGCGCCGCACCGTCCTCGGGCACGAAGGCGGAGCCGGCCACATCCGCGAAGGGCACGGGTTTGCCCAGCGGGTCCACCAGCACGGTCAAGTCGGCCTTGAGGACCTCGTCGACCAGCCCCACCCGGCCCTTGTCGAATCCGATTTCGTTGATGTCCAGCACCCATGGAGAGGGCTCGCCGGTCTCGGGCAAGGTAAAGACCCAGTTGGCGCGGCCATCGGCCAGCCGCTCCAGGTCGGCGGCGGGCTCGGTCAGCCGGATGCGGCGGATGACCACCCGCTGGCGCAAGAGGGGCAGCGGCGCCAGGCTGAACTCGCCGCGCTTGAGCGTGGCGAAATAAGGCGCTTTCGCCCATGGCGCGTTGCCCACCGAGATATCGTTGGCGATGATGTGCGGCCACGGCACCCAGGCCCGCCAGCCGCCTTCGTCGGGCTCGCGCTCCCATTTGACGCTCAGGTCGCCATTGATGGCGAAAGGTCGGCCAATGGCGGCGCTGGCGCGCTCGTTGATCATGGGTTTGGCCCGGTTCCAGTCGAAAGTGGCGATCACCATTCCCAACACGAGCACGACGAGGGCCAGACCCCCTACAATCCCGATCGCTATTTTTCTTGTGCGCGTCATGGTTATTATCCTTGGCGTTGAGGCCGGCCTCCGACCGCCGGCCCTCTGTTACCGGTAAGGGTATCGCGGCGCACCGCAAGGGTTAAGCCAACCGGCCCCATAATGTGTGCGGATCTTTCCGCCCGCGAAACGTCCGGCCGGCCTTCGCCGCACGGCGACACATCGCCGCCTGCGGGTTTGCGCAGCACGCCGTGTTCCCGGCTTGGCGCCAAGCAGTTACAAAACGAAATGGCTGTGACCCCCGGAAAGTGACCGGAAGGCAGTACCTCACTGAATTTTCGACGCGCGCCCTGCTCCAATGCGCGGACGATTGATTCCGCCCCAACGGGTCGGATAGCAGAACAACCTGGAGGCCCGATGCGGCATTCAACCTTGATTTTCGTGGTGGCGGCGTTTGCGCTGCTGACGCTCAGCCGCCTGGCGCTGGCCGCCTGGCAATGGCAGCGCGTGCGTAACGCTGGCGGCCTGTTCCCGCTGCTGCTGGGCGGCCTGCGCATCGACGCGCACCAGATCGCCGTGTTGGCCGCGTTGCCCGCGGTGCTGTCGCCCCTGCTGGGGCACTTCCCCATCGCCGCGACCATCGCCGGCTACTGGTATCTGGTCGCGTTCATCCTGCTGGCCTTCCTGGAAGTCGCCTCGCCCCCTTTCATCCTGGAATACGACTCCCGGCCCAACCGGCTGTTCGTGGAATACCTGAAGCATCCGCGCGAAGTCTCCGGCATGCTTTGGCGCGGCTACAAGCTGGCGCTGCTGGGCGGCCTGGGCGGGCTGGCGGTGATTGGCTGGGGCGCGTTCGGACTGTTCGGCCACGCCCAGCCCGATGCGCAATTGACCTGGTGGCAGATGCCGCTTGCCAGCGTGGCCATCCTGGCCATCGTCATCCTGGCCATCCGCGGCACGCTGGGCCACCGGCCTATCAACCCGTCCTCGGTCGCCTACTGCTCCGATGGCATGCTCAACACGCTGGCCCTGAACTCGCTTTACAACGTGTTCTACGCCATCTACAGCATGAAGAACGAGAAGTCGGCATCGGACGTATACGGCGGCATGGACGACGCCAAGATGCACGACCTGGTGCTGGCGCAGGCCCAACTGCCCAACCCGCCTTCCAACCCCGACTACCCCAGCCTGCATCGCCAGCCCGCCACGCGCAAGACGCCGCGTCCGCTCAACCTGGTGATCATCCTGGAAGAAAGCCTGGGCGCGCAGTACAGCGCGGGCTTGGGCGGCGCCGACCTCACGCCGGAGCTGGACGCGCTGGCGCGGGAATCGTGGGCCTTCACGCGCGCCTACGCCACCGGCACCCGCTCGGTGCGCGGGCTGGAAGCGGTAGTCACGGGTTTTCTGCCCACCCCCGCGCAAGCCGTGCTGAAACTGCCCCGCTCGCAACGCGGCTTCTTCTCGCTAGCTGATCTGCTGGGCCGCCACGGCTACCATTCGCGCTTCATCTATGGCGGCGAATCGCACTTCGACAACATGAAGGGCTTTTTCCTGGGCAACGGTTTCAAGCAGATCGTCGACCGTGCCGACTTCGTGGACCCGGCCTTCGTGGGCACCTGGGGCGCGTCTGACGAAGACATGTTCAACCAGCTGGATCGCTTGCTGCGGGAAGACGCAGACCAGCCCACCTTCACGCTGGCCTTCAGCGTATCGAACCATTCACCGTGGGAATACCCCGCCGGCCGCATCCAGACCGAAGGCAACCCGGCCACCGTCGAAAACACCGTGCGCTACGCCGACTGGGCGCTGGGCCGCTTCTTCGAACGCGCCAAGGCGTCGCCTTATTGGGAAAACACCGTCTTCCTGGTGGCGGCCGACCACGATTCCCGCGTATTCGGCGCCAGCCTGGTGCCCGTGCGCCACTTCCATATCCCGGCCGTGATCCTGGGCGCTGGTATCGAAGCGCGCCGCGACGACCGCCTGATCAGCCAGATCGACCTGCCGCCCACCCTGTTGTCGCTCATCGGCGTGGACACCGAGCACCCGATGATCGGCCACGACCTGACGCGCAGCACGCCGGGGCGCGCCATCATGCAGTACGACAGCACCTACGGTTATCTGAAGGAAAACGATCTGCTGGTACTGGCGCCCAACAAGACGCCCGTGCAGTACCGCTATACCGCCCCGGAAGACTACGCGCCGGTGGCGCTGGACCCGGCGCTGGCGACAGAGGCGCTGGCACACGCGCTGTGGCCCAGCTGGGCCTACCGCGAAGGCCGCTACAGCCTGCCGGGCCACGTGCCCGAGCAAGCCGCCGCGGCCGCCGCTACACCGGCCGCCGGACCGCCGGCCGCCTGAATTCCTTGCGCGCTTTTTCGCTGAGCGCGTGGCAATGGCACCCGGGGCTGTGATCGTTCACCATGCCCACCGACTGCATGAACGCGTAGACGGTGGTGGGCCCCACGAACTTCCAGCCCAGCTTCTTCAGCGCCTTGGACAAGGCCACGGATTGCTCGGAGGTTGAAGCGCCCAAGGTGGACGGCGCGCCGGCCGGCGCTTCGAAGCGCCAGAAGAACGCCGCAAGCGAGCCCTCCTTTTCGATCATTTCCAACGCGCGGGCCGCGTTGTTGATCACCGCTTCGATCTTGCCGCGATGCCGCACGATGCCGGCGTCGGCCAGCAAGGCGGCTACCTGCTTTTCACCGAAGCGCGCCATCTTGGCCGGATCGA
>Ga0213827_1001281_pt1 | contig 14706 bp, 7 predicted proteins | sample MC6MC0898MG_FD_180669 | JGI IMG/M metagenome (GOLD analysis project Ga0213827, IMG submission 180669) | Enriched soil aggregate microbial communities from Iowa State University, Ames, United States - MC6-MC0898-MG | ecosystem: Environmental > Terrestrial > Soil > Unclassified | place: USA: Iowa...
TGATCAAGCCGTCGATCTCGGCGTTGCCGAAATAGCCCCAGTTGTTCGACGTGGGCGGGAAAGTCTTGGTACTGACGAAACGCACGATGGCGAAGAACGGATCCATGGCCGCGAAGCTGACGTTGATGGCGTCGCTGCCGTTGGCCGACGGGTCCTTGGCGCCCTTGCGCCAGTTGGTGAACAGCGTGTTCCACTCCACCACGTCGAAGCTCACGTCGAAGTAGCAGTCTTTCAAGTTCTGCTGCACGAACTCGTTCATGGGCAGGGGCTGCATCTGGCCCGAACCCGAGGCCGAGGTCTGAACCTTGACCTTAACGGGCTTGGCCTTGGAATACCCCGCTTCGGCCATCAGCTTGCGGGCGGCGTCCGGGTCGTACCTGATGTCGAACTTGGGGTTGCCCCACCAGGGATGGCCCGGCGGCACCGTGCCCTTGGGTTCGGCCATCATGCCGCCCAGCAGCTGCTTCAGTTCGCCCCGGTTCACGCACAGGTTGGCGGCCTGGCGCACGCGCTGGTCCAACCACGGAGACCCTTCCTTGAACGACAGTTGCCACGGCCACACGTGCGGCTGCTCATTGGAATAGATGACGAAACCCCGAGCCTTGATCGCGTCGAACGCGTCGGGCGCGGGCGCCTCGATCCAATCGACCTGGCCGGACATCAGCGCGGCCGTGCGCGAGTTGGCTTCGGGCAGCGGCAGCATCACCACGCGGTCGATCTTCGGCCGGCGCTTCTCGTCCCAGTACCCGTCGTACTTCACGACTTCCAGCCTTTCGCGCGGCACGAACTTGGCCATCTTGAAGGGGCCGGTGCCTGCGGCGTCGGCCGCAAACGCGGCCCAGGCCTTCTGCGAGCGCTCGGCGGCGTCCGTCACCGACGCCGGAACCGCGGCCAGCTTCTTCTGCCATTGCGCAGGCGACGCCATGTACAGGTTGGTCAGGTTGATCGGCAGGAACGAATCGGGCTCCGACGTGGTCAGCTCCACCGTCAGGTCGTCGATTTTCCGGGCAGACACCAGCGTCGGCATGCGCGATGCCGTCACGCCCACCTGGCTGGGATCGAACTGCGGCGCGCTCTTGTCGAGCACCTTGCCCACGTTCCACACCACCGCGTCCGCATTGAAGTCCGATCCGTCATGGAACTTCACGCCCGGGCGCAGCTTGAACACCCACTTGGTCTTATCGGCGGCATTCACGTCCCAGGACAGGGCCAGACCGGGAATCAGCACACTGGGGCCGTCCTGCTTGGACAGGTCCCACTGGGTCAGGCCGTCGTACATCGGAATACCGGTGAAGCGGTTGCCCTCGAACCCCTGGTCAGGCTGGCCCAGCGTGCGCGGGATGTCCCCCGCCGTCATGCCGATGCGCAGCACCTTTTCGGCATGCGCCGTGGCCGGCGAGAAGGCGGTGGCGCCCGCTGCCGTCAGCGCGAGCGCAGCGGCCAGGGATTTGATGCGGATACTCCGTGTCTGCATTGTGGTTCTCCAGGTACACGTGCACAGAGTTAGTACACAGAATTTGTATAAGCAAGTTCTGTGCCATGTGCAGGGCATCGGAGCGCCCGGGGCAGGCCCCGGTAAATGCAGTCAGGAACGGCATGGGCCTGTAGACGGCGGCACCACGTCAGCGCAGCGTGCGCCGCCGTGGTGCGGGCATGCGCGTCAGCGGATCATGCCGCCACGCCGGCTTGCGCCAGCATGGCGCGCAGCAGGACATTGCATCCCGCCTCCAGGTGCTCGGGGCGCGCGTCTTCGATCTCGTTGTGGCTGATGCCGTCCTTGCAGGGCACGAAGATCATCGCGGCGGGCGCCACGCGCGCCAGGTACACGGCGTCATGCCCTGCCCCGCTGACCACGTCCATGGCCGACAGCGACAAGGACTTGGCGCCTTCGCGCACCGAATCCACCAACGCGGGAGCGAAAGGCTGCGGCGCAAAGTACACCACTTGCTCCACCTGGGCGGCAACGCCCCGGGCCGCCGCCGCGGCATCCACCGCTGCGCGCAACGCGGCGTCCATGGCGGACAGCGTGGCGTCGTCGGCCGCGCGCAAGTCCACCGTCATGCGCACGCGGCCGGGTATGACATTGCGGGAATTCGGAAACACGTCCATCCAGCCCACAGTGCCGCGCGCATCCGGCGCGTGCGCCAGCGCGATCTCATTCACGGCCAGCACCAGGTCGGATGCGGCCAGCAAGGCGTCGCGGCGCAGCGGCATGGGCGTGGGGCCCGCATGTGCTTCCACGCCTGTCAGCACCACGTCGTACCAGCGCTGACCCAGGGCGGCCGTCACCACACCGATCACGGTATCGGCCGCTTCCAGCACCGGGCCTTGCTCGATATGCGCCTCGAAGTACGCCCCCACGCCGTCCGGCTGCGCCGGCGGCACGGCGGCGTCGCCGTCGTAGCGGATGTCGCTCAAGGCCTGGCGCACGCTGACGCCGTCGCGGTCCTGTTGCGACAGCGCGTGCTCCAGCGTGAAGGCGCCGGCATACACGCCAGAGCCCATCATCACCGGCACGAAGCGCGACCCCTCTTCATTGGTCCATACCGCCAGTTCCAGCGGCGCCTCGGTCTGCACCCCGGCGTCGTTCAGCGTGCGCAGCACCTCCAGGCCAGCCAGCACGCCGTAATTGCCGTCGAATTTTCCGCCGGTGGGTTGGGTGTCGATATGGCTGCCCGTCATGACCACGGGCAGGCGGTTGTCGCGCCCTGGCCGGCGCGCGAAGATATTGCCGATGGCGTCGACGCGCACCTCACAGCCGGCGTCCATCGCCCAATTGACGAACAGGTCCCGGCCCTGCCGGTCCAGGTCGGTCAGCGCCAGCCGGCACACGCCCCCTTTCTCGGTGCCGCCGATGCGGGCCAGGTCCATCAAGGATTGCCATAAGCGCGCGCCATCCACGCGCAGGTCGGCCAGGGTGGGGGTTGCGGAGGCAAGCGTCATGGGAGTTCCTGTTCAGGGGACGGCCGCGGCATGCGGCATCGGTACGGGCCATTCTTGACTGTGTACCAGCGCCCTGCAAATACACAATCGCATCGCGCTGGCCTCACTGTACAGGTCGTTGCCGTCCGCCTGTACAGGTCGCGTGCGGCCCCCATGCCCTGCCTTCCTATCCGTTCAGGGCATCACCTGCGCAGGCCGCAAGGCCGCCTGCGTGCTGTCCTCCAACGCCAGGCTGCGCCGGTAGCGGGCGCACCCCGCGGCCAGCAACACGATGCACAGCACCGTCGCGCCGCCCACCAGGATGGAGAGCGACTGCCCCACCGCCGCCGGCTGCTTGAACAGGCGGTCGGTCAGCAATGCGACTGCCGTGGTTCCCAGCCCCAGGCCGATCAGGTTCGAGATCAGCAGGAACAGGGCCGACACCTGCGCGCGGATCTGGTTGGGCGGCAGGATCTGCATGGCCGCCGTGGACGTCGGCATGGGAAACGATGCGAAGAACATCGCGGGCAGCAGCAGACCCACCGACAGCCACAGGCTGTCCACCTGCGTGAAGGCCACCGCCGGCAAGGCCATGCCGACCGCGCCGATCACGCCGGCGCGCAGGGGCGCATCGTTGTAGCCGCGCTTGGCCAGCCAGTCCATCAGCCAGCCACCGCAGAACACGCCCGCGGTGTTGGCCACCAGCACCACCACGCCCAGCATGTAGCCCACCTCCACCGGCGACATGCCGAACTTCCGTATGTAGAACGCGGGCGTCCAGCCCAGCAGCGCAAACAGCACCATGGCGTAGAACGAAAAGCCCAGGTAATGGCAGAAGAACGTGCCCCTGTGCCGGCCCAGGAAGCGGACGGTGTCGCGCAACGTGGGCTTTTGCGCCTGGCCCGCGGCATTGCGGCGCAGGCCCAGCCGCTGGGGATCGCGCACCGTCAACAGGATCAGCAGCGCCACCAGCAGACCGGGCAAGCCCACGATGAAGAACGTCACCTGCCAGGGCCGCATCGCACCGATCCACGGCACCACCACGGTGTCCACGCTTTTCAGCAGGTCGATGACATAGCCGCCAATCAGAAAGGCCATGCCGCCGCCGATGAACGACCCGATCGAATAGATGCCCACCGCACGCCCCAGCTTCTCACGCGGGAACATGTCGCTAAGCATGGAATAGGTGGCGGGCGACAAGGCGGCTTCGCCCACGCCCACGCCGATGCGCGCCAGGAACATCTGCGCGAAATTGCGCGACAGCCCACAGGCGGCCGTGGCCAGGCTCCAGAACGCCACCCCGATCGCGATGATCTTCGGCCGCGAATAGCGGTCGGCCAGCAAGGCGATCGGAATGCCCATGAAGGCGTAGAACAAGGAAAACGCCAGGCCGTGCAGCAGGCTGAATTGCGTGTCGGACAGCTGCAGATCGTGCTTGATCGGTTCGATCATCAGCGCCAGGATCTGTCTGTCGACGAAGGAAAATATGTACGCTAGCATGCATATCACGACGACGTACCACTCGTAGGCGTAGCTTCGTCTTGTCCCTTGCTGCCGGGTGGCGTCAGTCATGTTTTTCCCTTGGAGTGTGCCGGGATCGGGCTGCGTCCCGTTTGTCCATCTGTTGTAGGTCTTTGCGCAACCGGACTCTATACGCCGGACGCAACGACTGTTCCCACCGCGCAGGAAAGCATGTTCAACGACACCTATCCGCTGAACCGCCATTGCTTGCTGGACTCGGGCAACGCCACCGAGATCAAGGACCAGGTCAGCCAGCACCTGTGGTCGCACCGCATGTGCGTCGCTCAGGGGAAACCCTTGCAGTCACGGCTGTACGGCGTGTTCTTCGGCAGCGCGGCGCTGTTCGACCTGCACTACGGCGCGGAAGTCGAAATCGATGCCGGCGACATCGCCAGCTACTACCTGATCCGCATTACGCTGCAAGGCTCCGGCCTGGTCACGCTGGGCAAGCGCCGCGCGCTCATGCGCGAAGGCGGCCTGACGATCTCGTCGCCCTCGGAACCCAGCGTGATCAGCATCGGCCGGGATTGCCGCAACCTGATCCTGCGCGTGGAACGGCAGGCGCTGGAACACCAGCTGCAACGCCTGCTGGACCGGCCGATCCGCCATGCGCTGGTGTTCGACCTGGAAGTGGACCCCGATGCGCCGGGCCTGGCCGCCGTGCGCGAAACGCTGGACTACCTGTGCCGGCTGTACCAGCACCCCGCGATCGACGGCGTGACGCAGACACTGGCGGCAGGCTTCTCCGACTATCTGCTGGCCCTGCTGCTGACGCAGTTGCCCCACAATTATTCGGACCTGCTGCGCACCGATCGCCGGCAGCCTTTGCCCCAGCACGTGCGCCGGGCACGGGAATACATCGAAACCCACGTCGACGAATCCATCTCGCTGGCGGATCTGGCGGCGCACTGCGGCGTGTCGATTCGCACGCTGCAGAACGGCTTCACGCAGTTCCTCAAGCAAAGCCCCAGCGACTACGTGCGCAATCAGCGCCTGGCGCTGGTGCACGCGGCGCTTGAATCCGCGCGCACGGGCGACAGCGTGACCGACATCCTGCTGCGTCATGGCGTGACGAGCTTCGGCCATTTCGCCACGCATTACCGCAAGCGCTACGGCTGCCTGCCGTCGGACACCTTGCGGCAACATCGCGAATAAGCGCAGTCCATTCCCTTGCCGGATCGGAACGGCGCTTGCGCGTTTTGCGCAGCCCGCGCCGGGCGCCGCCGCTAGGATCAAGCTTCAATCGAAGGAGCTTGATCATGCGAATCAGCGTAATAGGCGGCGGCCACGGCTGCTATGCGGCGGCGGCCGAGCTGGCGGAAAAGGGGCATGAGGTGCGCTGGTGGCGCCGCGACCGCAGCGCGTTCCAGGGCTTGCGGGATGCGGGCGCGTTGACCGTCACCGACTACCGCGGCACACGCCAGGTCCCGGTGGGCGCGGGCCCCGGTCATCTACAGCTGACGGACGCCCTGGAAGACGCGGTGACCCATGCGCAACTATTGGTCATCCCGCTGCCCGCCACGACGCACGAGGCGCTGGCGCCGGCGCTTGGCCCGCTGTTGCGCGATGGACAGGTCGTGTTCCTGCCGCCGGGCACCTTCGGCAGCTACCTCTTCGCGCGCGCCCAGAAAGACGCGGGCAATCCGGCCCGCGTCGCCTATGCGGAAACCGGCACGCTACCCTACCTGGCCCGCAAGCACGGCAACCAGGTGGTGATCAGCGGCTACGCCACCCGCCTGCCCACGGGCGTATTCCCCAGCCGTCTGTCGGAGGAAGCCCTGGCGCTGCTGCGGCAGGCCTATCCGGCCATCGAACCCATCGAGGACGGCCTGTCCGGTGCGCTGATGAATGCCGGCCCCATCATCCACCCGCCTCTCATCATGATGAACGCCGGCCCGCTGGAGCACTTCGACAAGTGGGACATCCATAACGAAGGCACGCAGGCCTCGATCCGCCGCGTAACCGACGCGCTGGACGCCGAACGCATCGCCATCCGCGTCGCGCTGGGCTATGCCGCGCCGCACTTTCCGCTGGCCGACCATTACGCCCGCGAAGGCGACGAATGGATGTACGGCCGCGGCGCCCACGGCAAACTGACCGATAGCGGCGACTGGCGCGAAACCATCGACCTGCACACCCACCGCTACATGCTGGAAGACACACGGCTAGGGCTGTCGTTCCTGGCGTCTGCCGGCCGTTGGGCGGGCGTGCCCACCCCGGTGGCGCAAGGCCTGCTGAGCGTCGCCAGCGCCATCACGGGACGCGATCTGTACGCCGAAGGCCGCACGCTGGAAGGCCTGGGGCTGGACGCCCTGTCGCGCCGCGGCATGGCCGAATTGCTGGCACAAGGATGCTGACCATGGCCGACAGAATCTGCGTGATCGGCGCCGGCCGCATGGGCGAAGGCATCACCCTGTCATACCTGCTGGCCGGGCGGGACGTGACGCTGATCGACATTAAGCCGCGCCAGCCCACAGAACAATCCGCGCATGACGCCCGCGTGCGGGCCAACCTGCGCCGCGAGCTCGCCACGTTCGGCCAACTGGGCCTGCTGGACGCCGGCCAGGCGGATGACGCCCTGCGCCGCGTGCGGCTGTGCCGGCGCGACAACGCCGCGGCTGACCTGCAAAGTGCGCGCATCGTGTTCGAGGCCGTGCCGGAGCGGCTGGACACCAAGTGCGATGCCTTCCAGTGGCTAGGGGAAACCTGCGCGCCAGACGCCGTCATTGCATCCACCACGTCCACCTTCCTGGTCACCGAACTGGCCGAGCTGGTGCCGCACCCCGAGCGCTTCCTGAACGCGCACTGGTTGAATCCCGCCGCCTTGATTCCGCTGGTGGAAGTCAGCCGGGGGCCCAAGACGCGCGACGCTGCCGCCCAACAGTTGCTGGAGGCGTTGCGCCAAGCGGGCAAGGTGCCGGTGCAGTGCGCGCCGTCCGCAGGCTACATCGTGCCCCGCATCCAGGCACTTGCCATGAACGAGGCCGCCCGCATGGTGGAGGAAGGCGTCGCCAGCGCCGAAGACATCGATACCGCCGTGCGGCTGGGCTTCGGGCTGCGCTTTTCGGTGCTGGGTTTACTGGAATTCATCGATTGGGGCGGCGGCGACATCCTTTACTACGCTTCGCGCTACCTGTCCGAAGCCATCGGCCCCCGCTTCGCCTCACCTGAAGTCATTGCTCGCAACATGGAGGAAGGCCGCAACGGCCTGCGCGACGCCCAGGGCTTTTACGACTACGCCGGCATGGACGTGGACGCCTACAAATTGGAGCGTCTGGGACAGCTGTGCCAGCGGCTGGAAATCATGGGGCTGCTGCCGCGGGCGGGCGGAGCCCCTGCCGAGCCCCAAACCGCCGCCGACGCTCAGCGCGCGAGTTCTTCCAGTATCCGGTAGGCCAGCCGCACGCGGGCCTCGTTCGGATAGTTCTTGTTGGCCAGGATCACGACGCCCGCCTTCCTGGCCGGCACGAACGCCACATAGGCCCCGAAGCCGTTGGTCGATCCCGTCTTGTTGATCCACACGGCATCCTGCGGTGCAAGCGGGGGATTCAGTTCGGCCGCCGGATGGCTCTGGCTGTTCAGCGTGCCCGCATTCGCTGTCAACAGCGCATCCAGCGTGGCGGGATAGGCAAGCTGCTCCCAGGCCAGGTCCTGCGTCATCTCCCCTATCCGGTAATAGCCCACGTGCGTGCGGGCGACGGCGCGCTGGATCGCGGCGTCGCCCGCCGTATTCAAATTGGCCTCGACAAAGCGCAGCAGGTCGCGCGCGCTGGTCTTCACGCCATAGGCCTCCGCCGCCAGCACGCCCGGATTCACGCGCACCGGCGCATCCTGTTTGTTGTAGCCCTGCGCGTAGTCGCCCATCGCGGCGGCCGGCACGTCGATGTACGTGTGCGACAAACCCAATTTGGGAAACAGCGTCTTTTCCATGGCGTTGGCGAACGGTTCGCCCAGGCTCTTGGCGGCCACCACCCCAAGCATCCCGATGCTGGGATTGGCATAGGTGCGGTACGTGCCCGCTGGGTACTGGGGCGTCCAGGCCTTCAGGTAATACATCAACTGCGCGTCGTTGCGCACGGCGTCGGGCACCTGCAGCGGAAAGCCCCCGCCGGTATGCGTGCCCAGATGGACGAGCGTCAGCTTCCCGAAATCCGACCCCTGCAAGACGGGCAGGAAGCGCGCGGGGCTGTCGTTCAACGACAGCTTGCCCAGCACTTCGGCATAGGCCGCCAGGGTCGCGGTGTAGGTCTTGCTGATCGAGCCCACCTCGAACAGAGTGTCGCGGCTGACTTTGGCCTGGGTCTGGCGCGAGGCCACGCCATAGCTGTAGAACTGCTGCCGGCCGTCCCGGGTGATGGCGATCGCCATGCCGGGCACGCCGTATTCGCGCATCACCGCCTGTGCGGCTTCGTCGATGCTGCGGCTGGCCGTGGTCGGGTCCACGGGAGGCGTCGGCGCGGCAAACGCCTGCGCAGCGCCTGCGCCCAGCGCCAAAACCGCCAGCCCCGACAAGGCGATGCGCCGGGTCCTTTCAACATGCATTCTCATGGTCCTATCCCTTCATTTCCAGCCGCTGCCGACCGCCCGACATAGTACTTACCCTGAATCCAATCCGACAAGAACTTGGCTATTCTCTATTCCGTCGATTCAAAACCGCGCAGAAGAGACTGGCCCTGGCGGCCGGCGCCGACGGAGCAACCGCCCCGGAAACTCTCAGGCAACAGGACTGCGCGCGTCTAGACAATCTGGAGAGAGGCGCCGTGCGCGCCCACCGAAGGGGATCCCGCCGTCATCAGCGCAGCGGGTGAAGCTCTCAGGTACCAAGACAGATGGGGTGCGGCGGCCAGTTTGGGCCGCGGCCACTCAATCTGGAGCCATCATGCCCCGCATCGCCATCATTGGCGCCGGTATCACCGGCGTCACGTCCGCCTATGCCTTGTCCAAGCTGGGATATCAGGTCACCGTCTACGACCGCCAGCGCTATCCCGCCATGGAAACGTCCTACGCCAACGGCGGCCAGCTGTCGGCCAGCAACGCCGAGGTCTGGAACAGCACCGCCACCGTCCTGAAGGGCCTGCGCTGGATGTGGCGCAAGAACGCGCCGCTATTGCTGAACCCCAAGTTCAGCTGGCACAAGTATTCGTGGCTGGCGCAGTTCATGGCGCAGATCCCGAACTACCGTGAAAACACCATCGCCACCACGCGGTTGGCGATCGAAGCGCGCCAACATCTCTTCGACATGGCAGAAGCCGAAGGCATCGACTTCGACCTGGAACGCCGGGGCATCCTGCACATCTACCACGACGCGGCCAGCTTCGACGCCGCCCGCCGTTCGAACGCGCTGCTGCAGGCAGGCGGCCTGGAGCGGTACGCGGTATCCGGCAGCGAAGCCCGCAATATCGAACCCACGCTGCAAACGGATTGCCACGGCGGCTTCTACACGCCGTCGGACGCCACCGGCGACATCCACAAATTCACGAGCGGCCTGGCGCGCGCGTGCGAACGCCATGGCGTCACGTTCGTGCAGGACGCCGACATCGAGCAGATCAGCCGCGACAGCCGTCCCTATGTGCTGGACGTCCTGCGCGAAGGCGGCACCCTGCGCGAGCAGCATGAAACCGATGCCATCGTCATCTGCGCCGGCGCCGTCAGCCGCAAGTTCGCGCGACAGATGGGCGACACGCTGAACATCTATCCGGTCAAGGGTTATTCCATCAGCGTGCACCTGGACGACGCGCAAAGCCGGGACGCCGCCCCCCGTGTCAGCCTGCTGGACGAAGCGGCCAAGATCGTCACCAGCCGGCTGGGCGACCGCTTCCGCGTGGCCGGCACGGCGGAATTCAACGGCTTCAACATGGACATCCGCGCAGAACGCGTGCAGCCGCTGATCGACTGGACGCGCAAGCATTTCCCCAACATCCGGACATCGCGCGTGGTGCCCTGGTGCGGCCTGCGCCCCATGACGCCCAACATGATGCCGCGCGTCGGCCCGGGCAAGCGCCCGGGCGTGTTCTACAACACGGGCCACGGCCACCTGGGATGGACCCTGTCGGCGGCCACCGCGCAGATGCTGGCGGCAAGCGTCGGGAAGACGCTGCCGCTGCCTTGAGCTGGCACCCGATCAGTAGCGCCAGGTCACGCCCACGGAGCCGGCATTCTCGCGATTGCCGCCTCCGAACTGGCCGCTGTAGGTGATGCCGATGGTGGCAGAACGCGACACTGCGATATCCACGCCCAGCTCGGTGAACGCCGCGTCGCGCGCCAGCGGCGCGCCGGATACCGTGAAGGGCTGGCTGCCGTTGAACGCCAGGCGGGTCCGCGATTCAACGTCGCCGAACGCGTGCCGCCAGCCTGCGGCCGCACGCAACACGCCCTCCGTCCTACCCGCGGAGAACGCCGTCTTGCCGCGCAGGCCCAGGGTCGTGGTAGTCAGCGAATTGCGGTTGCTTTTCCCGCTCAATGCCGCCAAGCCACCCGATTCCTGGAAGCCCCGGGTACGCGTGTCGGACCACGCCACGCCCGCGAACGGTTCCAGCTGCGTCCGCTCCGCCACCGGCCACGCATAACCCACTTCGGTGAAGAGCTGGCCCGTGCTGGCGCCGTAGTCCGCGGTCAGCTTGTCTTGCTGGCCCGCGACCGCAACGTTGCGTGTCGTGGAAACGTCGTGCCAGGTGTAGCCGGCGCCGACCAGCAGGTTGACCTTGCCCGGTCCGGCCTGGAAGGCCTTGCCGCCATAGACCGTGGCGCTATAGCTGTCGACATCCGCCTTGGACGAATTCGCATCGACCCGGATGCGGCTGTCGGTGTAGCCCAACGCGCCACCCAAGCGCCAGCCGCCGCCCACCGCGTGGTCTGCACCGACGAACACGCCGCCGGTACGCTGATCCACGCGCGAGGCGTTGCCGTTGCCATCCAGCGTCTGCCAGGTGCCTACAAGCTCGGCCCAAGCGGGTTGTGCCGCGGAACCTGGCAGTGCTGATGCGGGCGACGTGCCGCCTGCCTGTGCGGTGGCGGCGCCCGGCGCAAGGCCAGCATCCAGATTGGCGCGCAAGCTCTTGAACGGCAAGTTCCGCGACAGTCCGCTCAGATTGTTCAGGCCCGACGGCACGCTGGCGTGCGCCTCTCCGGACAGGCTGTCGAACACGCCGGCGGGTGCGCCTTCCGGCAAGGTCAGCACGTACTGATACAACGGATTCGCACCGGACAGGCTGTCCAGCGCATTCGCGGCGGCGCGCTGGTTCGACGTGCCTGCCGCGTCGGCAAAGCGCATCGGACGCGTGCCCGGCGTGGACGGCGTGGTGGGTTCTACCGGCACGCGCTTGCGGTCCAGGCGCAAGGTGACAGCCTGCGCGTCATAGCCCAGGTTCGCATCCAGATACGCGAACGCGGACGATGCGGAATCGAACGCGCCGTTGATCCGGTTCGCCGTCAGGATCGTGTAGCTGCGCTCGCCCGCCAGATTGCCGTCCGGGCCGACATGCAGCACTGAACCACCCAGATTGGCCGTGCCGCTGACTGCGATGCGGTCGCTCTCGTTGGATTGCGAGTCCGCCTCGACCCGGTATACGGAACCGGCTTCCAGCGTCAGGTCGCCCGCCACGCGCAGCGTGCCGATGGAGTTCCCCGGCGCGATGATGCCACCCGCCTGCACGGTGGTGCCGCCGACGGTGCCCGTTCCTTGCAGCACGGCGTCGCGAGCCACCGTCACCTGGCCGCCCAGCTTGCCCTGCCCATTGATGCCGACCGACAAGATGCCTTGATCAATGCGGGTAGTTCCAGCAAAACCCGCGCTGTCGCCGGTCAACGCCAACATGCCGGCGCCGGTCTTGGACAAGCCGCCCGTTCCGGACAGGACACCCGAATAGGTACTCGATTGCGGGGCGTCCAGATGCAAGGCCCCGGCCGCACCCACGTCCACATTGCCGGACAAGGCGCCGCCCGAGGCGGCCAGCGTACCGGCCGTCACGCGCCAATTCTGCGCACTGCGGCCCGACAACGTCAGGACACCCGCGCCAGCCTTGGTCGCTTCGCCCGAGCCCGAAATGTCGCCGCCGAACGTTCCGATAGCGGCCTGATCGAACACGACGAAACCGTTGTTCAGCAGATTGCCGCGGATCGAATCCGTATTGCCCACCAGCGTGCCAGCTTCGACACGCGTGTTGCCGTAGGCATTGTTGCCCGTCAGCACCAGCGTGCCGGCGCCGAGCTTGACCAGATCGCCCGCGCCCGACAGCGCCTGCCCCACCGTGAAGCGATTGCTGGCCGACGCAATATCGAACGCCCCGCCCTGCGTGCTCCACTGCAGGTTGCGCGACGTCTGCGAGAAGCTCTGGCCCGTCACGCGCAGCGTGCCGCCGTTGAACGTCAGGCCGCCCGAGGCATCGCCCAGGCTTGCATCTTGCGACACGCTCAACACGCCCTCCGACAACCGGGTGCCGCCGGTGTGATTGTTCGCGCCGTCCAGCACCAGCGTGCCGCCGCCCGTCTTGTCCAGCCCACCGCTGCCCTGGATCGGCGCGCCGATGGAGGCGGTCACGCCTGCCAACACGCGCAGCTCGCTGCCATCGGGAGCCGTCTGCAACGCCCCGCCGGCGCCCGCGCGCGGGCCGATCTGCCAGCCGTCAGACACGAATTGCAAGCCCTTGACGCTCTGGATGCCGGAGACGGACACCTGGCCGGCGGTGCCTTTGAACACAGCATGCTGCTGGCCCCAAACACCCGACCAGCCTGACTGGCCATCGGTCTCCCACTGCAGGCCACCGGGTCCCCATGTTCCTGAACCACCGGTCCAGACCAGCAAAGCATCAGGCGTAGTGACAGGAGCCACGCGCAGGTCGACGAAACCGGCACGCGTGGTGTCGATCAAGAACTGGTCGCGCGTATGGTTTGCCGGGATCGTGTCCAGCGTCAGCCCGTTCCCACTCAACGTACCGCCGTAGGTGAACAAGCGGTAGTAGCCGATGGTCGGCTGCGCATTGTCGCGAATCTGCAGCTTGGCGTTCAGGTCAAGGTGGCCGACCACTCGGGTGGAACCGGTCGTGCCGGCGTTGGCCGCGTCGGGGCCAGGATCGCCCAGGTAATAGCGGAACGTGGAACCGTCCTTGAGCGATAGGTCGCCGTTGACTCGCAATCGGGAATAACCTGAACTGACCAACATGCCGCCAGCCAGAATGTCCGTCGTCCCGACTCGGCCCGTGCCCTGCAAGCGTCCGCCGGCGTTGATGGTCACCGTGCCGCCCAGCGAGCCGTTCGCCAGATAGAGTTCTCCCCCGTCCACAATGGTGGAGCCGGAAAATCCAGAGCCGTCTCCCGAGTAATGGAATCGGGCCGCACCTGTCTTGCGGATCGTCCCCTGCCCCGTAAACCGTTCGCCGGAAGGAAAGATCTCGGCGTTGTCAAAGACCACTTGCGCGCCCTGCGCAATATTGATGTTTCCCGGGGGGATCATCGATGAACCCGGCGCGTTCACATACCGGATCGTGCCGCTCTGGATGTCCACCAGCGCATTGAATCCGCCCGTAGGGCCCGTGACGGTCATCGTGCCGGCGCCCTTTTTGATAAGGGTCGACTCCGAATACGACATGTTGTTGGCCACGGAGAAATCGTCGCCACGGTTGAAGATCAGCGTGCTCCCGGCAGCGGTGGTCAAATATCCCGTTCCCAGGCTGCCTGTCGAACCGCCGGTCCCGATTTCCAGCGTACCGCCGTTGGTGATTTCCGTGCCGCCGCTGTAGGTGTTGTCTCCCGACAGCGTCAGCCAGCCCGGGCTACTGTGAAATACCGCTCCGTACCCCGAGATGCCATTGGCAATGAGCGTGCGGCCGGCACGTTGATTGCTGAGCTTGCCGTCATTGAAGACCGCACCCGTTCCCAGCGTCCTCGACGAGTCCACCGGCGCCCCCGCGTCGGCAAGGACGATCTGCGAGGTATGGTCGATCTTCGTGGTGCCGGTGTAGGTGTTCGTTCCGGTCAGTGCGACCAGCGAATTCAGGGTCGCCTCGACGTTGCCGGATCCGGAAATATCCCCCGAGACATCGCCCCTAAACCATTCGAACACGAAAGAGCCATTATTGAGGATGCTCTTTCCGGGGCTGCCATAGCTTCCCGTTCCACCAGCCAGCAGCGTGCCTTGCGCCACCTCGATCTCGCCGCTCAACCCTTGGGCATGATGGTATTCAAACGTGCCCGACGAGATTTTCTTGAGCTTGGACCCGCCGAGTATCGGTCCGGAGAAATTTCCCTCCTCCACGACCAGCGCTTCCT
>Ga0213827_1001292_pt1 | contig 14613 bp, 12 predicted proteins | sample MC6MC0898MG_FD_180669 | JGI IMG/M metagenome (GOLD analysis project Ga0213827, IMG submission 180669) | Enriched soil aggregate microbial communities from Iowa State University, Ames, United States - MC6-MC0898-MG | ecosystem: Environmental > Terrestrial > Soil > Unclassified | place: USA: Iowa...
AAGATGACGGCGAAAATTTACCTCACGGAGTAGGAAACCCCGTTATGAAGAAGATCTTTGCTGCTCTTGCCCTCGCGGCTCTCTCCCCGATGGCACTGGCTCAGGAAGCCCAGGTTGAGCAGGCTGCTGGTGCTGAAGGCACCACCGCTGCTACCAGCGCAGAAGTCGCGGGTACCGGCGCTGCAACCGGTGCCGCCACCGGCACCATCACTACTGTCGCGGCCATTGGCGCGGGCATCGCAGTAGCTTCTGTCGCTTACGCTGTTGGCTCAGACAGCAGTAAGGACGATGCTGGAAATAGCAGTGGTGGCGGTGGAGACAATGGCGGCGGTACCGGCACCACTGGCACCACCGGAACCACCGGTACCACCGGTACCACCGGCACCAACTGATCCGATAGCGGGAAGTAAGTCATCACGCCCTCGCCGGGCGCAGGTCCGGCGGGGGTTTTGTTTTGCCCGACAGGGCTGGGAAGAATTATCGATGGACTGCAAGCGTCTCGGCGCCACTCTGGCGTTCGCATTTACCCTGTCCGGCTGTGTCTGGGCACCGGGGCAACACCTGCGCTCCGGCGCCATGGCCCGGGATGATCAGCCGGTCGGTAACGATCAGATTGAGCTAATCCAGATCACACCCAAGCTCATCGCGATGGACCGCGCCTCGCGCGACGTACCAACGTTGCCAGTCGCCCTCACAAGCTATCAGCCAGGCCCTTATCAGATCGGTGCTGGCGATATCCTCTACATCACTGTCTGGGACCATCCCGAGTTGACAGTACCTGCCGGGCCACAGCAGCAAGGAAATCTCGCTGGTCGACTCGTACAGTCGGATGGCACGCTGTTCTATCCCTATATCGGCAAGATTGCTGCCGCCGGGAGGACACCGGGCGAACTTCGCGATGAAATTACCTCGAAGTTGGCGCGCTACATCGAGGCCCCGCAGGTTGACGTCTCGATGCTCACTTACGCAAGCCAGCGCGTATGGGTCACCGGCGCGTCGCGTCAAGCCGCTACCGTGCCCCTGACCGTGACTCCGCTGACATTCGGAGACGCTATCAGCCAATCGGGGCTAGATCCAACGCAAGCGGATTTGTCGGGGGTACGCCTAACGCGAGACGGCCACACCTACACGATCGACCTCGATCGCCTCGGTCGACAGGGCGGCGGTGCCACCAACGTGTTCCTCAAGGCAAATGATCACCTTTACGTTCCGTACTTGGATCGCAAGGAAATATTTGTTGTGGGCGAGGTGAATCAGCCTGGCGCAATGAGCTTCAAGACGAGCGATATTTCGCTCAGCCAAGCGCTGGGGCGGGCGCGGGGTCTTCAGCAATCGACCTCAAACGGAAATGCGGTGTACGTGATCCGTGGCTCCAGCGACCTGCAGGCCGAACCTTCTACGGTGTTCCAACTTGAAGCTAAATCGCCCGCTGCATTCGCTGTCGCCAGTCAGTTTGAGCTCCTTCCCGGCGATGTAGTCTTCGTCGGCGCTGCGGGCGTAACTCGCTGGAGTCGCTTCGTGAATCAGCTCCTGCCCTTCACCTCGATCATCAGCAACGCCGCAAGCGCGCGTAACGATCTCGATAACTGACGGCAGGCCAATGACGAGCAGGATCGCTCTTGTTGCGCAGCAACGGACCCAAGTATTGCGTGGCTTGGCCGCACTCATGACGGTAGCAATCTTGCTATCAGGCTGCGGCGTGGTGGGCCGCACCAGTATTAAGACTGTGCAGATGGCCATGCGAGGGAAGCCTGACGTTCAGCCAGCGCCCGCCGATGTTGCAGCTAACCGCTATCCCCAGATCAAGGTCACCAGCTCCCTTGGTGGTGCGGTCCTAATCCTAGGCAACATCGACGGGCGTCGCCAAGCTTGGTATAGCAGCGACAGAAGCATTGTGTTCCTTGAGGATGGCTTGCTCGTAGCAACGCACGGCGGAGTGCCGGAACTACGGAGCATGCGCATCGAAGGTAGCAACCCCTTCCATGACCTTCACCGGATCCAGACTCCGACCACCGTCCAGCGCCAGTACGACATCATGCCTGGCTATCGCTTTGGCATGACCATTAGTGGAACACTGGAGAGTATCGGCACGGAAGACATCGAAATTCTGGGCAACACCCATGCTTTGCTGCATGTGCGCGAGCGACTGAAGGGACGGGGCTGGAATCGCGACAATCACTACTGGGTCGACCCGTCCAATGGTTTCATCTGGAAGAGCGTGCAGGCCATCGCGCCCGATGCCAGCCTGGAAATCATTCAGCTCAAACCTTATTCGCCGGATCTGAACCGTTGACTACATTGCGATTGGCCGCCCTTGCCTGGGGCGTTGCCGTTTCTGCCTCTGTCTACGCCGCGCCGTTAATCACCGCCGAAGTGATGGGCAGTGTCCGCACTCCGGGCACGCTTGCGGTTGTAAGCGGCACCCGCCTATCTGATGCAGCGCTTGCAGGCGCGCCAGATGAGCATAGCTACATGTTGGGCGCCGCCTTGCTCAGGCGTAGCGAACTCATCCCGCAGACCCGTCTCAAGACAGGCCTGCTATTCGATCTTGACGTGCTTGAAACTCGTTCTAATTCCGATCCAGACGCAGTCGCAGTTGCATCGATTATTGCGAAAGAGCTTTCGGCAATGCCGGTAACCGGGCGCGTCCGCCAGTCGCTAGACCCGCGCTCGCTTGAGATTGATCTCAGCAGCAATCAGCTGGTCGCCGATGGTGACAAGCTACATTACCCGACGAGGCCCAGCACAGTGGACGTACTTGGCGCGGTTAAGGCGCGTTGCTCGCTACCTTACATTCCCCTCGAGCAACCGAACGCCTATGCGCGCCATTGCCCAGCACTGGGCGCTGCCAGCAAAGATGATCTGTTCGTTGTTCAGCCTGACGGAGCCGTCGAGAAGCTAGGTATCGCCCTTTGGAACCGCAGCCCCGAATCAACTGTTGCTCCAGGTGCCATCATCTTTGTTCCACTCAACGCCAAATTAATGCGGGACATAAACCCCGATTTCAACGAGGACGTGGCGCGCTTCCTCGCTACGCAGGTACTAGATGCACCCGGGGCATCGAAGTGATGCGCTTTGTAAGTTCACAGCCAGCCCGCCTCAGCGTCGCATTGTTAAGCTTGAGTGTTAGTTCCATCCTCTACGCCCAGAGCGCACCCACTCCAACCACAAGCGATTGGGGCGGGGTCGGCCTACTACAGACGCCGACCGCTCGTATGGCCGATGAAGGCGAACTGAGCTTCACCGCAAGCCATACCTCCCCCTACAGCAGGTACACCATCTCCCTCCAGCCCCTGCCCTGGCTCGAAGGATCATTCCGATACATTTCTGTAGCCAATCGCCGCTATGGATCTCCGGACTTCAGCGGCAATTTGAACTACAAAGATAAGTCTATCGATCTCAAGATCCGGCTTATTGACGAGTCACGCTGGCTACCCGAGATTTCCGTCGGCGCACGCGACATCGGTGGCACTGGTCTGTTTTCGAGCGAGTATGTAGTCGCCAACAAAAACTTCGGCCCATTCGATACGAGCCTAGGAATGGCAACGGGTTACATCGGAAATCGAGGTGACTTCAGCAATCCCCTACGTCTTATAAATGAAAAATTTGAAGAACGACCTACGCCATCCCAGAGCGTGGTCAACGCTGGAAATCTTAACTCGAACGCTAGTTTGAGGGGGCCTATTGGCTTGTTCGGAGGAGTGAGCTACCAGACCCCCTGGGAAGCCTTAGTGGTTAAAATCGAGTATGACGGCAACGATTATAAAAGCGAGCCTCAGAAGAACAATCAACCTCAGAAGAGTGCAATAAATGTCGGCGTCTCTTATGCCGCGAACTCCAATGTGCAGCTGCATCTTGGATGGGAACGCGGGAACACCGCTATGTTCGCGATCACGCTACATGGAAATCTTCTCAAGGCCGTCCCTGTCAGAAAGATCTTTGATCCTGATCCCCCTGAGCTACCACTCTCATATCAGGCACTCGCTCAGCCACACACAATCGGCAATTCCTTCGCCAATGATGCACCTACAGGAGCGCTGAGAGATATTGACTGGGCGGCGTTATCAAGCACATTGGAAACCAACGCCGGGATTAGAGTGTCGGAGATTGCAAGTAAAGATCACGAGATCATTATCCGCGGCGAACAACGGCGCTTTCTCTATCCTGCGCAAGGATTGGGTAGGGCCGCTCGCATCGTTGCGCGTGACTTGCCCAATGATATTCAGTGGGTGACAGTTGAGAATACTCGTTTGGGCGTGCCAATTGCATCAGCGAGCGTGAACAGTAGCGCGCTGTTGAAGTACATAGACAACGGATCCAACATAGAAGCACTTGCGAGAAATACCGAGTTCACTCGCCCGATCGCAACGGCGAGCGAACTTCTCTATTCTGCGCCGATCAAACGCTTGCACGGTGCCTTTAACCTGGGATACCGGCAAACCGTGGGTGGCCCGGATGGCTTCATCCTTTATCAAGTTTCGGGCACGTACGATGCCAGCTTCCATATCAATCGAAACCTTTGGGTCGGCGGCACAGCAAGCTATAATGCTTACAATAACTACGACAAGTTCCGATACGATGCGCCGAGCAAGCTTCCGCGAGTACGGACTGACCTGCGCCAATACCTGACTACGACAGATTTCACAATTCCGAACCTGCAGGTCACCGGGACTCAACGTCTTGGGAACGATCTGTATGGCATGGCCTACGCAGGCCTGTTGGAGTCCATGTACGGCGGCGTAGGTGCGGAAATCCTGTACAGGCCTATTGGAGAGCGGTGGTCCATTGGCGCCGAACTCAACTGGGTCAAACAGCGCGATTTCGATCAACGATTCAGCTTCCGAAATTACAGCGTTAGCACCGGCCACGCGAGCTTTTATTACACTTGGGGAGATGAGCACCGTGTATTAACAGCGATCAGCGCCGGACGCTACCTCGCCCGTGACTGGGGTGCGACCCTTGGAGTATCGCGACTTTTCGATAACGGCGTAACCATGGGCGCATATGCAACAAAAACTGATGCCTCAGCTGCCGACTTCGGAGAAGGGAGCTTTGACAAGGGAATCTATGTTTCAGTGCCCTTCGACTTTATGTTGCCGAGATCCACGCGAGCGAGAGCCAACTTCTTGTGGAACCCTCTTTACCGAGACGGGGGGGCGAGGCTGGCTCGCGCAAACGGACTGTATCAGATGACATCTGAAAGGGATTCAGAGTTCTTCTACGACAATCTCTCCAAGATTCGAGACTGATTTCCAATAGCTCTATGACAGCATCAGATTCGCCAGCTTATGGAAAACCAAATGAGTAAACCCAAGGACGACTACCATCCATCCACCACGCCGGTTGACTCTACCAGCGCGCCTATACACGTTCTCCACGTTACGAATGCATATCCATATTCAGCAGTACCGGAGTACGGCGTCTTCGTTAAAGAGCAGATCGAATCATTGGATCAGGCCAGGATCAGATCGTCGATCCTTTTCATCAACGGCCGGGAAGACGGGAAGAGCAGCTATTTGTCGGCAGTTGGGCGGGTCAGGAAGGCCGCTAAAAACGTAGACGTCATTCACTGCCACCACGTTTACTCCGCCTTGGTGGTCGCACTCTCCGGATCTTGGAGGCGAAAACCGGTTGTACTCTCCTTTCTGAATGACTGGACTCGAGAAGTCAAGGATTTTCCAACTGCATTAGGGCGCAGACTACTCTGTAGTGTCGCGGTAGCCATTTCGTCCAAGGTGATCTTCAAGAGCCCTATACCCGGCCCTCTTAAGGGTTGTACTAAAGCCGTAAATCTCCCGAATGGTGTAGACACGGATTTCTTCTGCCCCGCAGATCCACACGAGTCCAAGTCGTTGCTTGGACTTGATGCCGAGAGCAACTACGTTCTTTTTGTCAGCTCGAAGAATAAGCTAAGAGACCAAAAGCGCTACGACCTCTTCGCTTCCACCATAGCTCTAGCTCAATCAATGCGGCCAGATTTGAAGATTCAGGAACTAGTGATGGTGGGCATTGAGCGGAGCCAAGTACCACTAATTTTTTCCGCGTCATCTGTACACCTACTGACCTCAGACTACGAAGGCTCGCCCAATTCCGTCAAGGAAGCACTGGCATGCGGCACTCCTGTTGTTAGCCGGGACGTAGGAAACGTGGCGCAGATGTGCGCGGACGTGACGGGCGCCAACGTCGTAAACAGTGCAAACACTGATGTTCTCGCTACAGCATTGATCAAATCAATAGAACCGCGACTCGCTCAAGAGAGCATCCGGCAATCATTTCTTAAGACGGGGCTCACTCGACCTGAGGTGTCAGCAAAGCTTGAGCGCATCTACTGGAATGTCACCACCGGAACGGCGCCCAAGGAATCATGCGAGGCGACCTCTGAATGAACACGCTACGTATTCTGGGTATTCGCGGAATCCCCGCTGCCCATGGCGGGTTTGAGACATTTGCCGAGAAGTTGGCACTATACCTGTGCGAACGAGGATGGAAGGTCATAGTTTACTGCCAGGAGGACGGCGAGGGCCCTGCTTGGGACGACGAATGGCGCGGCATCCAGCGAGTACACATTCCCGTGACCCAACGAGGCGCATTGGGAACGATCTTGTTCGACTGGAAGTCCACTATGCACGCGGCGCGACAGAAACATACCTGCCTAACGCTTGGTTACAATACCGCCGTTTTCACGGCTGTACTACGCGCCAAAGGGATTCCAAACGTCATTAATATGGATGGAATAGAGTGGTCACGTGCGAAATGGGGGCCGATGGCCAAAGCTTGGTTCTGGTTGAATGAGCGTGCCGGTTGTTGGTTGGGCACCAAACTAATCGCAGACCACCCAGAGATTAAACGCCACCTGAGTTCAGGGTTCCGCGGTGATCCCACAAGGATCGAAATGATTCCGTATGGCGCAGACGATCAAAAATATGTCGACCAGACGGCGGACTCCTTAATCCTGAAGGACTTCGGACTTTGGAAGAATGGGTACATGACCGTAATTGCTCGCCCAGAGCCCGAAAACTCACTACTTGAAATCGTCAAAGCTTTCTCGATGAGGGAGAGACGCTGCAAGCTGGTCGTGCTTGGCAATTACGACGCTAGCAACCACTACCACCAACGCGTGATCGATTCGGCGGGGGGCGCGGTGATCTTTCTCGGTGCAATCTACGATCAAGGAGTTGTCAGCTGCCTTCGAAGGAACTGCCTTGCGTATATTCATGGACACCAAGTAGGTGGAACAAACCCATCGTTGGTGGAGGCACTCGGCGCAGGCAACCCGATTGTCGCCCATGCGAATAGGTTTAATGCCTGGGTCACCCAAGATGCGGCGCTTTACTTCGAGAACGAAGTGATTCTTGATGAACAGATGACCAAGCTCATTGATTCCTCAGAACTGCGAGAGAACTTGGGCACGGCTGGTCGCAAGAGGTTCCTAGCAGATCTCACTTGGCCTAGCGTCCTCCAGAGATATGAATCACTACTACTCGAATATGCTCAAGAGGGCTAGTGTATTCATGGATATCGGCATTCCGCAATAGCGCAACGGCGGCACAACTGGCTAGCTAGCCAGCTGGCGAAGGATACACATAGATGAAATCAATTAAGCATATTATCAAAGGAATACCCTTTGCTCAGGACATTTGGGCAATGAAATCGGCCTTGGAGTTCCGCCTCTTCTCAGACGAGCTCTTTATCAGGCGAGCATTCAAGAAAAAATTCGGCTTTACCCCTGACTTGGAACGCCCCCAAACTTTCAACGAGAAAGTAGTTTGGCGCATGCTTCACGATAGAGATCCAGTCTATGCTGAACTCTCAGACAAACTGGCAGTCAGGCACTTCATTCAAAAAGCGATCGGACCTGAGTATCTGGTTGAGTTACTGGGCGTTTACAACTCGCCCAAAGAGATCGACTTCGAGGCTCTCCCAGATAAGTTCGTGCTCAAATGTAATCACGACTCCGCAAGCACAATCATATGTCACGATAAAAGCAAGTTTGATCGCAAGGCGGCAATTAGGCATCTTTCTAGACATCTTCGACAGAATTATTATGAGAAGACTAGGGAATGGCACTACGGCCTCATAAAACCCCTCATCATCTGCGAGGCATTTCTTGATGACTCAGGAAGCGCGCCTCGTGATTACAAAATTTACACATTTGGCTCCTCTCTGGAAAAGCCAATATTCATTCAGTGCGACATCGATAGATTCTCGACCCATCGTCGCGCCATGATGACGGAATCTTGGGAATTTGCAAAATTCGATTACAAGATCAAACGTCCCGCCTCACCCCCGGCTGCGCCTGAGAATCTCGAGCTGATGGTCCAATTTGCGCGACGCTTAGGCGCCCAGTTCAGCATGGCAAGGGTCGACTTCTATGAGCTCCGAGGAAAACTCTACTTCGGCGAGCTCACTTTCACCCCAGAGTGCGGCCTGGCTCACTTCTATCCCTCCGAATGGGATCGGAACCTCGGCGAAATCTGGGACCTTAACGCTCCTTGCCCACTATAGCCGCGTACTACGCTTGGCAATAGAGCCCAATACTCTGATTTAGAATTCAGCTGCTCCGTTGCGCCCTCCCTCGCTCACAGAGTAATTCACTGGGTATTCGGCATGCCCACCATGCCAGCCCTGGTTACAATTAGCATAAACACGCTCCTCTTCCGCGCGAGGTCTGAGCAGTGGGACTAAAGCAGCTTAGCCGATCCCGCAGCTAATCCAAAGCACCCGCTGAATGCAGAGGATCTAACAACAGCCTTGCCTGGAAGCAGTTTCACTGGAGCGTGACCGCAGTCACCTCGCAGCGGAGTACTGTCCATGCCATCAACCTCTCGCTAAACGCGAGAGGTGCTAGTGGTTTCTAATTGAGTAGATCGAAGAGCTAGGCATATGTATACCGCATCAACTGCAAAGCTCAATGCGACCATTATCCCGAGCGCATGAACTGGACCCATGCCAGAGCTTAATGAAGCAGATAAAGACGCCACTCTCACTCCGACCTGAAAAAGACCGAACAATAGATTCAAACGCTGCAGCCCGAGCGCGGGCGACCCAATGACGAATGGTGTTTTCGCAATCATGGGAAGCAATGAGATACCCAGCAACAGCGAGAAGCTGGAAGCCCCACTCCATTCGCCGCCAATCAACATGTCCACAACCATCCAGCTCGCCGCAACCATTGCCGCTACCGCGAATGCCCCTCCGATGCTAAAGGCGCAAAGTAGCTTGACCATGAAACTGGGCATATCAGTCCTGCCGCGCCTTTTCGCGATTGCCTTCAACATCACTGGGCGCAGACTGCTTGAGACAACAAGATATGGGACAAACAGTAGATTGAACGAGAGCCAATAGAGCCCCACAGAGTGGTGGAGCTTGTAGAGGGAGAATACATAGACAGCCGTTTGCAATTCGATGACGCTAATCACCGAGGCTGGCATCCCGAAGAAGATCTCCTTTCGAGACGCAAGCAGCATTCTTCGCGCGACCCTCCAAGACAGTGACCGAGCGGAGCGGTAGCCCCGCAGCACACATTCATACATGGTCGATGCACCCAATCCGGCAGATACGATGCGAGATCCGACCAATGCAACCGCCGTGGGAGAAAGCGCTGCCCCGACGATCTGGAGCAGCGCTGTACTGACCGAAACGATCTGCGTCATCCTTCCTACGCGAGAAAGGTCCGAATAAGAGGAATGTTGCGACGGAATGACGGCTAGAACCAGAGAGTTCAGAAACACGCCGGCAGGCAACAGCATCAACCAAAGCGGAACTTGGATTACCAGCGAAGCTACCAGGACAATCATGGTACCGACCATAAATAATACGGTACTACACAGGTACGCGAGGCCAATGTAGCGCTCCCGCCCTTCTTCAGTCCGGCAGACAAGCGCGCGATTGTCAAGCCGAAGTGCCATAGCAATCGAAAGCAACGAGCACAGTGACGCATAGAGACCTAAGGTTGCGTACGTTTCGGGTTGCACCAGCTTTACGACATACAAGCTGCTAACGAAGACTGCCAACTGGCCCGACGCTCGCTGGGCGATTAAACCTAGAACACGACGCGTATCCGCACTAATTAATGGAATCATTCTAAGGCTGCTGCCCGCTATCAACAAACCCAGTACGTTGTATAGGCGCAGTGCGCCTATCGTACACGGCCTTTCCATACGCCATAAAGAACGCCAAGGGAATCATAAATGTCTCATGATTGAAAGGCGTTGAAGCCAGGGATATGACGAGGCCAGCCGAGAAGACAAACAAAGCCACAGTGGCATCTGGACCCCTGCGCGAAAGATGGGATTTTAGCGCCGGAAGATAAGCAGACCAGAGAAATAGAGCATATGCGAGCAATCCAAAGATACCAGCCTGACCCAGAAGCTTCGGCCAAAACACATCAGTGACATAGTTAGGGTTGTCCTCAGAAATTCCATTCAGCCCATCTATGCCATATGCCCGGTAGACGTCACTGTATCCGAATCGGTACGACGGAGCACTAGCGAATGTTCCGCTCCCAGACCCGAATGGGAACTGATCTACAGCAATCTTCACAGATGTGGTACTCAGAGCAATCCGGGCATAGTCTGAACTTTCCGCACTTGTGTACCGCCCAAATTGAGCCCCAACCATGTTGCCGATGGGTGTCAGCGCGAAGAGCGCAGCCATAAACAGAGGGAGAACGGAGAACGTAATGACGACATGGGAACGGCGCTTACTAAACAGAGCATATGTAACAACAGCCGCAGCGCAGACGAGCGTTTCTTTAATGGAGAAGTGAATTACAACGATCGCGAACAGCAATACCGTGAGGGCAATGTAGCGTAAGCTTTGCCGCTCGACACTCAAGTACGCCGAGCCAAAGAATGCCAGTAGTGCCACCCAGGAGCTTTCAACATGATCGAAATAGAGGCCGCTGGGCTGCCAGAATCCACTACGAGCAACGAGCTGCTGCCCTCTGAACCCAACACCAGATGAGAACAGGTCAAGGAGCAAGAAGGGTACGTTGATTAACGCCAAGCCGATGAGGATAAACGAGACTTGACGCAAAGCGATTTTTGGATCGCGCGCACGCCTGAGCATCGAATAGAAAGCAAGAAAGATCACAATGATTTTGGCGTCCAGCAACGAGTCAACAACTCCGGCGAGAGGTTGACTAACACCACCATGTGGCGAGAACAATATGCCAATCAATGAGAGAAGCTCATAGGCGATAAAACATGCCAATCCGAGCTTTACGCTCTTCCAGTATTTTCCGAGACAGATAGCTGCTAAAGGCAACAGAAGGGCAACCAAAACCTCGTCGGCGGGCGTCCCCGAATTTTGGCGCTGGGTAAAGAGAAATGATAGTTTCGCCACCACGAACATGGCGTACATTGCAGCGATTGCACTGACCTTCACATGGATTCCGAATAGTCAAATATATGATTCCGCGAGCCGAGTTATACAGTCAATCGACAGCTCTGGCACTCGCGCCTGCCTGCGGGCTCGCCATAAATCCAAGCCCGCGCATGGACAGCATCCTAGAAATCCAGATCGAATGACTACACACGTTCAGCGCAAGGGCTCAAATTGGGCCCTACAGAAGCTTCGCAGTTAGCTGTCGGAACGATAATCGTAGTATCCGTAACTGTAGTATCCCATAGACTTCCTTTCTACTGCGTTGAAAATCGCCCCTCTCAACTTCACCCCATTCTGCTCGAACCTTCGCTTCGCAAGGGCAATTTCCTTCTTCTGATTCAGGCCGAATCTGGCAACAAGAAGGCTTGTGCCTGCATGATGAGCAATGATCGCGGCATCAGTGACCGCAAGAATCGGCGGAGTGTCGACGATAACGATGTCGAAATCATCAGATGAGGCTTTAAGCAACTTGGTAAAGGTCTCGTGCATTAAAAGTTCGGACGGGTTCGGAGGTACAGCACCACGCGCGATGAAGCTGAGGTTTTCGATGCCAGGCATTACTCGAATTACATCTTTAACAGAGGCCTGGCCAACGAGGAAGTCAGAGAGCCCGGGAGTCTGCTCAACGCCAAGTGCCTTGTGAAGCGTCCCTTTTCGCATATCCGCGTCAATGACCAGCACACGCTGACCTGCCTGCGCAATGACGGCTGCAAGATTTGATGAGACGAAAGTCTTGCCCGCGTTTGGACTGGATCCTGAGATCAGCACAATATTATTCTTTGCTTCAAGCCTCGCAAAATGAAGGCTGGTTCTCAGGCTGCGTACTGCTTCAACTGCCAAGTCAGCGGGCTCTTTGACCGCGAGCAGGTGCATCTTCCCATCTCCACGGAATCGACCGCGGACGGAGTCCGATTGCTGACCGGCACTGACAGGAATGGACGCATAGACCGGAAGGCCCAGCTCCTCAATCTCGGCCGGATCTTCAATACCTCTACTGAGCATCTGACGCAGGAGAACGAGACCTATCCCGAGGAAGCATGCCGCAATAGTGCTGATGAGAATAATCATGGCCTTTCTTGGACGGACCGGGGTAGTCTCATCTGCTTCCGACGCGTCTACAATTCTTACATTGCCCACAGTACCTGCGCGTGCCACTTCTAGCTGTTGCGCCTGGTTCAACATGACGGTGTACATTTCATTGGTGACTTGCATATCACGCGTAAGTCTCAGCAATTCCTGCTGAGCTGCCGGCAATTGTTTAACTTGGCCTTGGAAGCCACTCTTCCTAGATTCCAGATCTCCAATCTGCTTCAAAAGTGCTTGGTAGGCCGGGTGATCTTTTGTGAAGCGACGATCCATTTCGGCTTGCTGGAGGCGCAATTGCTGAATGCTAGTTTCGACGGCAACACCCTGATCCAGCAAACCTTTCGTCTGCAAGGTGAGGTCAACCGAGTTGGCGCTGGTCTGATATGCGCTGAGTGCTTTCTGCGCTTCGTCGACTTGAAGCTTAATACCGGGCAACTGCTCTCGCACGAACAGAAGCTGTGCCGAGGCCTCCGCAGAATTACGCTCAACATTCTGTCTGACGTAAGCCTGAGCCACACTTTGAAGGAACTCTTGAGCTCTTGATGGAATACTATTCTGATAAGAAAGCTTGAGGATTCCAGAGTCTTTGCCCAATTCACTGATATTCACTTCGCCCTGCAGGTCATTGATCACTGCCAGGGACCTGCGCTTTACCAAATTAAAACGCGTGCCATCATGTGCGACGAGTTGGGACACCTGGATTTGGACCAAACCACTGCCGACGGCCTCGCCAACTTTCCCATTTACAAGGCGATCGCCGTCCGGATCGAGAAGTTCAAAGCTACCGCCGCTAAGCGCAACCAGAGTCAAATCCTTGTCCACCAGTGCTCGAGGCACTTCGAGTTGGAAGATATCGAGTTTCTCACCACCCCAAGCAAACCGGCTCATTCCCAACAAGGGGCTAGACAATTCGTCAGAGGCAGTCGCATCGAAGCGTCGCGCCAGATAGTGGCCAAAGAGCGGAAAGTAATTCGGCTCTATTTCCACATCCAGCTTCATTTTTTCCACCGCAGCGCCAATGACCGCTCGTGAGCGGATTAGCGCAATTTCCGTACTGGCCTCACCGGATCCTGCTCCAAGCCCCAAAGATTGACTGATGTCGGTCAGACCGGGGATGGACGGCATTTTCGCCTCCACCTGAACAATCGCGTCTGCTTGGTAAATAGGCGTTGAGAGAAAACTGTAGGCACCACTCAATATCAGGCAGGCCACTGTGAACCCACCTATCCACCATTTATGGTCAATAAGAGTCCCCAACAATTGACGAAGATCGATCTCATCGCCGTCATCCTGAACTGCACCAGCTGAATCAGTAATCATAGATGTTACAAACTAAAGAATTAGAGGAAGTAGAGAAAAGACCGATTGCGTTAGATGTAGCGCTTCCAGCTTTCGACGCCGTCTGACATCAGCTTATACACATGCTCAAACGCTGGCCGCTGCTGCCGGTAAGGATCAGGTATTTCTTTGTCGTCCTGCCATTTTCCTAAAAGAAAGGCTTTCCCTGACGCATGAGGCGTTGTTTCGTGGATGCGCTTCAGGTGCTTCCTCTCCATGACCAGGACCAGATCGGCAGCGCAGAGGATCTGCGGTGTGACCTGGCGAGCCCGATGTGCGCCACCGTCCAACCCCTGCTCGACAAGCAATTCCTGTGCCGTCGCATCGATTTCGTGATTGACCAGAGCGCCCAGGCCAGCCGAACTGACCTCGATACCCCGGCCGGCCAGCGCGTGGCGCATCATGACTTCCGCAGAAGGACTACGACAGATGTTGCCGATACAGACGAACAAAATATTCTTGAACACTAGAGTCAACCCTGTTGCATCCGACGTTGCGGGCTCTACCGAATGATTTTCGGGGCCTCGCATCCAATCTGACAGAATAACCGATCGGCTTTACCGATTGCTTTCGCTACCCCCAAAAAAAGTCTTTCAGAAACAACGACCAAGCATCAAAGTGAGACGCATGTCACTCATCGTCAAGACTCCAACTCGAGCGAGGTCCGCGCAGCCTAATACGCAGTCCTCTGCCCCAACACCTTCATCACCGTCAGCGCAATGATCCGCACATCCAGCAATGGACTCCACCGACGGATGTAATCGATGTCGTACTGCACGCGCTTCTTCATCTGGCGCAACT
>Ga0213827_1001295_pt1 | contig 14593 bp, 12 predicted proteins | sample MC6MC0898MG_FD_180669 | JGI IMG/M metagenome (GOLD analysis project Ga0213827, IMG submission 180669) | Enriched soil aggregate microbial communities from Iowa State University, Ames, United States - MC6-MC0898-MG | ecosystem: Environmental > Terrestrial > Soil > Unclassified | place: USA: Iowa...
TGACGTGGCGATCGTGCCGACCTTCATCCTGACCCCGCTGACCTACCTGGGCGGCGTGTTCTATTCGGTGAAGCTGCTGCCCACCTGGGCCGAGGCCGCCACCCACGCCAACCCGATCTTCTACATGGTCAACGCCTTCCGCTACGGCCTGCTGGGCACCAGCGACGTGCCGCTGTGGGTGGCCTACGCGCTGATGCTCGGTTTCGTGGTGGTGCTGACCGCGCTGGCGCTGTGGCTGCTGAAGCGTGGTGTGGGCATGCGCAGCTGACACCACAGCGTCACCTGATCGTGGATCGGGGATGCCCGGTCGGCAGTGGGCCTCGGCGGATTCGCCGGGGCCTTTTGCTTTCCGCAGTGCCGCACCGGCGGGTCCATCCGGGCCTGCCTGGCCACAAGGCCAGCGGGAATAGGGGCACAATGGCCTCAACGAGCGTTCAACAGCAGTGAGATTCCAATGCGCATACTGATCCTGGGCGCCGGCGGTACCGGCGGTTACTTCGGTGGTCGCCTGGCCCAAGCCGGCGTGGACGTCACCTTCTTGGTGCGCCCGGCGCGCGCGGCGCAGCTGGCCAGCGAAGGGCTGGTGATCCGCAGCCCGCTCGGCGATGCGAGCGTCCCGGTACAGTACGTCACCGCCGAGGCGCTGCCGGCGCTGGCCACCGCCCAGCCGTTCGACCTGGTGATGCTGAGCTGCAAGGCCTACGACCTCGCCAGTTCCATCGAGGCCATTGCGCCGGCGATGGGGCCACGCACCACGGTGCTGCCGATCCTCAACGGGCTGCGCCATTACACCGATCTGGATGCGCGCTTCGGCCGCGACGCGGTATTGGGCGGGCTGTGCTTCATCAGCGCGACCAAGGCCGCCGATGGCGCGGTGGTGCATCTGGCGCCTGCGGCCAAGCTGACCTTCGGCGAGCGCGACGGCACCGGCAGCAGCGCACGGGTGCTGGCGCTTGCGGCGGCCTGCGTGCAGGCCGGCGTGGACCACGTGGCCACCGATGCGATCGGCCAGGAGCAGTGGATCAAGTACACCTTCCTGACCACGCTGGCGGCGGCGACCTGCCTGATGCGCGCCGATGTGGGCACGATCGTGGCCACCGATGACGGCGCGGCGATCGTGCGCGGGCTGTACGACGAATGCGTCGCCGTGGCCGACGCCGCCGGCGAGCCGATTCCCGCCAAGGCGCGCGAGATCGCCCTGACCGCGACCACGCAGGCCGGTTCGGCGCTGAAAGCCTCGATGCTGCGCGACCTGGAGGCCGGCCAGCAGGTCGAGGCCGAGCATATCGTCGGCGACATGCTGGTCCGCGCGCGTGCCGCCGGGCAGGCGGCGCCACTGCTGGCCGTGGCCTATGCGCACCTGCAGGCCTACCAGCAGCAGCGCAAGGGTTGAGCATGGCCGCCGACGCCGCGCCGGCACGCGTGCTGGTGCTGGGCCTGGGCTACGGCGGGCGGCATCTGGCCGCGCTGCTGCACGCACATGGCATTGCGTGCAGCGGCACCGTGCGCGATCCGGCCACCGCGCCGGCCGACGGCGTGCCACGCCATCGCCTGGCCGAGGGATGCGCCATCGATGCGGACGTGCGTGAGGCGATCCGAACGGCCGACGCGATCCTGTGCAGTGTCCCACCCGATGCCGAGGGCGATCCTGCGCTACGGCTGCTCGGCGAGGCGCTGCACGATGCACCGTCGCTGCGCTGGGTGGGCTATCTCTCTTCGACCGCCGTGTATGCCGACCGCGATGGCGGCTGGATCGACACGCACTCGACGGCCGATGCCACCGACGACACCGCACTGAAGCGCCTGCGTGCCGAACAGCAGTGGCAGGCCTTGGCGCGGGCGCGCGGCCTGGCCTCGGCGGTGTTCCGGCTGCCGGCGCTGTACGGACGCGGACGCAACGCGCTGGTGCAGTTGGCGCAGGGCAAGGCGCGTCAGGTCGTGCGTCCGGGCCAGGTATTCAACCGTCTGCACGTGGAAGACCTCGCCAGTGCGGTACTGGCCGCGATGCGCCGGCCGCAGGGCAACGCGCTGTATCTGCCGGCCGACGATGAGCCGGCGCCGCCGCAGGACGTGCTGGCGTACGCAGCGGCGCTGAGTGGCCTGCCGTTGCCTGCCGCGCTGGCCTGGGATGACCCGGCCGTCCCTGCCTCGCTGCGGCGCTTCTACGGCAGCAACAAGCGCATCGACAGCCGTGGCACGCGCGCGGCGTTGCAGTGGCAGCCGCGATTCCGGACCTACCGCGAAGGGCTGGCCGATGCGTGGGCAGCTGGCGACGGGGTCGTCACCGCCCCCGCGTAACGCCGGGCCATGCTCGGCGGCTTTTCGGTGCGGTGTCCGGGTGGCGGGCTTCGTAGCCGCTGTTTCAGTATGGGCGCTGCACTGAGTACGCACGGTGTGGGCCGCGCGTTGCGCGGTTGCCGAGCATGGCTCGGCACTACCAGATCAGGCGCTATCGCGCGTTGCGCGGTTGCCGGGCATGACTCGGCGTTACCAGATCAGGCACTGTCGCGCGTTGCGCGGTTGCCGAGCATGGCTCGGCACTACCAGATCAGGCACTGTCGCGCGTTGCTCGGTTGCCGGGCATGGCTCGGCACTACCAGATCAGGCACTGTCGCGCGTTGCTCGGTTGCCGGGCATGGCCCGGCGTTACCGGGTCCGGCATTGAATACGCACGGTGTGGGCCGCGCGTTGCGCGGTTGCCGAGCATGGCTCGGCACTACCAGATCAGGCGCTATCGCGCGTTGCGCGGTTGCCGGGCATGGCCCGGCACATCGGGATCAGGCTGCGTCGGGCAGGCGGAAGAACGCGCGCGTGGCCGCCGTCGCGTTGGCCGCGGTGACGTCGACATCCTCGCCACGGTCACGCGCCAGTTCCTCGACGATATGCGACAGGAACATCGGCTCGTTGCGGCGGTCCTTGGGCATCGGCTTGAGCGAGCGCGGCAGCAGGTACGGCGCGTCGGTCTCGATCATGAGCCGGTTGGCCGGGATATGCCGGACCAGCTCGCGCAGGTGGGCGCCGCGGCGTTCGTCGCACAGCCAGCCGGTGATGCCGATGTACCAGTCCTGGTCCAGGTAATCGAACAGTTCCTGGCGCTCGCCGGTGAAGCAATGCACCACCGCCGCGCCGAGCCGGCCATCGAAGTTCTTCATCTGCGCCATGAAATCGGCGTGCGCGTCGCGCTGGTGCAGGAACAGCGGCTTGCGCGCGCCGTCGGCAGCCCGCACGTCGCTGGCCAGCTGCAACTGGCGTTCGAACGCGCGGTGCTGGGCCGGGCGCGGGGCGAAATCACGGAAGTAATCCAGCCCGCACTCGCCCACCGCCACCACCTCGGCATGGGCATGCAGCGCACGCATCTCCGCATCGCACTCGTCGGTGTATTCCACCGCATGGTGCGGATGCACGCCGGCGGTGGCGTAGAGGAACCCCGGGTGCTGACGCGCCAGCTCCAGTGCCATCGGCGAGTGCTCGCGGCTGGCGCCGGTGATCACCATCTGCACTACGCCGGCATCGCGCGCGCGCGCCAGCACGGCATCGCGGTCGCGATCGAAGGAATCATGGGTGAGGTTGGCGCCGATATCGATCAGGTGCATGGGGGGGCTGCAGGACAGTGAACCCGCCCATTCTACCGTGCCGCCTGCACGGCCCCGGCGTACGCGTCTCGCCGCCCTCGCCCACGGCCCGTATCCTTGGCCGATGAGCACGCCGATTTTCCCGATCTCCCCGCTGCTGCCGCAGATCCTCGCGCAACTGGCCACCCACTCGCGGCTGGTCCTGGAAGCGCCACCCGGCGCGGGCAAGACCACCCAGGTGCCGCTGGCGCTGCTGGACGCCCCGTGGCTGCAGGGCCGCAAAATCCTCATGCTCGAACCGCGCCGGGTCGCCGCGCGCAGCGCCGCGCAGTTCATGGCGCGCCAGCTGGGCGACGAGGTCGGCGGCACGGTCGGCTACCGCATCCGCTTCGAAAACAAGGTCTCCGCGCGCACCCGCGTGGAAGTGGTGACCGAAGGCATCCTGACCCGGATGCTGCAGGACGACCCGATGCTGGAGGGCGTGGGGGCGCTGCTGTTCGATGAATTCCATGAGCGCCACCTGGCCGCCGACCTGGGCCTGGCATTGGCGCTGGATGTGCAGGCGCAGCTGCGCGAGGACCTGCGCATCGTGGTGATGTCGGCCACGCTGGATGGCGAGCGCCTGGCCCGGTTCCTGGACGCGCCGCGCCTGAGCAGCGAAGGCCGCGGCTTTCCGGTGGCGATCAGCCATTTCCCTGCACGCCGCGAGGAAGCGCTGGAGGCGCAGGCGCGCCGCGCGGTGGAGCAGGCATTGGCCGAGCATCCCGGCGACGTGCTGGTGTTCCTGCCCGGCCAGCGCGAGATCGCGCGCACCCAGGCCGCGTTGGAGCAGGCATTGCCGGCCACCGTGCAGGTGCTGCCGCTGCATGGCGAGCTGCTGGTGGAGCAGCAGTCGCGCGTGCTGCAGCCCGATCCCGAGGGCCAGCGCCGGGTGGTGCTGGCCACCAACGTGGCCGAATCGTCGGTCACCCTGCCCGGCGTGCGCGTGGTGATCGATGCCGGGCTGGCGCGCGAGCCGCGCTACGACCCCAACAGCGGCTTTGCGCGGCTGGACGTGGTGAACATCGCACAGGCCTCGGCCGACCAGCGCGCCGGTCGTGCCGGCCGCGTCGCCGAGGGCTGGGCGTGGCGGCTGTGGCCGCAGTCGCAGCGCCTGGAGGCGCAGCGCCGGCCGGAGATCGCCCAGGTCGAGCTGGCCTCGTTGGCGCTGGAACTGGCCGCCTGGGGCAGCGACGACCTGCGCTTCGTCGATCCGCCACCGAGCGGTGCGCTGGCCGCCGCGCGCGAACTGCTGCAACGACTCGGCGCCTTGAGCGACGGCGGCGGGCTCACCGCAGTGGGGCGCCGCATGCTGACCCTGGGCACGCATCCGCGGCTGGCGGCGATGCTGCTGGCCGCCAGCGCCGGCGAGGAGCAGGCGCTGGCCTGCGACCTGGCCGCACTGGTGGAAGCGCGCGACCCGCTGCGCCAGGGCGGCGATGCGCTGGCCGCCCGCTGGCGCGCCCTGGCCGCCTTCCGCCAGGGCCGTGCACCGCACACGGCCAATCGGGGCGGTCTGGCCACCATCGACGCGGCCAGCAAACAGTGGCGCCGCCGCCTGCGCTGCGAGGCGGCGCCACCGACCTCGGTGGAAGCACATCGGCTCGGCGACCTGCTCGCCCACGCCTTCCCCGACCGCATCGCCGCACGCCATCCCACCGACCCCCTGCGGTACCTGCTGGCCAACGGACGCAGCGCGCGCCTGTTTGATCCCAGCGACCTGCGCGGTGAGCCGTGGCTGGTGGCGGTGGAGCTGCGCGACGAGGCGCGCGATGCCTTGCTGCTGCGGGCCGCACCGGTCGATGAGAACCGGCTGCGCCGCGACTTCCCCGCCCGCTTCAAACAGGAAGACGTGGTGCGCTGGGATGCCGACAAGCGTGCCCTGGTGGCGCGCCGCGAATCCCGCTTCGACCGCATCGTGCTGGACAGCCGCTCGGCCGGACGCGTGGATCCGGCGCACGCCGCGCAGGCGCTGACCGAGGCCGTGGCCGAACTGGGCATCGATGCGCTGCCGTGGACCGACGGCCTGCGCCAGTGGCAGGCGCGCACACTGGCGCTGCGCGCCTGGATGCCCGAGCTCGACCTGCCGGACGTCTCCGATACGGCGCTGATGGACAGCCTGCGCAGCTGGCTGACGCCGGCCTTCAACGGCAAGACGCGCCTGGATGCACTGGACGAGGCGAGCCTGGGCGAGGCGCTGAAGTCGTCCCTGCCGTGGGCGCAGCGCCAATCGGTGGACCGGCATGCGCCGGTGCGCATCAGCGTGCCCTCCGGCATGGAGCGCCCGATCCACTACGCGCTCGACGCCGACGGCCACAGCCCGCAGGCCCCGGTGCTGGCGGTGAAGCTGCAGGAGCTGTTCGGCCTGGCCGACACCCCGCGCATCGCCGACGGCCGCGTGGCCCTCACCTTGCACCTGCTCTCGCCGGGGGGGCGCCCGTTGCAGGTCACCCAGGACCTGCGCAACTTCTGGGCCAACACCTACGCCGAAGTCAAAAAGGAAATGAAGGGCCGCTATCCCAAGCACCCATGGCCGGACGATCCGTGGACGGCCACGGCCACCCACCGCGCCAAGCCCCGCGGTACCTAACGCGAACGTCGCATTCATGGCTGCCGGCTGACCGCGTCATCCGGTCCCACGGCAGGTGCCCGGGCAAGCGGCTACAGTCGTGATCCGGTCGTGGCAGGCGGCTAACACGCCCTACACGGCCCACGCCCCACACTGGATCGGAACCAAGCAAAGGACCCCCCATGAGCAGACTGACTGTGATTACCGACCGCGCCCTCGAGCGCGCCCTGGATCTGGCAAGCAGCGCCGGCGACGGCCTCAAGCATGCCGGCGGCAGCCTGCGCCACTTCGGCCCGCAGGCCACCGACTGGATCAAGACCGGCGCCGCCCTCGGCGCGGTGAAGACCGGCAGCAAGGTCGCCGCGAAAGTGGTCCGCCGCAATCCGGCCGTGACCATCGCCGCCGCCGCGGTGGGCGTGGGCCTGCTCGGCTACGCGCTGTACCGCAAGCAGCAGAAGAAGAAGCTCGCCAACGGCGAGGTGGTGGACGGCCAGGCGCAGCGCATCAGCGCCCGCAACCGTCGCGCCAGCACCGTGGTGGACGAACACAGCGACATCGGCAGCGACGCCTGATCCTTGCGGGTCAGCGTTGACGCATCGAAACCGCCGGCAACGCCCGGCGGTTTTTTTTTGGCTGCGCTACCGGATCTCGCGCCATTGGCCGGGCTGCAGGTCATCGAGCGCGTGCGCGCCCATCGACACCCGCACCAGCCGCAGCGTGGGTAGACCAACGGCCGCCGTCATCCGCCGCACCTGGCGGTTGCGGCCTTCGCGCAGGGTGATCGCCAGCCATGCGTCGGGCACGGTCTTGCGGAAACGCACCGGTGGATCGCGGGCCCAGAGCGCAGGCGCGGGATCGAGGCGCTCGATCTTCGCCGGCAGGGTTGGCCCGTCATTGAGCTCCACGCCGCGCCGCAGCGCCTGCAGCTGGTCATCCCCGACGCTGCCTTCCACCTGCACCCAGTAGGTCTTGTCGGCCTTGTGCCGTGGGTCGGTCAGCTGGTGGGCCAGGCCACCATCATCGGTGAGCAGCAGCAGGCCTTCGCTGTCGTAGTCCAGCCGCCCGGCCGCGTACACCGCCGGCGGCAGGCCGAAACCGGCCAGCGTGGCCCGCGGCGGCTGGCTGCGGTCGGTGAACTGGCACAGCACGTTGAAGGGTTTGTTGAAGGCGATCAGCATCGGGCGGGACAACGGGGGGGATGGGCCATTGTCCCATCCCCCGGCGAACTCAGCGCGCCGGCTTCACGAAACGCAGGGTCATGCGGTCGCTTTCGCCGATGGCCTGGTACTTGGCCTCGTCGGCCTTGTCGTGCTGGTTGGTCGGCGGCAGCGTCCACACGCCATTGGGATGGTCCTTGGTGTCGCGCGGATTGGCATTGATCTCGCTGCTGCCAGCCAGTTCGAAACCGGCCGCCTTGGCCATGGCGATCACCTGCTGCTGGCCGACATAACCGGTCTTGTCATCGGCCGGCACGTCGGCCTTGGCGCGGTGTTCGACCACGCCGAGCACGCCGCCCGGCTTGAGCACGCTGTAGAAGCCCTTGAACATGCCCTCGGCCTGGTTGGCGCTGCGCCAGTTGTGCACGTTGCGGAAGGTCAGCACCACGTCGGCGGAATTGGCCGGGCCGAACGTCGGCGCCTTCGGGTCGTAGGCCACGATCGTGCTCTTGTCATACAGCGTGGCGGTGCCGGCGAACTTCTTCTCCAGGCCGTCGCGGCTGCGCTGCTGGTAGTCGCGGCCGCGCCCTTCGGCCACGGCCATCGGGTCGACCACGGCGGCCACGTAGCGGCCCGAGTCGTGCAGCAGCGGGGCCAGGATTTCCGAATACCAGCCGTTGCCCGGGGTGACCTCGATGACGGTCTGGCCCGGCGCGACGCCGAAGAACGACAGCGTCTGCGCGGGATGGCGGTACGCATCGCGCTTGACGTTGGCCGGATCGCGGCGACTGTCCTGCACCGCCTTCTGCACGGCCGGCGTGATCGCGACCTGCGCGTTCGGCCCGGCCGGTTTGATCGCCATCGCCGGCGCGGCAAGCATCAGGGTGGAGACGGTGAACAGGCAGGCACAGGTCAACGAACGGGCTTTCATCGGCGGGGCTTCCGGTAGCGGGATGGCGCGAGACTAGCAGCCAACCGTGTACAGGTGTTCACAAAACGTTAGTGCGACGCAGCAATCCGGAACACTGTTTTGTGCCTGTTGCCGCAACGCTGTCACCACGTCGGCCGTATCCTGTGGAAACGATTCCCAGGGAGAACATCACCCATGACTGTTACACGTGAACTCGGTCGTTCCGGCCTCCAGGTTGCCCCCATCGCCTTCGGTGGCAACGTGTTCGGCTGGAGCGCAGACGAAAAGACCTCGTTCGCCCTGCTGGATGCATTCATCGATGCCGGCTTCAACCTGGTGGATACCGCCGATGCGTACTCGGCATGGGTGCCGGGCAATGCCGGTGGCGAATCGGAAACCATCCTGGGCCGGTGGTTCAAGCACAGCGGCAAGCGCGACAAGGTGGTGCTGGCGACCAAAGTGGCCAAATGGGCCGAGCGCCCGGGCCTGTCGGCCGACAACATCGCCGCGGCCGTGGAGGATTCGCTGCGCCGCCTGCAGACCGACGTGATCGACCTGTACCAGGCGCACGAGGACGACGAGTCCACCCCGCTGGAGACCACCCTGGCCGCGTTCGGGCGCCTGATCGAACAGGGCAAGGTACGCGCCATCGGGGCCTCCAACTACAGCGCCAGCCGCCTGCACGATGCGCTGAAGGTATCGGCCGACTACAAGCTGCCCCGCTACGAGACGCTGCAGCCGGAGTACAACCTGTACGACCGCAGCGGCTACGAGGCCGGCCTGGAGCCGCTGGTCCGCGAGCAGGGCCTGGGCGTGATCAGCTATTACTCGCTGGCCAGCGGCTTCCTCAGCGGCAAGTACCGGCATGCCGAGGATGCGGCCAAGAGCAGCGCACGCGGGCGCAGCGTGGTGGACAAGTACCTCAACCCGCGTGGCCTGCGCATCCTCACTGCACTGGATGACATCGCCGGCAAGCACGGCGCGAGCGCATCCCAGGTCGCGTTGGCCTGGTTGATCGCACGCCCCGGCATCACCGCGCCGATCGTGAGTGCCACCAGCGTCGAGCAGCTGAAGGACGTGCTGGCCGCCGCGCAGGTGCGGCTGTCGGCCGAGGACGTGGCGCAACTGGATGCAGCGAGCGCCGAGCAGGACTGAGTCGCCGTCCATCGCCGATGACACGCAGCCGCCGCAGGGCGGCTGCGTCGTTTTCGATGCGGGCGAAACGACGAGATAATAAAAAAGTTTCATTTTCTGCTTGCGGACTGAAACAAACCCCGGTAATGTTCGCGCCCATCGCCGCAGTGTGCGGCACCCATCCACCCAACCGAGCCCGTCATGCACCGTTGTTTCTCCGCCATCGCCAACCGACTGCACGCTGCGCACAGCGCGCTGCGTCCATGCGACAGCGCGGGGAAAGCAGATGCACTGACCACCGACTGATCTTTCCTGCACGGAGATCGGTCACCGATCTCCGAGGCACGCCAACGCCCTCGGATGCTGCATCCGGGGGCGTTTTCGTTTGCGTTGGCGTCGCCTCACCCCAGGATCACCATGCCGTATCTCCCCATCGTCCACACCCGGGCAAGGACTGCCTGACCACAAGGACGTGTCGTTTCGAGGCGCGCAAGCGCTGTGCCCTGGTGTGGGGCACGGGCGACGGGGGATTATGTGCATGACATATTGATATCGGTCACCCGATATTGATGCGTCGTCAATTCGATTATCTCAACGGCGCAGGCTTTTCCGCCTGCCTGGTGCGCGCGACGTTGTCGTGGCGTATGCCGGGATGCTCGGATCCGGCGCGACATCCGCCTGCTGGTGCAGGCAACGGCGCGAGCCGTGGAGGTCGGTTCGATTCCGGCATGTCACTGCGCAGCTCTGGTAGCGCGGCAGGCACGTCCTGTCGTCGCGGGTTCGATTCCCGCTCCACGCCGCTGTACCCGGGCGAAAGCCCACCCGGGATCCCCCGTCCTGCCGCCGCATCGCAATCCATCGCGAGCGCGTGCCGGGCAACGCTACCGCCGCCGGGCCCTGGCCCTGGACGCGCACCGGCTCCAACCCTGCCACGCCTGCCGAGGTGGCAGCGTTCGCGGGTACGACGCCGACAGCGCCACGGCGTCGCTGCGATGGCGTCGCGGGGCTCCCACCTTCTTCCGCCCCCAACGGGGCACCCCGCGCGCCAGGTCGGTATCCGGCTGGCGCGCGATCGATCTACCGGATGCCACCACCAGAGCCCACAGGAGAATGCACATGTTCTGGACCAGGAAGGTCGTGATCGGCGACGGCGAGCGCGGCCTGGTGTATCGAAATCGTCAATTCGAGGCCGTGCTCGGCCCCGGCACCCACCGCTGGTTCGATCCACGCGGCGAGCGCACGATCGTGCTGCACGACATCCGCACGCCGCGCTACGACGGCGCCGATGCCGAGTTGCTGATGGCGCGCCACGATGCGTCGTTGCAGCAGGCCTTCCTGCTGGCCGATATCGGGCCACGCCAGATCGGCCTGGTGTACTACCAGGAGCGCCTGTGCGATGTGCTGGCCCCGGCCGCGCGCCAGTTGTACTGGCGTGGGCTGGTGCCGGTGCGGGTAGAGACGCTGCCCCTGGAGGCGGTGCCGCAGGTGCCGGCCGAGGTGGTGCTGCGCCTGCGTCAGATCGGTCTGCTGTCGCGCTACACGGTGACCACCCATGTGCCGGAGCAGCACGCGGCACTGGTGTTCATCGATGGCCAGTTGGCATGCACGCTCGGCCCCGGCCCGGCGTCGTTCTGGAACCTGCAGAACAACGTGGTGGTGGACGTGGTGGACCTGCGCCTGCACAGCGTGGAGGTGGGCGGCCAGGAGCTGTTGACCCGCGACAAGGTATCGCTGCGGGTGAACCTGTCGGCCAGCACCCGCGTGGTCGATCCGGTGGCGGCGCGTACCGGCGTGGCCAAGGTGGGCGAGCAGGTCTACCGCGAGCTGCAGTTCGCGCTGCGCCAGGCGGTGTCGGCGCGCTCGCTGGATGAGCTGCTCGGCGACAAGGCCGCGCTGGATGCCGAGATCCTGGCCAGTGTCCGCGCGCGCGTGGCCGGCCTGGGCACCGAGGTGCTCGGCGTTGGCGTCAAGGACGTGATCCTGCCCGGTGAAATGCGCGAGATCTTCAATGCCGTCGTACAGGCCGAGAAGCAGGCGCAGGCCAACGTGGTGCGGCGTCGCGAGGAGGCCAATGCCACGCGCTCGCTGCTCAACACCGCGAAGCTGATCGAGGACAACCCGGTGCTGATGCGGCTCAAGGAGCTGGAGGCACTGGAAAAGGTCACCGAGAAGATCGACAAGCTCACCGTGTTCGGCGGCCTGGATGGCGTGCTGAAGCAGCTGGTGACGATGAAGCCATGACATGCCCGGCAGGGGGAAGGGAATCCATCTGCCGGCGCTCAAGGGAATGACCCGATGAATACGCAAACACACTTTGAATTTCTTCACGCCGAAGGCGCTACCCCGATCAAGGCCTGGGTGCGCGGCGTGCCGGTCGACAGCCTGGCCCGCGAGCAGCTGGCCAACATCGCCGCGGTGCCGTTCGTCGGCCCCTGGGTAGCGGTGATGCCGGACGTGCACGTGGGCAAGGGCGCCACCGTAGGGTCGGTGATCCCCACCCGCGGCGCGATCATCCCGGCCGCGGTCGGCGTGGATATCGGCTGCGGCATGGCGGCGGTCCGCACCACGCTGCGCGCCGAGGACCTGCCCGACAACCTGGCCCGGCTGCGCAGCGACATCGAGCGCAGCGTGCCGGTGGGCAACGGCCGCGGCGGCGAGCACCGGCAGCTGCCGGACAGCATCCACAGCCGGATCGTGCGCTCCGGGCTGGTCGAGCGGCTGGACGCCATCAAGCAGCGCCACCGGCGCGTGCGCACCGACAAGCTGGCGTGCCAGATCGGCACGCTCGGCGGCGGCAACCACTTCATCGAGATCTGCCTGGATGAAACCGGGGCGGTGTGGGTGATGCTGCACAGCGGCTCGCGCGGTACCGGCAACCTGATCGGCACCTACTTCATCGAGCAGGCGCGCGAGCAGCTGGCCCGGCGCGTGCTTGGTTTCCACCTGCCGGACAAGGACCTGGCCTTCTTCATGCAGGGCGAGCCGTTGTTCGACGACTACGTACAGGCCGTGTCGTGGGCGCAGGACTATGCCCGCGAAAACCGCGAGGCGATGATGGCGCGGGTGCTGGCCGAGATGCGCTTGCGGCTGCCGAAGTTCCAGCTGGAGAAGCTGGCGGTGAACTGCCACCACAACTACGTGCAGGCCGAAACGCACGGGGGCGAGGCGCTGCTGGTGACCCGCAAGGGTGCGGTCAGCGCACGCGCCGGCGAGCTGGGCATCATCCCCGGCAGCATGGGCACGCGCAGCTACATCGTGCGTGGCAAGGGCAATGCCGAGAGCTTCCACAGCTGCAGCCATGGCGCCGGGCGGGTGATGAGCCGCAGCGCCGCGCGCCAGCAGATCACCTTGGCGCAGCACCGCGAGGCGACCGCGCACGTGGAATGCCGCAAGGATGCGGCGGTGATCGATGAATCACCGGCGGCCTACAAGTCGATCGATGCGGTGATGGCCGCGCAGAGCGACCTGGTGGAGGTGGTGCACACCCTGCGCCAGGTGGTGTGCATCAAGGGCTGAGCAGGCGACGGACACACGATCCTGCGGCCACCTTCGGGTGGCCGTTATCGTTCAAGTCGCCGCGCTGTCCTCGGCCACCAGTGCGTGGTGCAGGCTGATCCCGGCACGCACGCCCTCGGCATTGGCCAGGGTGATGTTGCCGACCACGCTGGCATCGCCAGCGGCGTACACGCCCGGCACCGAGGTCTGCTTCTGCGCGTCCACCCGCACCAGTACGCCGATCGGGCTCTCCTCCAGCGCGCAGCCCAGTTGTTCCACCAGCGCCGAGCCCATGTGCTGGCGGGCGGCAACGAACAGCGCGCGCAGGTCGATGCGGCGACCATCGGCAAGCAGCGCACCGCTCAACTGCGGCGCCTCGCCCTCCAGGCCGACCACCTGCCCGGTTTCGATCCGAACGCCGCGCCGGTCCAGCATGGCGCGCTCGTCGTCCTCGATCTGCATGCCGTGGGCGAACAGGGTGACCTGGCCCCAGTCGGCCAGCAGCCCCGCCATCTTCACCGACATCGCATGCCCGCCGAGCAGGCCGATCGCGCCGCCGCCCACTTCGTAGCCATGGCAGTACGGACAGTGCAGCACGCTGTGGCCCCAGCGCTCGGCCACGCCGGGCAGGTCGGGCAGTTCATCGCGGATGCCGGTGGCCAGCAGCAGCTTGCGCGCGGCCCAGGTGTCGCCGGCGGCGGTGGTGAGCGCGAAACCGTCGACGGTGGGCTGCGCGTCGATGGCGGTGTCGCTGACCCAGCGCACAGTCGGGTAGGCCAGCAGTTGTGCCTTGGCCTGGCGGAGCAGGTCGCCGCCGGCGATGCCATCCATCCCCAGCACCCCGTGCGAATGCGCGGAGAAGCGGTTGCGTGGCAGGCCACTGTCGATCACCAGGACCTCGCGGCGCGCGCGCGCCAGCATCAACGCGGCGGACAGGCCGGCAAAACTGCCGCCGACGATCACGGCATCAAACGTCATGGGGAACTCCTGCTGCATGGTGGGCCAGGTGGCGGGCGAACGCCTCGCCGAGGCTGGCCAGGGTGGTGCCACGCAGGCGCTGTTCGAGCAGGGCCTGGGCCTGGCGGTAGCTGTCGTCCAATGCATCGTTGACCACCTGCTGCACCGGGCAGCCGCGCCCGGTGTCGCGCGCGCCGGTGTGCAGCAGCGGGGGCGCGCCGATCGCCACGTACACGTCGTGCAGGGTGATCGTGGCCGGGTCGCGCGCGAGCTGGCTGCCGCCACCATGGCCGCGCGCGTTGCGCACCACCCCGCCCTTGTGCAGCGCGGCCAGCAGGCGCCGGATCACCACCGGGTGGGTCGGCAGGCAGGCGGCCAGCTGCTCGGAGGTGCGAGGGCCGTCCTGCCCGACCAGATGGGCGGCGATGTGCAGGGCGTCGGAAAACTGGTTGCTGGATTTCATGTAACAACGGTAGTTACAAATTAACCCGGTGTCCAGTCGGGCACCGCGGCGGTGGCCCGAGGAGGCGGCCGGCCGTGGGTCGGCCCTGCCCCGTCTCAGCGGATGTAGGGCGGGCCCACCATCGCGGCCGCCAGGTGGTCCAGGAACGAGCTGATCCGCGCCGATACGGCGGTGTTGCGGTAGTACACGGCGTGGATGGGCTGGCGCACGTCCACGGTGAGCGCGGGCAGCAGCTGCACCAGGTGACCGGCCTCGCGGTCGCGGTGAGTCATGAAATCGGACAGGCAGACGATGCCC
>Ga0213827_1001304_pt1 | contig 14524 bp, 13 predicted proteins | sample MC6MC0898MG_FD_180669 | JGI IMG/M metagenome (GOLD analysis project Ga0213827, IMG submission 180669) | Enriched soil aggregate microbial communities from Iowa State University, Ames, United States - MC6-MC0898-MG | ecosystem: Environmental > Terrestrial > Soil > Unclassified | place: USA: Iowa...
CACCCTGTACTTCAACCAGGACTATCACAACCGCGACGCCCCGGTCAGCTACACCGAGGACACCAGCCAGGGCTTCACGCTCAAGTTCACCTCAGGCTTCACTGAAGGTCCTGTCGGCCTGGGGGTCGATGCCTACGCTCTGCTCGGGGTCCGCCTCGATGGCGGCGACGGCCGCGCCCGTTGGCCCACCCTCCCCGCCAGCGGCAGCACCTCGGAAGCCGGTGCTGCACTCAAGCTCAAGGTCGGCCAGACCACCTTGAAATACGGCGACCAGTTCGTCACCCTGCCGGTGCTGGCGACCATGATGGGCCGCCTGCTGCCAGAAACCACCCAGGGCACGTTGATCCACAGTGAAGACATTCCCGGTTTAAGCCTGGACGTCGGACGCTTCACTGCCATGGGTTCGCAGTTCAACGCCCGTCACGATGGCCGTGACCTGACCCGTGCCAATCTGGTCGGTGGGCGCTACCGTTTCGGCAGCGATGTCGATGCCGCGCTGTACTACTCCCACGTCACCGACAACTTCGAAAAGCGCTATGCCGACCTGAACTGGAACGTGCTGCTGAATGAATCGGACAGCCTCAAATTCGCCTTCAACCTGTACCGCACGACCGGTTTGGGCGCCGAACTCAGCGGCCCTGTCGACAACATCATCTGGAGCCTCTCCGGCGCCTGGAAACACGGCCCGCATACCCTTACTACGGCCTACCAGAAAAGTAGCGGTGAAACTGGCTATGCCTACGGGGTCGATGGCGGCAGCGCGGTGTGGCTGGCCAACTCGGTGCAATATTCCGATTTCATGGAAAAAGATGAAGCCTCGTGGCAAGCACGCTACGACTACAACTTCGCCGCCCTGGGGATGCCGGGCCTGAATGCCATGTTGCTGTATATCCGCGGCCATCACATCGACACCGGCACGCTGGATGATGGCAAGGAGTGGGAACGCAACATCAACCTGCGCTATGTGGTGCAGTCGGGGCCAGCCAAAGACCTTGGCCTGCAGATTCGCCACGCCTCCCACCGTTCCAGCGCGCTAGGTAACAGCCTGGACGAAATGCGCTTGATCCTCGACTATCCGCTCAGTCTGTTCTAGGACCGTCTGACAGGGGATAGCACCTGCCAGATCTGGGGAAAGAGCTAACGTCAGCTGGCGGCCGCTGGCAATACTTGTCTCGTTGATGAAGACCACATAGAGCGCCTACCGTGGAGTGCACTGGGCAGGCGCCACTCTGTAAGGCTGAACCGGTTAGCGACTACAGGTCGAGCGTGAGGGTCGGCGTCAAAGCTCGAGAAACGCACAGCATCATCACGTTTCCCTGCGCCCGCTCGCTGTCGCTGAGCAGCATGTCGCGATGATCCGGCACGCCATCCAGCACCCGTGTCTCGCACAGGCCGCACACACCCTGTTCGCAGGATGACGCCACTTCGTGCCCCGCCGCCCGCAGCGCTGCCGGCCCACAGCTGTAAACCTGACGCCCAGCCCGTGCAGCGGCCACCACCGCGTCCAGGTCGAGCAGGCCGACCTCTTCCATCGGCACGACTTCGACACGCCCCGCGCGCTGGGCGGCCTGCGCCATGGCCATGATGGGCGTAACCCCGATGCCACTGACCGCCATTCGCATCGCCTAGTTGGCCATCGAAGCCGGTATCCCTGCTGGCGTGCTGAACGTGCTGGCAGCGTGTGGGTCAACCAGTACGACGGTGGCGACATGACCGCACCGTTCGGTGGCTTCAAGCAGTCGGGCAACGGCCGCGACAAGTCGCTGCATGCGCTGGAGAAGTACACCGAGCTAAAAGCGACCTGGGTCAAGCTGTGATTTCACGGGCCGCGAAGCGGCCTCGTTTGTCGAGTCGTGTAAAGAAGTGTTGAACCCGTTCCGAGCCTGACAAGAACATTGATCGCCCCTGCATTCACAGATACCTCTGAGCGTCCGGTTTAGGACCATAACTGCCCCTAGCGAACAGCCGCTTTGGGTCGGTAACAGTCAGAGGTGACCGGCTGCTCTCAACCCATAGCAGACATCTGTAACCGGGGCCGCTTCGCGGCCCATCGCCGGCAAGCCGGCTCCCACAGGTAAAGCGCATGGCTGAAGGCTGGTGATATTCCTGTGGGAGCCGGCTTGCCGGCGATGAGGCCGGTACTGATTACAAAGCTTTGAATCGCTGGCAGCTATGAGTCGAGAGCAGCCGGTCACCTCTGACTGCTACCGACCCAAAGGCGCCACTGAGGGCAGCAGTGATCTTAGTGGGGCCTGCCCCGGTCGTACACCCGCGAAGAGGCCGGCCCAAAAAAATGGAGATGTCTGGCACGGGCTATGCCTGTGTTCGAGGGGCGAGCCCGCTCCCACAGAGACCCCGTCTGACTGGTAAATGACAGGGCCAGCCAACCAGCATTTCAGTATGACCATGTCCAGACCCAGGCTGACCGGGTTCTGATCACTGCGCCAAATTTCAGCCCCAGCCAACTACCAACCCCCAGGCCGACCAAAGCGCAGGGCCGCGGCGGTATCTTCGCAGCCCCATTCATCTAGGCCGATAGATCGTGCTTCAGGACGAAACGATCCTCACCGCACCTTTATTTTGCCCACGAAGAAACCCCCGAAGCATTGACATGCATCAGGGAAAGGCTCAACATTATTTTATATGAATACCACGTCTTCTAATAGAATACAACAGGAAAATTGAAGAATGGCTGTCAGAACCCTTTCCTCCGTTACCAAGACCCTCGCGGTGCTGGACTACGTCGCCTCCTCTCCACGTCCCGTACGTCTTACTGAGGTCGCCAAGGCGCTGGAGGAGGCACGCGCCGCCACCCATCAACGCCTGATCACCCTGGCCGACGGCGGCTGGGTCGAGCAAACCGAAGAAGGCAGCTATCGACTGACCCTGCGCATCGTGCGCTACGCCAGCATGGCCATGGAACAAGGCAACCTGGGCGAGCGCGTCGCTGATGTGCTGCAGGACATGGTCACCGAAAGCCTGGAAACCGCCTCACTGGCCATCCTCGAGGGCCACGAAGCCGTGATCCTGCGCCGCGTCGAATCCAAAGGCATCCTGCGTGCCGACCTGCGGGTCGGCGCACGCCTGAACCTCGAGCGCACTGCCATGGGGCGAATTCTGGTCGCCCATGCCCGCCCCGAAGTCATTGCCCAATTGCAGGCCGATGGCGTTGCGCTGCCCGACCAGGCGCTGCTCGAAACCTATCGCCAGCAAGGCTATGCGGTATCTGGCATGACCGGGCCACGTGCAGTCTCGGCCGTTGCGGTGCCGATCTTCGACAGCCATGACCACTGCATCGCCGCCCTGGCAATTTCCGGCCCCGAAGCCGGCTTCGATCTTGATAAATGCGCCGCTATCGCCTCCGCCGCCGCGGATGTCGTGAACGCGCGCCTGCGTGGAGTCCAAGCATGACTGCCGTACCCAACTACCAAACCGAGTCGCCTGCCCATCGCCTGGCCAGGTTGATGCGCTCGCCCGCCGAGCTGATGAAGCCCGAACGCCTGGCGGTAATCCAGCCGTCGCGCATCAGCGCCTCCCACGCATTAATGGCACAAGCCATTGAGCAGCGCTGGAAGATCACCTGCACCCGCTTCGACATCGATGCCAAGGGTAAGGGCGTAGCCAACTACCTGATCGAGATCGACGGCTGGAAATTTTCCTTCCCGGTATTTGCCTTTGAGCCTTCGGCCCATGGCCGTACCGGGCGCATCATCGGCCGTACCTGGGACATGCTCGGCGCGCTGGTCGAAGGCGAGATCAGCGAAGCCGACCTGCGCAAGACCGGCGAGGAACTGCCCAAGCTCTATGAAGGCCGCGCCACCCCCAATACCCTGATCTGGTGCCGTTCCAACCGCAGCGCACGCTTCTTCGACCAAGCCGTGCAGGCCTTGGCGGCCGGGCGCCAGCCGGACGTCGGTGTGCTGGCCGAAACCTGCTACCTGATGCGCAACACCGGCCTCGATGGTAACGGCACCTTTGGTACCAAAAGCTTCCTGGCCTACGAAGCGGACCACCCGCTGCGCTGGTCCCTGGCGTCGCAGATGCTCTGCGCCTACATGATGCGCGTGTACGCCCAGGACCTGGTGCAACACTTGGCCCGCCTGGCATCGCCGACTGCCTGCACGATGGCACCGGAGCTGCGCCGCTTCCTGGGCGTGGGTAACGGCTCGGCACTGGGGCTGATGCTGTTCGTCAACAACCATCCGCGCCTGATCGAACGCTGGCTGTGGATTCGCGAAGAAGCACTGGCCAACGCCAAGGGGCTGGAACCTGCTGCCGCGCTGGCCCAGTGCCCTACCCTGCTGCACCTGCTCGACCGAGCGATCTGTTTCCGCGAGGAAGATCGTGGCGTGTACGAATCATTCATCAGCAGTGCAGCGGTGGCTCAGGAACTGCGCATCGTCCGAGCCGAGACTGCTCGTTTGCAGCAGCGCCTGCACGCCAACCTGGCCAGCACCGAGCTGCCGTTCGCCGAGCTGTGCCGGTCGCTGGAGGGCCGCGTGCACGACGAGGTCCTGGAAACCCTGCACAGCCTGCTGATCGAGCTGGTCCCGGAGGTCGCCGACCGCCTGTGCCGTAACCTGATCCTCGATGAAGAACTGGTCGGTACGCCGCAGATGCCAGTTGGCCGCTTGCGTGACTTGCTGCGCAGCGAATATCCCTGGGCCTTCGACATCGACCTCGACGACAGCCAACGCCGCTACGTCTGGTACAAGTCGGCCACCGCCGAAGAACCCCGCCGCGGCCCGAAAGATGCACTGGGTGACGTGGTCAAGCTCGGCCTGGACATGCCCAAGCTGATCATCGACCTGGACACCGACCTGGCGGCCCAGCCGGCGGACCTCAGCACCGCACGCTTCCTGCTGGCGCACCCGCAGCACCGGGCCATCGTGACTCGCGTCCAGGCGCTTGCCGGCACCCCCTACCATTCGCCACATGCCGACATCATGAGCGAGGCGTTCATCCCTGCTCACATCACGCGTCTGCTGAATGTCGGCGTACATGGCATCGACAAGACCCGCGACTACCTCAACCGCAACCTGCGCGGCGTGCTGTTCCATGGCGCTCCGCTACCTGAAGACCTGGCCAGCGGCAACGCCAGCCAGCACTGGTTCTACCCCTCGGAGCCCGCCCTATGAGCTTGTCCCCTACCCCCAGCACCCTGCAGGTGAGCCTTCGCGAATGCCGCCTGGTGTTCGAGCGCCTGATGCAGGTCATCCGCATGGAACCCGGCATGGTGCCGGCGTTGCGCGATTGCGCCCTGTACTCCGCCGCCCTGGGCCTGGGTGGCTTTGGCGAACTGCAGCGCCACCTGAAACTGCTCGAGTCGTCCGCTGCACGAGCCCTCGCGCTGACCCATGACGGCGCGGTGAAGCGCCTCGATTGCGCCGGTCAGCATGCCTGGCGGGTCGCCGACACGGCGCTCGATGTCCTGGCGGACGACTTCAAGCGCGATGGCCAGGCGCAACTGCTGGTCGTCGATGTCCTGGAGCCGCGGGAGCTGCAGGTGATCGTGGCACTGGCCGAACGCTACGGCCTGAGCATCCACCTGCAACCCCATGCCGAAGGCCTGTCATTGACCGCCAGCAACCGGGTATCGCCGGCTCCTGTCTGGCTCGATCGCCTGCGCCTGGAAGGCCTGAGCGTCGACGCAACGTTGTGGTGGCAACTGTTCCACCACGCCAACGAAGCGCTGGCCCCGGACTCCTTCGAATCGCGCCGGCATGCCGGCTCGATCATGGTCGACGCCGACGGCCGCCTGGTCGGCCGGCCCGACGAAGACGAGACCGATCTGTCGCTGCTGATGGCCGGCATCGAATCCGGCACCACCGCCCCCACCCCATAATCAAAAAAGAGGAACAACCTCATGCTTATCGATGCCTTGCAGTGCGGCCATTTTGATCGTCAAGTGTTCGAAGAGCTCCAGGCCGGCGGCTATACCTGCGTCACCCCCACGCTGGGCTTCTGGGAAGGTGCCATCGAGTCACTCGACGCCATCGGTCACTGGCGCCACATGGCGCGCGAGTGCGCCGACCTGATGTTGATCGCTCGCAGCGCCGAGGACATCCGCGAGGCCGAGCGCAGCGGCCGCATCGCCGTGGTGCTGGGCTACCAGAACAGCAACCTGTTCGACAACCGCATCGCCTTCGTCGAACTGTTCGCCGACCTCGGCGTGCGCGTGGTGCAACTGACCTACAACAACCAGAACGAGCTGGGCAGCAGTTGCTACGAAGAAGTCGACAGTGGCCTGGCCCGCTTCGGTCGCGAGGTGATCCGCGAGATGAACCGCGTCGGTATGGTCGTCGACCTGTCCCACGTAGGCGATCGCACCACCCTTGAAGCCATCGAGTGGTCACAGAAGCCTGTGGCCATCACCCACGCCAACGCCGCGTCGCTGTTCGCCCACAAGCGCAACAAGAGTGACCAGGTGCTGCATGCATTGCGTGCCAACGGCGGCGTGATTGGCTGTGTCGCCTACCGCAACATTACGCCTGAAAGCGCCTGTGCCACGGTCGATGGCTGGTGCGAGATGGTCGCCCGCACCGTGGACCTGATCGGTATCGACCATGTCGGCATCGGCACCGACTACAGCCACAACATGCAGCCGCGTGACTACGACTGGATGCGCAAGGGCCGCTGGACCCGCACCGTGCAATACGGTGCCGGCTCCGCCGCAAGCCCAGGCCCTGCCCGCAAGCCCGAGTGGCTGCTCAAGGCCGGCCAGCTGAACGTGGTCGCCGATGGCCTGCAGCGCGCAGGATTCAATGCCCAAGAGGCCGACAAGATCCTCGGTGGCAACTGGCTTCGCCTTTATCAGGAAGTGTTTGGCTGACAGGGCCGCTTTCCAATCTGCCACGACGCTTCCTAAATAAGGAAAACAACCATGAGTGATCGTGATTCGAGTAAAAGCCCGTTCGGGCTGTCGCGCCGTAGTTTCATCGGTGCGACGCTGGCCGGTACCGCGCTGGCGAGCATGCCGGCGTTCATGCGCCAGGCGGACGCCGCCGATGACGTCCTGTACGTCAACACCTGGGGCGGCAACTGGGAAAAGGCCGCGAAGGAATTCCTCTTCGACCCGTTCACCCAGGAGACCGGCATCCAGATCCGCACCGTCTCGCCGATTTCCTTCGCCAAGCTGGCCACCCAGGCCCGCACCGGCGTCTACGAGTTCGACGTGACCACCCTGGGCCTGGCGGAAATCGCCAGGGCCAATGCCGCGAACCTCATCGAGCCGGCGGCCGGCAACATCGACGAAAGCACCCTGTGGCCCGGCGCCCTGTACGCCAACGGCGTGGCCACCCACGCCTTCGCCAACGTGATCGCCTACCACCAGAACAGCTTCCCCAACGGCCAGCCGAACAGCTGGAAGGACTTCTGGGACCTGGAGCGTTTTCCCGGTAGCCGCAGCCTGCAGCGCTACCCCGTGCGGGTACTGGCCTTTGCCTTGCTCGCCGATGGCGTACCGCCCGACCAGCTGTTCCCCTACGACCTGGGCCGTGCCTTCGCCGCGCTGGAGCGGATCAAGCCGGCCATTCGCGTCTGGTGGACCCAGGGCCCGCAGTCGCAACAGCTGCTGCGTGACGCCGAGGTCGACATGATCGGTATCTGGAACGACTACGCCACCAACGTTCAGCAGACCTCGCCGGACCCAGTGCAAGTGGTCTGGGACCAGGCACTCATCGACAAGAGCTGCTGGGTGGTGGCCAAGGGCACGCCACGTGCGCGCAATGCCTGGCGCCTGATCGAGTCGATCGCCAACAACGCCGAGGGCATGGCGCGGTTCTGCGCGGTCGACGCCTCCGGCCCGCTGAACCCGAAAGCGTTCGCGCACATCGACGCCAAGACGGCGGCCATCACACCGACCAGCCCCGAGCGCATGGAAAAGGCCGTGGTCCTGGACGGCGTCAAGCTGTTGCCGCAACTCGACGAAATCGCGACGCGCTTCGATCGCTGGATCAGCAGCTGAGTGAACGACCCGGGCAGCGCGGCCAGCCTCGGCCACGCCGCGTGCCTACCCATTTGCTGTACGGGATAACAACATGAACGACGCTACGAGCTTGCAGCGAGACACCACGCTCGCCAAACCTGCAGCACCCAACGGCAACCTCTGGTACCGCCTGGGGACTGCACTGGCCAAGGGCCCTGCGCCTCTTTATCTACCCGCCGCACTGTTCCTGCTGGCGTTCTTCATCGTGCCGCTGGGCTACGTGCTGGTAATGAGCGTGACCGAACCCAAGGCTGGCCTGGGCAACTTCACCTACCTGTTGAGCTCCAGGCATTTCTTCGGGGTGTTGCTGGAAACTTTCAAGACCGCCGCCATCGTCACCCTGTGCAGCGTGCTGCTCGGCTACCCGCTGGCCTACCTCGCCGCAGGCCCGGCCCGGCGCCTGGGCGGTGTGCTGCTGGCGATCATCGCCCTGAGTTTCTGGACCAGCTTCCTGGTGCGCACCTACGCCTGGATGGTCATCTTCGGCCGTCAGGGCCCGCTGAGCCAGCTGCTGGCGACACTTGGCTGGACGCCCCCACCGAAGATGCTGTTCACCTCGTTCAGCGCCACCGTGGCCATGACCCACGCCATGGTGCCGTTCATGGTGATGGCCATGTACGCCGTGATGAAGCGCATTGATGCGCGCTACGTGCGTGCCGCGCAGAGCCTTGGGGCTCATCCGCTGCGCGCATTCACCACGGTCTACCTGCCACTGAGCCTGCCCGGCGTGGTCAACGGCTGCACCCTGGTGTTCATCACCTGCCTGGGTTTCTACGTCATGCCGGTGCTGCTCGGCAGCCCCAACCAACAGATGATCTCGGGCGTGATCGGTGACCAGATCGAGCAGGTCCTCGACTTCGGCGCGGCCTCGGCCATGTCGGTCATCCTGCTGGTCATCACCGTCGCGCTGTTCTGGCTCTACCACCGATTCATCGGCCTCGATCGCCTGTGGAGGAAATGAAAATGAGAACCCTGACCTTCCTCGCCACGCTGATTGCCCTGTTCATCGCCGTGCCGCTGTTGATCGTGGTGCCGATGTCGTTCAGCGCCAACGCCTCGCTGCAGTTTCCGCCCAGTGCCTACTGGCTCGGCAACTACCGGCACTTTTTCAGTGACATCAACTGGATGCAGCCGCTGTTCAACAGCCTGGCGATTGGCGCGGCCACCGTCGTGCTGACGCTGTTGCTGGCGATCCCGGCCTCGTTCGCGCTGGTTCGCCACCACTTCGTCGGGCGCGGGGCATTCAACCTGTTGCTGATGCTGCCGATGATCGTGCCGCAGATCGTCATGGCGCTGGGGTACTACATGTACTTCGGCAGCCTGGGGCTTACCCAGAGCTTCACCGGCATCATCATCGCCCACACCTGCCTGGGCATCCCGGTAGCCACGCTGATCATCACCGCCGCGCTGAAAAGCTTCGACAACAATCTCGAGCGCGCAGCCTCGAGCCTGGGCGCGACACCCCTGGCCACGTTCAGGCTGGTGACCTTTCCGGTACTGCGCCCGGCCGTCCTGGTGGCGGCACTGTTCTCGTTCATCCAGTCGTTCGACGAGACGGTGATCGCCGTGTTCATCTCGGGCCGCGACACCGCGACCTTGCCGCGACAAATGTTCAACAGCTTCCGCATGGAGGCGGACCCGGTGATTTCCGCCGCCTCGTCGTTCCTGTTCATCATGGTCCTGGCCTGCATGCTCGTGCCACTGGCCGCCCGCCTGACCAAGCGCGCCACCCGCGGCAGCCTGCCTGCCCAGGTTGCCCACTGACCGCCTTCGGAGACATTGCCATGCCAGCCCATCCCCTTACCCTGCACAACGTCGTGAAGCGCTACGACAACCTGCAACCGGCCGTCGACAATGTGTCGCTGCAGATCGAGCCCGGAGAGTTCGTGTCGTTCCTCGGTCCATCCGGGTCCGGCAAGACCACCACGCTGATGATGATCGCCGGCTTCCAGCAACCTACCAGCGGCGATATCCGCATCGGTGGCCGCGCCATCGACCAGGTACCGCCCCATGCCCGCAACATCGGCGTGGTGTTCCAGAACTACGCGCTGTTTCCGCACATGAGCGTCGCCGACAACGTCGGCTTCGCCCTGCGCATGCGCGGCGTGGCCAAGGCCGAAAAGGCCCGCAAGGTCGGCGCGGCGCTGGAGATGGTCGGCCTCGGCCAACTGGCCGGGCGGCGTCCCGCCGAACTCTCCGGCGGCCAGCAACAGCGGGTGGCGCTGGCTCGCGCACTGGTGTTCGAGCCCGACCTGATCCTGCTGGACGAACCCCTGGGCGCACTGGACAAGAACATGCGCGAGCACATGCAGGTGGAGCTCAAGCGCATTCACCAGGAGCTGGGCGTAACGATGATCTACGTGACCCACGACCAGACCGAGGCGATGACCATGTCCGATCGCATCGCCGTGTTCAACCATGGCCGCATCGAACAGATCGCCGCGCCACAGGAGATGTACCTGAGGCCCGCCACGCGCTTCGTCGCCTCGTTCGTCGGCGACAACAACCTGCTCGCCGCGACCAGCCTGGGCAATGGCCAGTACCGAGTCGACGGCTTGGGCGACCTGCACGCCGGGGACCTGGCCCTGCCGGCTGGCAGCAACGTCGACCTGCTCCTGCGCCCGGAGATGATCCGAGTGGCCGAGCCCGGCGCAGCCCACGGCACGCTCCAGGTCGAGGCTGCCGTCAACTATGGCGACAGCGTCCTGGCCATCGGCAAACTCGGCAGCAATCCCCTGCGGGTGCGCATTCCGGGCCCGCAGGCAAGGGGCCTGGAGGCTGGCCAGTGCCTGCCGCTGCATTGGCAGGCCAACGACATCCACGTGATCCCGGCATTGCACGCCTGACGACTTTTTCGGCGGCCAGCACAGAGTTGCGCCACCCACCCAGAATGGAGAACAGCATGAGCCTCACCGACCTGCAGCAACGCGACATCGACAGCCTGTTGCACCCGTACACCAACCACCACCTGCACCAGAGCCAAGGCCCCCACGTGATCACCGGTGGCGAGGGCATCTACGTCACCGACGACCAGGGCAACCGCTACATCGAGGGCCTGGCCGGGCTGTTCTGCGCCTCGCTGGGTTTCAGTGAGCCGCGTCTGGCACAAGCGGCCTTTGAACAGTTGCAACGCATGCCCTTCTACCATGCGTTCGCGCATAAATCGACGCAGCCCGGTATCGAGCTGGCCGAGCGTTTGCTGGCGATGGCCCCGCCCTCGATGGCCAAGGTGTTCTTCGCCAACTCGGGGTCAGAAGCCAACGACACAGCAGTCAAGCTGGTCTGGTACTACCACAACGCCATTGGCCAGCCGCAAAAGAAGAAGATCATCGCCCGCCAGCGTGGCTATCACGGGGTCACTGTCGCCTCGGCCAGCCTGACCGGCCTGCCCAACAATCACCGCGACTTCAACCTGCCGATCGCCAACATCCTGCACACCGACTGCCCGCACTACTACCGCTATGGCCTGCCCGGCGAAAGCGAAGCGGCGTTCGTCGACCGCTGCGTGGCCAACCTGGAAGCACTGATCCTGCGCGAGGGCGCCGACACCATCGCGGCATTCTTCGCCGAACCGGTGATGGTCTCGGGTGGCGTGATCCTGCCGCCGCAGGGTTACTTCGCCAAGGTCCAGGCCCTGCTGCGCAAATACGACATCCTGTTGGTGGTCGACGAGGTGATCTGCGGATTCGCCCGCACCGGCAACATGTTCGGCTGGCAGACCTACGACCTGCAGCCAGACATGATCAGCCTGGCCAAGCAGCTGTCGGCGGCGTACATGCCGATCTCGGCCCTGCTGGTCAGCGACAGGATCGACCACGCCCTCAAGGCCCAAAGCGAGAAGATCGGCAGCTTCTCCCACGGCTTCACCTACGGCGGCCATCCGGTGGCGGCTGCCGTCGCCCTGGAGGCGCAGAAGATTTATGAAGAACGCGACATCGTTAGCCACGTACGGCGTGTGGCGCCTCGCTTCCAGGCCGGCATCCAGCGCCTCGGCGAACACCCGCTGATTGGCGACGCACGCGGCGTGGGCCTGGTGGCGGGGCTTGAGTTCGTACGCAACAAACAGACCCGCGAGACCTTTGCCCCCGAGCAGTCGGCCGCCGCCTACGCCGGTCGCCGCGCCCAGGTCCACGGCGTGATCACCCGAGGCCTGGGCGACACCCTGAGCCTGTGCCCGGCGCTGATCATCGACGAAGCGCAGATCGACGACCTGATCGATCGCATCGAGCGCGCGCTCGACGACACGCTGGTCTGGGCCCGTGAGCAAGGCCTGGTGGACGCCTGATGAACAGCCAAGCCTACACGTCCCTGGCACTGTTCATCGACGGCCAATGGCGCAACCAGCAACGCGTCACCGAGGCGGTACTCGACCCGGCCACGGGTGCTGAACTCGGCCGCCTGCCACATGCCACCGGTCAAGATCTTGAGGATGCTCTTGCCAGTTCCGAGCGAGCCTTCCGGCACTGGCGCAACAGCTCACCCATGCTGCGCTCGGAAATCCTGCGCAGCTTCGCTGCACTGATTCGCCAGCAGGCACTGGCCATTGCCCTGGACATCACCCGCGACCAGGGCAAACCCCTGGCCGAGGCCCTCGGAGAAGTACGCTTTGCCGCCGAGCATGCCGAATGGCACGCCGAGGAATGCCGGCGCCTCTACGGGCGCATCATTCCAGCACGGGACAGCCGTGTGCGGCAAAGCGTGCTGCTCGAACCGGTTGGCGTGTGCGCGGCATTCACGCCTTGGAACTTCCCGTTCAGCCAGGCCTTGCGCAAAGTCTGCGCAGCGCTCGGGGCAGGTTGCACGGTCATCCTCAAAGGGCCGGAGGATACCCCTTCGGCAGTCATGGCCATCGGCCGCCTGCTGCAGCAGGCCGGCTTGCCCGACGGTTGCCTGAACCTGGTATGGGGCGAGCCTGCACGCATCTCCCAGGCCCTGATCAGCGACCCGCGGGTGAGCAAGGTGTCGTTCACCGGCTCGGTGCCGGTGGGCAAACAGATTGCCGCCCTCGCCGGGCAGCACATGAAGCGCTGCACCATGGAATTGGGCGGCCACGCCCCGGTGCTGGTGTTTGCCGATGCCGATGTCGAGGCCGCGGCCGATGCCTTGGCCATGAACAAGCTGCGCAACGCCGGCCAGGTGTGCGTCTCACCCAGCCGCTTCTACGTGCAGCGCGAAGTCCACGCGCGCTTCTTGCAATGCTTTGTCTCAAGAATCAGCGCGGCCCGCATCGGCAACGGCCTGCAGGAAAACGTCGAGATGGGCCCGCTGTGCCATGGCCGCCGGGTGCTGGCGATGCAAGCGCTGGTCGCCGATGCCCGCGAGCAGGGCGCGCAGATCGCCTGTGGCGGTGAGCGGATCGGCGAAACCGGCAACTTCTATGCACCCACCGTGATCCACGATGCGCCCGCACACATCCGCCTGTTGCACGAAGAACCCTTCGGCCCGCTGGCCGTGGTCGCGCCCTTCGACGGCTTCGGCCAGGCAATCGAAATGGCCAACGCCCTGCCCTTTGGCTTGGCGTCGTACGTATTCACCGCCTCATCGGCGCAGGCTCACCACGCGTCCCAGGCGTTGGCAGCCGGCATGGTGAGCATCAACCATTTCGGCCTGGCACTGCCCGAAACACCGTTCGGCGGCATCAAGGACAGCGGCTACGGCAGCGAAGGTGGCAGCGAGACCTTTGCCGGCTACCTGAACACCAAGTTCGTCACCCATTACGAAGACACACCGCGTTGAGTCTTCAACAGCCATTTTAAGGAGTAATCCATGCTGCACGTCATCGACACCGGCATCGCCCGGTCCAAGGCCCCCCTCAATGGCACCGTGCGTGCCGGGCGCATCGTGTATTCGGCGCACATCTCCAAAGATCCGCAGACCGGCGCGATCGTCGACGGCGACATCGAGCGCCAGACCCACCAGGCGCTGAGCAACCTGCGCCAGGCCATGCAAGCGGCAGGTGGCAGCCTGGCCAACGTCGCGCACATGCAGATATTCCTCACCGAACGCAGCGACTCTCCCGGCATGAACAAGGTCTATGCCGAATTCTTCAGCGAGCCCTACCCGTGCCGCGCCACCGTCGTGGTGAAAGAGCTGCTGTCCCCTGGCGTGCGTATCGAACTGGTCGCCCAGGCAGTCCTGCAAGACTGATACGCCGGGTTACCCAACCCTTTCTGAATCTTCACTCGGCCCGCTGCCCGCAGCGGCCGTCGAGTGGATTCGTTCCCCCACTAATCGCTTCCAAGTTCTGACTGCCGACCTGTGTCGGTGCTGATTTTAGCGCCCACAACAAAAACAACAGCTGCAGCACACGCTGCGGCAATACCGCTGGAATTCCAGGAGCAACACATGCCAACCACCCAAAGGCTGCTGGCCACCCTGATCGGCCTGAGCAGCGTTCAGTGCGCCTTCGCCAGCGAAGAACAGGCCGGGTTCCTGCAGGGCAGCCACGCCAGCGTGCAGGCCCGCACCCTGTACTTCAACCAGGACTATCACAACCGCGATGCCCCGGTCAGCTACACAGAGGACACCAGCCAGGGC
>Ga0213827_1001308_pt1 | contig 14510 bp, 15 predicted proteins | sample MC6MC0898MG_FD_180669 | JGI IMG/M metagenome (GOLD analysis project Ga0213827, IMG submission 180669) | Enriched soil aggregate microbial communities from Iowa State University, Ames, United States - MC6-MC0898-MG | ecosystem: Environmental > Terrestrial > Soil > Unclassified | place: USA: Iowa...
ATGCAGTATTACCACTCGTGAAAAAATATGGTGCATCATTAGTTGTTGGAACGATAGATGAAAAAGGGATGGCGGTTGACCGTCATCGAAAGCTCGAAATTGCCGAGCGCTCCTATCAACTTTTAACGGAAAAATGGGGGATTGCACCAGAGGATATCATTTTCGACCCATTAATGTTCCCTGTAGGAACTGGGGATGAGCAGTATATTGGTTCAGCGCTAGAAACGATTGAAGGCATTCGTCTCATCAAAGAAAAATTGCCGCAGACATTGACTGTACTTGGCGTAAGTAATATCTCATTTGGCTTACCACCTGTTGGTCGTGAAGTACTGAATGCTGTTTATCTCTATCATTGTACACAGGCGGGCTTAGATTATGCCATTGTTAATACAGAGAAATTGGAGCGTTATGCATCCATCCCTGAAGAGGAAATCAAACTCGCAAATGACCTGCTCTTTAATACAAATGATGAAACATTAGCAGTGTTTACAGATTTTTATCGAGATAAAAAGAAGGAAAAAACGGAAGCTGATATTCCAAAAACGGTTGAAGGTCGTTTAGCTTACTATATATTAGAAGGTACAAAAGAAGGGCTAATTGAGGATTTAGACGCTGCACGGGAAATCTTCGAGGCGCCACTTGATATAATTAATGGTCCTTTAATGGAGGGCATGGCTGAGGTAGGTCGATTATTTAATGATAATCAACTCATTGTAGCAGAGGTTTTACAATCAGCAGGTGTGATGAAGGCCGCAGTGGCTCATTTAGAGCAATTCATGGAGAAGGATGAAGAGAGTGCTGGAAAAGGGAAAATGGTACTTGCTACAGTAAAAGGTGATGTTCACGATATTGGGAAAAACCTTGTTGATATTATATTAAGTAATAATGGCTATAAGGTAGTCGATTTGGGCATTAAAGTAACTCCTGCCCAATTGATTGAAGCGATTCGTAAGGAAAAACCTGATTTTATTGGGCTGTCAGGTTTACTCGTGAAATCAGCGCAACAGATGGTTATTACTGCTCAGGATTTTAAAGAGGCGGGAATTGATGTTCCTATTTTAGTTGGTGGTGCTGCACTTTCACGTCGTTTTACTGAAACAAAAATTGCAGATGAATATGGTGGTCCTGTTATTTATGCAAAGGATGCTATGCAAGGCTTAGAGCAAGCGAATCTATTAATGGGTGAAGGGACACGTGAAAATTTCTTAGCAGAAATTGAAGAATCCCGTCAAAAACGTTTAGCGGCCGATGAAAAACGAGCTGCTCGTCCGGCAAAAGAGGTAACAATAAAGCCTGCACGAACAGTAAAAGGAGCGCCAGTATTTTTACCAGCGGATTTACGACGTCATGTGAAAAAAGACTATTCTGTATCTCATTTATACCCTTATGTTAATATGCGTACATTACTGGGACACCATCTAGGCTTGAAAGGGCAAGTTCAGCAATTGCTTGATGCGGGCGATTCAAGAGCAACAGAGCTCAAGGATTTAGTAGATGATTATTTAAAAAGTGATCTATTAAAGCCATCAGGTTTGTATCAATTTTTCCCTGCTCAAGCAGATGGTGATGATGTCGTTGTGTATGATCCTGCTGATAGTAAGACAGAAATTGAACGTTTTACCTTCCCTCGTCAGCAGGTTGAACCATTTTTATGTCTTGCAGATTTCTTAAAAACGGTAGAGAGCGGTGAAATGGACTATATTGCACTCATGGTTGTAACAGCAGGTCAAGGAGTTATGGCTAAAGCACGCCAGTTAAAAGAGGATGGGAAATTTCTTGAAAGTCATGCCTTGCAATCGACTGCTTTAGAATTAGCAGAGGGCTTTGCTGAACGTATGCATCAGGAAATTCGTGACCAATGGGGCTTCCCTGATGCAACAGATTTCACTATGAGAGATCGTTTTGCTGCAAAATATCAAGGTCAACGCTTTTCATTCGGATATCCTGCATGTCCTAACTTGGAGGATCAAGAGAAACTATTCGGCCTATTAAAACCTGAGGATATTGGTGTCCATCTTACAGAAGGCTTTATGATGGAGCCTGAAGCATCTGTATCTGCAATCGTTTTTGCTCATCCTGATGCTCGCTACTTCAATGTTTAAGGCATAAAATAAGAGGAGATAGATAGTCTATTCAATGACTGTCTATCTCTGTTCCTTTATAGAAGAAAACATTTGGTTAAGGGAAGTGAGCAGAATGATACGATTCATGGAAGAAAGAGATATTCCCGAGGTTTTGGCTATCTATAATGATATTATTTTAACAAGCAAGGCTGTCTATCGATACGACATACAAACTTTAGATGAAAAAGTACAGTGGTTTAGGGAGCAACAAGCATTAGATAATCCTTTACTTGTATTTGAGGATAATGGGCTTGTCGCTGGCTTTGCTACCTATAGTCAATTCCGTCCTTACCCAGGCTATAAATATACAATGGAGCACTCTGTCTATGTGCATAAAGAACATTATCAAAAAGGGATTGCGACAAAGCTCATGAACAAGCTGATAGCGATCGCTGAAGAAAATGGTGTCAAAACGCTTGTTGCTGGTATTGATGGAGAAAACATTGGTAGTATTAAAGCACATGAAAAATTAGGCTTTGAATATGCAGGAACCATTAAAAATGCAGGCTATAAATTTGAACAATGGCTAGACCTTGTGTTCTATCAACTTCATTTGACTGGACCGAAATCATAAAAGGATATGACAAATGTCATATCCTTTTTGTGATGTTTGCGTCTGTTCCTGACTTGTATTCTTGTTTTATGATGAGGTCATAAGAAAAAAAGAAACGAGGGAGTAAAAGATGGCAACTATTAAAGAAAAAACAAAAAAGTTACGCCAAGATGTAGCGCCATTTGCCAAATCAGATACGCGTAAAAGTGTTTTTCAGATTATAAATACAATTGTACCGTTAATTGCATTATGGGTGGCTGGTTACTTGTTAGTGGATGTATCACCTTGGCTAACAGTCGGCTTAAGTGCTATTTCAGCAGGTTTTGTCGTACGAACTTTTATTATTTTTCATGATTGTACACACGGCTCATTTTTCAAAAGTAAAAAGGCAAACGACTGGGTTGGATTTTTTACTGGGGTGCTAACATCATTCCCTTATGAAAAATGGAAACGTGAACATACAATTCACCATGCAACAAGCTCAAACTTAGACAAGCGTGGTATCGGTGATATTGATATGATGACAGTTGAAGAATATATGCAAGCCTCAAAAGGGCAACGTCTATGGTACCGCTTCTATCGTAATCCATTTGTGATGTTTGGATTAGGCCCACTTTATATGGTTCTTGTCTTAAATCGTTTTAATCGTAAGGATGCGAAGAAGAAGGAACGTCTCAATACAATTTTAACGAATATTGTCATTGTGGGAATTTGTGCCGCTTTAATTTTCTTCATGGGCTGGCAAGCGTTTTTATTAGTGCAAGGCGTTACTTTATTTATTGCAGGTTCTTTAGGAATTTGGTTATTTTATATCCAGCACACGTATGAAGATTCTTATTTTGAACACGATTCAGAGTGGGATTATGTGAAAGCCGCAGTTGAAGGAAGCTCCTATTATAAATTGCCAAAACTTTTACAATGGGTAACAGGGAATATTGGTTTCCATCATGTTCATCACTTAGCTCCTCGTGTACCTAATTATAATCTTGAAAAGGCACACAATGAGACACCGCCATTACACATGGCAACAACGATTACTTTACGTACGAGTTTAGAATCACTACGTTACAAGTTATATGATGAAGATCAAGGTAAATTTGTAACGTTTAAAGAAGTAAATGAAATTATAAAACGTAAAGCAAGAGGCAGTATTGCCGCTTAGTTGATAACAGCCATCTCTGCAAGAGAGATGGCTGTTTTATGTAAAGAGAAGAATATGGGTCAAAGCATGAACAGGCATAAATTTAATTTTCTTGTTATAATAAGGGAAAAGTAGGAAAGAGCGTGAGATTATGTTGAGGAAATGGCATAGTATTATTCCGAATAGTCCGATGCTCAGTGTATATTTGTGGATAATTTTTTGTTTCCTACCGTTTTTCTTCATTTTTAGGAAATCATCTTATATCGAAATATCGATAGGCATTACATTTTTAATGCTCTATTTTATCTTCTATCGATTTGCCATGAATTCGAAAAGCGGTTTAGTTTATATGTGGATTAGCTTTGAAATGGTCATAAACATTATTATGACTATCTTGTATGGCTATGTCTATTTGTCCATTTTTACAGCATTTTTTATTGGGAATATCCGAAGACCCGTCGGCTTTTATATTATGTATGGTCTACATATTGGCTTTACAGTTATTTCAACTGGTGCTGGATTCTTTGTAGAGCTCAACCTATTTTTATCGCAGTTGCCTTTCGTTGTATTAACTATTTTAGCTGTTGTCCTTTTACCGCTAACGCTTTATTCCAAAAATAAACGTGAAAATTTAGAGGGACAGTTAGAAACAGCCAATGAACGTATTGCTGAGTTAATTGTTTTTGAAGAACGACAAAGAATAGCTCGAGATTTGCATGATACATTAGGACAAAAATTGTCCATGATTGGTTTGAAGAGTGATCTAGCTTCTAGGCTGATTGAACGAAATCCCCAGCAGGCCTTGATTGAGATTAAGGATATACGCCAGACGGCTAGTATTGCTTTAAAAGAGGTTCGGGAATTAGTTTCAGATATGCGCACGGCAAAATTTGAAGATGAGATCATGCGTATTTCACAAATACTAAAGGCAGCTGAAATGGAGTTTGTCTTTGAGGGGGATAAAAACGCACTGCAAGTTCCACCACTTGTAGAGAATGTTTTATCTATGTGCTTAAAAGAGGCGGTTAATAATGTTGTCAAACATAGTGGAGCAACAAAATGTGAAATTGCCTTCCATCAAAATTTTAAAGAAGTTTACTTAGTAGTGCGAGATAACGGACAGGGCATTACGAAAAAACAAGCCTGGAGAACTGGTAATGGATTGAAAGGAATGCGGGAACGTTTAGAGTTTATTAATGGGTCCTTCAAAATTGAAAGTGTTGAGGGCACCACATTAACGGTAACTATCCCAGTAGCTATTACGCATCAGAATGTCAAAGACAATCTGAAGAATATATAGAAAAGAGGATTGTGACATGATACGAATTGTGATTGCTGAAGATCAGGGGATGCTATTAGGCGCGCTTCGCTCTTTACTTAGTATGGAGGAGGATATGGAGGTTGTTGGCTTAGCAAAAAATGGTGAGGAAGCATTGATGCTTGTGGAAGAGCATCAGCCTGATATTTGTATTATGGATATTGAAATGCCAGTGAAAACGGGACTAGATGCAGCAGAAGAAATGCATAGCACTGGCTCAGGTTGTAAAGTCATTATTTTAACTACATTTGCTAGACCTGGTTATTTCGAACGTGCTAGAAAAGCGAGTGTCAGAGGCTATTTATTAAAGGATAGCCCTATAGAGGAGTTAGTGAGCGCAATCCGTACAATCATGGACGGTAAACGCATTTATGCGCCAGAGCTCGTTGATTTTGTCTATGAAGATGATAGTGAAAATCCTTTAACGGAGCGAGAGAGTCAAGTTCTGACACTTGTAGCAGAGGGCAAGACGACAAAGGAAATTGCTGCTGAGCTGTTTTTGTCTGCTGGCACAGTTCGTAACTATATTTCGACGATTTTAGAAAAACTAAACGTCGGCAATCGAATTGAGGCCATTGCACGCTTTAAAGAAAAAGGATGGAATAAATAAAAAGAGAACCTTATCGCATCATAAGCGAAAAGGTTCTCTTTTTTTTACTTATTACGTTTAGTTAAACGGCCAAGAACGAATGCACCTGCTGCTACTGCAAGAACAGTATTCGTTTTTTTCGTAAATACTTGTTTTGTGACAAGATTAAGGTTTTGAGGACGCTCAGCTAAACGGCGCATGAAATAGCCGTACCAATCTTCACCGAATGGAACGTACACACAGAAGTTATAGCCCTCTTTTGCAAGTTCTTTTTGCATATCTGTACGGAAACCATATAGCATTTGGAATTCAAATTTATCAAGCGGAATATTATGATCAGCTACAAAGCGTTTTACGTGCGCAATAATATTGTGATCGTGAGTTGCGATTGATGTAAATTTACCATTTAGTAGGTGATATTCAATCAACTCAATAAAGTTTAAATCAATATCTAATTTGTCTTGATAGGCTACTTCAACTGGCTCTTTATAAGCACCTTTTACGATACGTAAACGGTAGTCCTTAAATTTTTCAATATCATCTTTTGCACGGTAAAAGTATGATTGGATGACTGTACCAACATTATTAAATGTTTTCGATAATTCTTCCACCATATCGAAGGAAGTTTGTAGACGTCCATAGTCTTCCATATCAAAGTTAACAAAGATATCGTATGAAGCGGCTTTTTCTACAATCTCATACAGATTGTCATAACAAAAATCAACATCAATATCTAAGCCTAATTGAGATGGCTTTAATGAAATATGTGCCGCTACACCATTTTCGTGAATAGCTTCGATCACAGTAAGGATTTTTTCTTTAGCAGCAGTCGCTTCTTCTTTACTTGAAACAAATTCACCTAGGTTATCTACTGTACAAGAAATATTATGTGCATTTAGTTCTTTGATGCTTGCAATTGTTTCTTCGATATTTGTACCAGCTACTACACTTTGTGCTCCTAATTTTAGGCCATATTTCTTTGCAGCACTATTTAATAGTTGGTTCTCAGATAAGTGGATGAAAAAATCGCGTAATAACATGGTCATTCTCCTAACTGCATTTTCTTTTTAGTATAACATAAATTTTTTAAACTATATTACATTCAGCCTAACAATTATTTCATTTCGAGTAATTGCATACGTTCATTAAATAGTGCAGGATAACTTAAAAAGCCAATCATAACGCTGGATAATGTTGCAGTAGTTAAGAGAGCAAAGATAATTAAAAGTTGAAATTGGACTGCATGAATAGGGTCGGCTCCCCCAATAATTTGACCACTCATCATACCTGGTAACTGTACTAGCCCGATTGTTTTTTGACTCTCAATCGTAGGAATCATACTAGCTTTTATGGCATTAATTAATTGGCGATGAATAGCCTGTTTTGGTGTGCCACCCAGGGATAGTATTAGTTCCATTTGATCCTTATGGTTAATAATTTCAGCTGTAAAACGATTTAAGAATAAAATGGATAGCACCATGGAATTACCAATTAGCATCCCGCTAATGGGAATGATATACTGAGCGGTTGCTGGAACAATATGAAAGCCTAGCAAAACACCTTGTGTAATTATTTCTATCATGACAAGAGTCAGTGCTATCTTCCAGGTGATTCCTTTAATACCTGCTCCTTTTTTTCGTGCATTTAACGTGGCTACGATAATCATTAGTGCTACCATCAGTAAAATATAGCTATAACTATTTGCATCAAACACAAACTTTAATATATAGCCGACAGCAAGCAATTGAATGATGGAGCGTAATGTTGCAATAAGCGTATCTTTTTCAAGGTCTAATTTTAATATTTTGGATAATAGTAAAGGGATACAAACAAAAATTAATGTCAGTGATAAGGCTGTATATGTCATTTGTTTACCCCCTGTACAAACTCGGCAACACGTGGATTTGTTGGTGCATCGAGTAATGAACTTTTACCAGTTTCAACGAGCTCCCCATTCATCATAACCCATGTATAGTGACCAATCGTTAGCGCTTGTTGCAAATTATGGGTAATCCAAATCATGGTAACATTGTATTTTTTGTTAATGGTGACAATCAATTTTTCAATATCCTGTACGGATTGACGATCCAAGGCAGACGTTATTTCGTCTAATAATAAAATAGAGGATTTATTGATAAGTGTTCGAGCGATGGATACCTTTTGACGTTGTCCGCCTGATAGATCATTTGTAGATTGATGCAGGAAGCTTTCGTTTAACCCAACGTCCTCTAAATATTGAATAGCCTCCTGCTGCAAAAGTTTTTGTCCTTGCAGTGTACGGGGAAGTGCAAGATTCTCTAACACTGTACCTGCTATCATAGGAGCTGCCTGTAAAGCAATACCAACATGCCTTCTTAAAGCTGTTGGATCATATGTAGAAATAGGTTGATTATCGACGAGTATATGCCCATTTGATGGTGAGAGAAGGCCATTACATAATTTAAGTAATGTTGTTTTACCAGCGCCAGAGGGGCCAACGAGAGTTGTGATTTGCCCTTTCGGAAATGACCCAGTAATTGACTTTAATATCATTTTGTCATTTACTGAAAAATGAACTTGTTGAAAGTGAATGGCAGGTTCATATAACATATTCATCTATTGAAACTCCTTTACTTTAGTCAGTAAAATAACTGTAGCATGAAATGACTGGAAGATGGTGTTGAAATAAAAGAAAGAAGGGGATTTGGGAATGGAAATATTGTATTTCGATACATTAACATATGCACAAGGCGATATGTATGTTGTGGCTTCAGACAAAGGACTTGTTTATATAGGTACACCAAATGCAGCATTCGATGAAGTAAAGGAGTGGGCTATAAAACCATTTAAAGGATATTGTTTTGAAGAGAATTCAGAAAAGTTGCTCCCATATAAAGAGCAGTTAACAGCCTATTTTAAGAAGGAACTTATTGAATTTAATCTTCCAATCCATGTGAAAGGGACAGCATTTCAATTAGCAGTGTGGGATGCATTAAAAGAATTACCCTATGGTACAACAACAACTTATGGAAATATTGCTCAACGCATTGGTAATCCCAAAGCGGTTCGAGCGGTGGGGACTGCTATTGGAGCAAACCCAATCCTGGCAATTATTCCATGTCATCGGGTTATTGGCAAAAATGGTCAATTAACAGGCTTCAGAAGCGGCTTAGCTATGAAACAATTTTTACTTGAGTTAGAGAAGGAATAGAACGAGTGAAGCGGTAAATGTTAGTCTCTTGCGAAATAATGGAAAGAGCGCTTTTTCTATGGATTGGATCACTTCAAACAAAGTAACCTTCTTTCTCTGTAAACGAACAGTTTCACATGTAGGAGTGCACCAAAAGAAATCTGCCCCATTATCCAAAGATAAAGGAGCAGATGAACTAGCTATACATGTTGTTCTTCTTGAACATTGTTCTGCGTTTTACCGAAATGTGTTAAACGATGAGCGAAGGTTTCGCCTCGTACAGCGGAGCTTTTGAAAATATCTTGGTATTCGTAGGCAGGCGTTCCGTGTTCCATTACATCTAATCCAGCAATTTCTTCTTCAGCTGTTACTCGTAATGGGACAAATGCTTTGATGATCAATAAACCTGCAGCTACAGATACACTAACCCAAGCAATAGTTGCAATAACGCCGATTGCTTGAATACCTAATAGACCAAAACCCCCACCATAAAATAAGCCTTGCCCACCAATATCAAAGAGGCCAACTGCCAGTGTTCCCCAAATACCACAAATACCATGAACAGCAATTGCTCCAACAGGATCATCAACTTTTAGCTTCCACTCTAGGAAGCGTACACCTTCCACAAGTAAAGGGGCAGCAATTAAACCAATGATAAGTGAGCCAAAAATGCTGACATTCGCTGCACCAGCAGTAATCCCTACAAGCCCAGCTAATGCACCATTTAATGTAAGAGAGCCATCGATATGTCCGTATCGAAATTTTGTATAGAAAGCAGTGGCAACGACACCAGCTGCAGCTGCAAAAAACGTATTAGCAATAACACTAGGAACTAGCTCTGGATCAGCTGCTAATGTAGAAGCGCCATTGAAGCCGAACCAACCAAACCAAAGTAAAAATACGCCTAATGCACCTAATGGAATGCTGTGTCCTGTAATAACATTTACTCGCCCATTTTCATATTTGCCTAGTCGAGGTCCGACCATAACTGCTGCGACAAATGCTGCAACAGCCCCTGTTAAGTGGACAACTGTCGAGCCAGCAAAATCAACAAAACCTAAATCTGTTAACCAACCTTGACCACTCCAAACCCAGTGGCCTACTACAGGATAAACAACTAAAGACATAAGTATAATAACTCCAACATAAGCGAAAATATTAGTACGTTCTGCAACAGCCCCCGATAAAATAGTTGCTCCAGTTGCAGCAAACATCGTTTGGAAGATAAAGAAAGAAAGATCATCTACTCCTTTTAAAGCAAAGCCACTTGTGCCGAAAATGCCACCTACTGAGTCTCCGAACATAATGGCATAGCCACATAAAAAATAGACGATTCCACCAAGAGAAATGGTAAGAAAATTCTTCATGATGATATTGACTGCATTTTTTGAGCGGGTAAATCCAGCCTCAACCATAGCAAAACCTGCATGCATAAAGAATACTAAAATAGTGCCAAGCATCACCCAAATTAAATTAACAGATAATAGTACTTCATCCATCTATATCGCCCCCTTTATTCTACTGCAATCGATCCGACTTCTTTTGTTCGGATACGAATTGCTTGTTCTACTGGATAAATGAAAATCTTCCCGTCCCCAACTTTACCGGTTGCTGCTTCACGCAATAAAATCTCTACAATGGCATCAACTTTGCCATCGTCTACAATCATTTCTAATTTTAATTTAGGTAAAAATTCAATTTCATACGTATTGCCGCGGAAGAGTCCTGTTCGACCTAGCTGACGACCACAACCAGCGATTTCAGAAACGCTTAACCCTGCAATTCCTTCCTGTGCAAGACCATCCCGAACAGCTCCAAAAACTTCAGGACGAATGATTGCTTCAATTTTTTTCATGAGTACCAGCTCCTTGCGTAAATTTAATTTACATGTTAAAACGGTATTAAAAACAGTGCAATTGTTTTTTTGAATTCTATGTAAGGTTAGTTTACATAGAATATTTCTAGTCTCGAAGTATTTTAGAAAAAAGGTTTTTATAAAGGGAATGAAAGCGGTACTAAAATTTGTGTCTAAAATGTGTACAGTTCTAAATTTTCTGACTATTTATGTTAGAAAACCTAACATCTACAAGAGGGAATGTAATACGCAAGAATTTGGGTATATAGTGTATACTAGGACTAATTATCAAAGCGGAAGAAGGGGTTTCTTTTGAGATCAAACTATGCAGATGATAGCTTAGCGCTACACACAGACTTATATCAAATCAATATGGCAGAATCCTACTGGGCGGATGGCATACATAATAAAAAAGCGGTTTTTGAATTGTATTTTAGAAAATTACCTTTTGGTAATGGCTATGCCATATTTGCTGGGTTAGAGCGAATGCTTGATTATCTACGTGATTTTCATTTTAGTGAATCGGATATTGCGTATTTACGTGATGAAGTAGGTTATAAAGATGACTTTATCCAGTATTTAAAGAACATCCGATTTACTGGAGAAATGTATTCCATGGTAGAAGGGGAACTGGTTTTCGCTAATGAACCAATCGTCCGAATTGAAGCTCCATTAGTAGAGGCGCAGCTAATTGAAACAGCCTTACTTAATATTGTTAACTATCAAACATTAATTGCTACAAAGGCTAGCCGTATCAAGCAAATTATTAAAAATGAAGTGGCAATGGAATTTGGTACAAGGCGTGCACAAGAGATGGATGCTGCTATTTGGGGAACGCGTGCCGCGTTTATCGGTGGTTTTGCTTCCACAAGTAATGTTCGAGCAGGTAAACTTTTTAAAATTCCTGTCTCTGGTACACATGCCCATGCATTAGTACAAGCTTATAAAAATGATTATGATGCATTCCATGCTTATGCAAAACGTCATCGCGATTGTGTGTTTTTGGTAGATACTTATAATACATTGAAATCAGGGGTGCCAACTGCAATTAAAGTAGCTAAAGAGCTAGGAGACAAAATTAACTTTATTGGCATACGCTTAGATAGCGGCGATATTGCTTTCTTATCAAAAGAAGCTCGTCGTATGTTGGATGCTGCAGGCTTCCATGATGCCAAAATCATTGTCTCAAACGATTTAGATGAATACACCATCTTAAATTTAAAAGCTCAAGGAGCAAAAGTGGATGTTTGGGGAATTGGTACAAAGCTTATTACAGCTTACGACCAGCCTGCGTTAGGTGCAGTATATAAAATGGTGGCTATCGAGAATAGCGAAGGGCAACTTGAAGATACAATAAAAATCTCAGCTAATGCGGAAAAGGTATCAACGCCAGGCTTGAAAAATGTCTATCGTATTATCGATAAAAAGAATGGAAAGGCAGAAGGAGACTACATCACAATGCACGATGAAAATCCTCAAGCTGAGGAACGTATCAAAATGTTCCATCCGATTCATACGTTTGTCTCAAAGTTTGTCACAAATTTTGAAGCAAAAAATTTACATCAGCATGTTATTAAAAATGGAGCGATCAATTATCAAAACCCTACATTAGAGGAAATGCGTGATTACGCGGCGGAGAATTTAGAGCTGTTGTGGGATGAATATAAGCGTGCGATGAATCCTGAAGAATATCCGGTCGATCTCAGTCAAAAATGCTGGGATAATAAGATGCGTAATATTGAAGAAGTGCATGCGATGGTTAAACGAATGTAAAAAGGAGTGACGGGTGCAATGACTTTACAGCAACAAATTATTGAGGAATTACGCGTACTGCCTAACATTGATGTACAGAGGGAAATACGTAAATCAATTGATTTTTTAAAGGAATATGCAAAACGCTATAGTTTTGTAAAAGGTTTTGTTCTTGGTATTTCTGGTGGTCAAGATTCAACATTAACAGGAAAACTAGCGCAGTTGGCTATTGATGAATTAAATGCAGAAGAGGGAGAAATGAAGTATTCGTTTTTCGCTGTACGATTACCATATGGCGTACAAGCTGATGAACAGGATTGCCAAGATGCCATTGATTATATAAAGCCAACGAAGGTTTATACAGTAAATATAAAAGACGCAGTGGATGCTAGTGTGAGAGCTCTAACAAATGCGGGGGTTGAGCTGAATGACTTTGTGAAAGGGAATGAAAAGGCTCGTGAGCGTATGAAGGTCCAATATTCAATTGCTGCAATGAATGGAGCGGTTGTATTAGGAACAGATCATGCTGCGGAAGCTATTACAGGCTTCTATACAAAGTTTGGTGATGGTGGAGCAGACTTAATGCCAATCTTTCGTTTAAATAAACGACAAGGAAAGCAATTGTTAGCAGAACTTCAATGCCCTGAGCATCTTTATAAAAAGGTGCCTACAGCAGACTTAGAAGAAGATCGTCCCTCATTGCCAGACGAAGTGGCGCTAGGTGTGTCGTATGATCAAATAGATGATTATTTAGAGGGGAAAGAAATTCCAGAAGAACCTCGCCAAAGATTAGAAGGGTATTATTTGCGTTCCCAACATAAACGTCATATGCCAATTACAATATTTGATGATTTTTGGAAGTAAGATGAGCGAAAAGGGTTATAAAGAAAGTGGTTTCACTTTTGAAAATAGCTCTTTTCGCTCTTTTTTTATGTATTATGGTTCTATGTTGTTAATTGTCAGCATATAATGTCGATATAATTACCTATAAGGATAATAAAATGTAGGGGAGGGTAACTTTTTATGAGGACTTCTAGAGTGAGTGCAACGACAAGTAGTGTTTTTCGGCAGGAACAACAGTATTTACATGCTGGTGATCTCAGCCATAACTTTGGGCAAAATCCACAAAAGCAATTTCGGAATAGATTACAAAAAAATAAAGAGAAGACGTACAATTCAACAACTATTTCTGTAAATTCACAACAGCAGCGACCGATTACACCTATCCATATAGATAGCGCTAGGGATTTGGAAATTCGCCGTGAATTAAATGAGACGGCATTAAAGCTCAGTCGTTTAAACAAACAAAAGAAGCGTCTCAATAGTTACCGTTCTTCCATATAAGCCAAACTCTCCACATCAGTGTGGAGAGTTTTTATTTTTGAGGGGAAGTAAATGAAAGTACTAAATTCAAAATATTTGAAGTGAAGATGTTCATGGAATGTTCAAGGTAATTTTTCCATTTCTTCACAGCGATTTTTAACTAATTTCACAACTAATCTGTAGTGTAGGAGATGGCAACAAAAAACTAAACTTGGAGGATAAAGTTGTGAAAAAATTATGGTTACCTGCACTAATATTATTATTTGTACTTGCAGCTTGTGGTAGCGAAAAGAAACAGGTAGAAGAAACGGAAATTGAGCAAGAAGTTACGAAAAATGAATCAGAAACCGTGCAAGTTGCTTCATTAGTAGATACACGGTTACAAGAGCCCGAAGAAGAGACAACTTGTGAAATGTGTAATATGAAAGTTTATATGAAAGGCCATGAGATGGGTGTATTTTCAGCACAGGCAATAAAAGAAGATGGAACAATTGCTTTTTATGACGATATTGGCTGTTTATTAAATGCAGAGGTTGCTAATGAAGAAAAAAACGAAAAATTTGTACGTGATTTTGTGTCGAAAGATTGGACAAAGATTGAAGATGTAACAATTATAAAAACAGAGCTGAAATCTCCGATGAACTGGGGCTATATTTATTTCGTGGACAAGGCTGAAGCAGATAAATA
>Ga0213827_1001309_pt1 | contig 14498 bp, 12 predicted proteins | sample MC6MC0898MG_FD_180669 | JGI IMG/M metagenome (GOLD analysis project Ga0213827, IMG submission 180669) | Enriched soil aggregate microbial communities from Iowa State University, Ames, United States - MC6-MC0898-MG | ecosystem: Environmental > Terrestrial > Soil > Unclassified | place: USA: Iowa...
TATCTGGCGGAGAGGGGGGGATTCGAACCCCCGAGGCGCTATAAACGCCTGCCTGATTTCGAGTCAGGTACATTCAACCGCTCTGCCACCTCTCCAGATGGTCCCGGCGAACCGGGACGCGAATGATACGGGTAGGACGCGCTGCCGACAAGTCATTGCGGGGCAAAGAAGTGAATTTCTTCTGTATGGATGCCTTGCCGGATGTCCGGCGGGCCGCGATCATGCCGTTATCCCTCGCAATCCTCACCGGCACGCGCCTTCATGATCGAATTTGGACACCTGACCCACCCCGGCCTGCGCCGTGACCTCAATGAGGATACGTATTACGGCGATGGCGAACTGGCGCTGTGGCTGGTCGCCGATGGCATGGGCGGGCACGCCTGCGGCGAGGTGGCCAGTGCGCTGGCGCGCGAGACCATCGTGCGGGAGATCCGCCGCGGGGCGACGCTGGCGCATGCGATCCGGATCGCCGATGAAGAGATCATCCGCACCTCCCGCCGCCGCAATGACAGCCTGCCGATGGGCACCACGGTGGTCGCCGCCCGTGTGCAGGGCAATCGCTACGAGGTGGCGTGGGTCGGCGACAGCCGCGCGTATCTGTGGCGCGATGGAAAGCTGGCCCAGCTCAGCCAGGATCACAGCGTGGTCCAGGAACTGGTCGCGCAGGGCAATCTGACCGCCGAACAGGCGCGGGCGCATCCGCACCGCAATGTGGTGACCCAGGCACTGGGCGTGACCGATCCGGCGCACCTGAATGTGGCGACCACCACCGGCGAGCTGCGCCCGGGCATGCAGTTGCTGCTGTGCAGTGACGGGCTGACCGAGGAGGTCGAGGACAAGGGCATTGCCCGTACCCTCGCCTTCGACGATGCCAGTGCGCAGGAGTGCGTGGATACCCTGGTCGCCGCCGCGCTGGACGGCGGCGGCTCGGACAACATCACCGTGATTCTGGTGCGGTGCCACTGAGGCGGGCTTCCCGACCGACGGTCGGGACCTGCCGGCGGGAGGGTTGCTTCAGGCGCTGACCGCTTCCACTGCTTCAGGCTCACCATCCCAGATCGCGCGGCCGGCCTTCTTGCGCAGCTTGGCCAGGCGCGCTTCGTGCGCTTCCAGCTCCGAGGCGGTGGCGACCACGCGCGGGCGTGGCAGCAGGCGCGAGGTGTCGAAGGTCTGTGCGTGGGTGCTGCCGGGCTTGTTGTCGTCAGCCGAGCCGAAGCCGATTTCTTCCTGGCCCGAGGTCAGCGCGATGTACACGTCGCCCAGGATCTGGGCATCGAGCAGGCCGCCGTGCAGCTGGCGGTGCGCGTTGTCCACGCCCAGGCGCCGGCACAGCGCGTCCAGCGAATTGCGCTGGCCCGGGAAGCGCTCGCGCGCCATCTTCAGCGTATCGATCACCGTGCAGCGGTCGGTGATCTTGCCGTAGTGGTCGCCGAGCAGCGACAGCTCGTTGTCCAGGAAGCCCAGATCGAACGCCGCGTTGTGGATGATCAGCTCGGCGCCGTCGATGTAGGCCAGGAACTCGTCGACGACCTGGGCGAAGTCCGGCTTGTCGGCGAGGAATTCCAGGGTCAGGCCGGTGACTTCCTGCGCGCCCTGTTCGAACTCGCAGTCCGGCTTGAGGTACTGGTGGTAGTTGTTGCCACTGGGGCGGCGCTCGAGCAGTTCCACACAGCCGATTTCGACGATGCGGTTGCCCTTCCGCCATTCCAGGCCGGTGGTTTCGGTATCAAGGATGATCTGACGCATGGGCTCAGTGTACCGGGCCGGCGGCGCGGATCCGGATGGCAGCGTCGCGCGCCAGTTGATCCACGCGCTCGTTGTCCGGGTCGCCGGAGTGACCCTTGACCCAGCGCCAGTCGATGGTGTGCTTGAGCGTGGCCGCATGCAGGCGCTCCCACAGCTCCCGGTTCTTGACCGGCGAACCGCCGGCGGTCTTCCAGTTCTTGCGGATCCAGCCGGGCATCCATTCGGTCAGGCCCTGGCGCACGTACTGCGAATCGGTGAACAGCACGATGTTGCACGGCTCGGTGAGGGCTTCCAGCCCCGAGATGGCGGCCATCAGTTCCATTCGGTTGTTGGTGGTATGCGCTTCACCACCGCTCAGCTCGCGCTCGTGCGCGTTGTAGCGCAGCAGCGCCGCCCAGCCGCCGGGGCCAGGATTGCCGAGGCAGGAACCGTCGGTGTGGATTTCTATCGTCTTCATTCCATTCCAGATCAGGTGGCCACGGTCCCGTGCCAGCGTGGTACGGCCACGGGCGTCGGTCCCGGCAAGGCCAGAGTGCGTTTTTCAGCGGTGAACAGACAGGCGGCCCGCAGCGGCGCCAGATCGCGCCGGGCCGGCGAGCGGTCACGCCACATCGGGCCGAGGTACTGCAGGTCTTCGCAGCTCAGACCCGCCTGCGTGAGGGTGTGGCGCAGCCGCTGCGGGCTGCGCACGACCAGCCCGTGGTGGCGCCACTGGCGGCGGTACGGGCTGAACGGGTTGAGCGTGGACAACCACAGGCGGCCGCCCGGCATCAGCACCCGGGCGCAGTCGCCGATCAGCTGCTCCGCATCACGGGCAGTGACGTGCTGCAGGATGATCGCATTGACGCTCTCGTCCGGCAGTGGCAACGGCAGGCCGCAGTGCACGTCCCCGGCGTAGGCCGCCCCGTCCCGGAACAGGCGCAGGCCGCGACCGGGCAGTTCGATACGCTCCAGCCAGCCCGGCGTCGGTGCCACCCACAGCCAGGGATTCACCGGGCGCTCGGCGAGCAGGCTGCGCAACCGCTCGGATTCCAGACGGCACAAGGCTTGCGCCGGTTCAGTATCAAACCAGGATGCGACTGTCGCTTGACGGGGGCTCGGCGCGGGGGGCATGGTCCAATTCTATGCGACTGACCGCCCTACCCGCGTTTGCGGACAATTACATCTGGGCGCTGGTCGCCGACGACGGCCGCGCCGTCGTCATCGACCCCGGCCAGGCCGCCCCCGTTCTGGCTGCCGCGGCGCAGCAGGGATGGGCCCCGCACAGCATTCTGTTGACCCATCACCACGATGACCACATCGGCGGCGTGGCCGAGCTGCAGGCCCGTTTTCCGGCGGTTGAGGTGTACGCACCGGAGGAAACGCGCATCCAGGTCGCCGCCCACCGGGTGACTGAAGGTGAATGCGTTCAGGCACTGGGGCTGGGGTTCCACGTAGTATCCGTGCCCGGGCACACCCGGAGCCATATTGCGTTTCACACCGCTGAACACCTTTTCAGTGGCGATGCGTTGTTCAGCCTGGGCTGTGGGCGCATGTTCGAAGGTACGCCTCCCCAGCTTCTGGCATCCCTGCGGAAGCTGGCGTCCCTGCCAGCGCAACTGATGGTCTGTTGCGCCCACGAGTACACCCTGTCCAATGCCGTCTTCGCGCGGCATGTAGACCCCACCAACGCTGCGCTGTCGCAGCGCCATGAGGAGGCCTTGGCCATGCGCCGCGATGACCTGCCCACGCTGCCGGTTTCACTGGCAAGCGAGCTGGAATGCAACCCGTTCCTGCGTACCAACACCCCCGCCATCCAGGCGGCTGTCAGCGCCCATCTCGGGCGTCCCGTCACCGATGAAATCGATGTTGTCGCAGGGCTGCGACACTGGAAAGACGGATTTCGAACATGAGTCGGCGATTGTTGCCGCTCGCGCTTGGCCTGGCGATCGCCGTGGCCGGCAGCGCGGGCGCCCAGTCGTTGACCGCCGGCATGTCGCAGAACGTGGCCGGCCTGTCCTCCCTCCCCCTGACCGCTGCGGCGCTGCCGCCGGCCTCGGTGCGCAACGGGCAGGACATCTTCGCCAGCTTCCGCGAGGGTCTGGCCGAACCCACCTGCAACGCCGAGGCGACCAGCCCGCGTTGGCAGAAGCAGTTCGCGCATGCGCCCTCGCGGCTGGCCAACCAGGACGATGACGCCCTGGTGCTGTTCGGCTATGTGGTTGAAGAGCTGCGCAAATCCGACCTGCCGACCGAATTTGCGCTGATTCCCTTCGTGGAAAGCGGCTACCGGCCCAACGCCCGCAACGGCGGCGGCCCGGCCGGTCTGTGGCAGTTCATCGCCACCACCGCCAAGAACCACCGCGTGCAGATGACCCCGGGCTATGACGGCCGCCTCTCGGCGGTGGATTCCACCCAGGCCGCGGTGCGCTACCTCAAGACCCTGCACGGCATGTTCGGCGGCGATTGGCGCCTGGCCACGATGGCCTATAACGCCGGCGAGTACCGGGTGCTGCAATCGCTGCGCAAGGCCGGGATGAACGCGCAGAACGCGCGTCCGGCTGAACTGCCGGGGCTCTCGCCGGTCACCTACGCCTATGTCGAGAAGCTGCACGCTCTGGCCTGCGTGCTGGAAGACGCGGAAACCGAGCCGGCGGTGATGGCTTCACTGGACCGCACCGTGCCGGTGCTGAAGGGCCACACCCTGCCGGCCGGCACCAGCGTCCAGCAGTGGGCCCAGCAGCGTGATCTGGATCCGGCCCGGATTGCCCGCCTCAACCCGGCCCTGGCCAGCGGCAAGGGCCGCCCGGCCGGTCAGGTGACGGTTCTGGCCCCGACCGCGCATGCGCCGGTGGATGCCAGCGCCAGCGTGGCCGCCATTGCCCTGGCTCCCAGCGCGCCGGTGGATACCACTGCGGCCCGTACGGCGCCTGCGCCGGCCGCCACCCGCACGGTGGCCAGCGCGGATCGCCCGCGCAGCCGCCGCCACACCGTGCGCGATGGCGAATCGCCCTGGACCATCGCCCGCCGTTACGGGATGCCGTTGAAGGCCCTGCTGTCGCTCAATGGGCTCAGCGGCAGCAGCGTGCTGAAGCCGGGTGCGGTGTTGCGCGTCGAAGACTGACTCCGCGTCCGCATTGCAGGTGACGACAATGCCCGGTTCTGCCGGGCATTGTCGTTTCCGGGCATTGTTCGCCGGCGCCGGCGAAACCCGCATGGCGGACGGGGTGCGCACAACAAAAAGCCCGGCATTGCCGGGCTGTTTGTTTTCCTGCAGTAGCCGACCCCGTTAGAGGTTGGCTTCTTCGGTCTGCACCTTGAAGTGCTTGCGCATCGCCTCGACGTAGGCCTTGGCGGCAGCCATGCCGTCGATCTGGCTCAGCTGCTCCTTGAGCTGCTGTTGCTGGGCGGCATCCACTTCGGCCACGTTGCCCGGGGTGACCTTGGTCACCGCGTAGATCACGTAGCGGCCCTGCACGGCGACCTTGCCATAGCTGGGCTTGCCTTCGGCCGGCAGCGGCGCGCTGAACACGGCGCGGTTGATCTCCGGCGTCGGCACCGGCTGGGTGCGCGGCAGGCCCGGCAGCGGGCTGATCTGCAGCTTGTCGCTGGTTGCCAGCGCCTGCAGAGTCTGACCGGCCTTCAGCTTGGCCAGCACGGCGTCCACGGCCTTCTCCGAGGCCTGGCGGGTGCGGTCGGCGTGGATCGCGGCGATCACCTGCTCACGCGCCTTGTCCAGCGGCAGTGCCTGTTCCGGGCTGTGCTCGGTCACGCGGATCATCACGCTGTGGTTCGGGCCCAGCTCGATCGGGTCGCTGACGGTGCCATCCTGGGTCAGCACGTCCGAGAACGCCGCGCGCAGCACGGCCGGATTGGCGGCGATGCCACTGGCGGTGGTGCGGGTGAACGGACCGATCGTCTGCACCGGCAGGCTCATGTCCTTGGCCGGGCCTTCCAGCGAGGTCGGGTTCTTGTAGACCAGGTCGACCAGGCGGCCACTGAGTTCGGTGAACACGCGGTCGGTGTCGGCCTTGAGCTGCTCGGCCGCCAGCTGGTCACGCACCTCTTCAAACGAGCGGCCTTCGCCGCCCTTGGTCTCACGCAGCTTGAGCACGTGGAAACCGAAGTCGGTCTTGACCGGACCGGTGACCTCGCCCGCCTTCATGGCGAACAGGGCGTCTTCGAACGGCTTCACCATCGCGCCGCGCTCCACCCAGCCCAGGTCGCCGCCGGTGTCCTTGGAACCCGGATCTTCGGAGTTGGCTTTGGCCAGGGCAGCGAAATCGGCGCCCGGTGCCTTGGCTTCCGCGGCCAGGCGCGTGGCCTTTTCTTCAGCGGCCTTGAGCTTGGCCGGATCGCTGCCATCGGCGGTGATCAGGATGTGCGAGGCCAGACGCTGTTCCGGCGTGGCGAAGCGTGCCTTCTCATCTTCATAGCGCTTGCGCAGGGTGGCTTCATCGGCGGCCGCAGGCGCAGGCAGGTTCGCGCCGTTGATCTCGACGTATTCGAGCGACACGGTTTCCGGCTGGCGGAAATCCTTGGTGTGGCTGTCATACCACTGCTTGATCTGGGCGTCGGTCACTTCGGCGGTGTCGGCCGGGGTTTCCGGCAGCGCGGCCAGTTCGACGTCGCGGGTTTCGCCCAGCAGCTTCATCAGGCGCTCGGCTTCACTCTGGGTGGTGAACCCGGAACGCTGCAGGGCCGACGGAATGATCGACTGCTGGATGCTTTCGCGCACCAGCGCTTCGAACTGCGTCGGCGTGCGCGGCGGATTGCCGCTGGCCAGCGCGATGCGGTAGTTGTCCTGGTTGAACTTGCCATCGGCACCGAGGAAGGCCGGGATCGAGGCGATGTACTCGCGTACCGCGCCATCACCGATCACGATGCCGGACTGTTCGCCGGCCAGGCGCACGACCTGCTCATCGATCATCTGATCGAGCACGGCCAGCTTGCTCTCCGTGCTTTCGAACTGGCGCGGATCGAAATCCTCGCCCTGTTCCTGGCGTGCCTGCTGGCGCGCCTGCTCGAAGCGCACGCGGAAATCATTGGAGCTGATCTCATGGTGCTGCCACAGGAACGAGACCGGCCACCACGACGGGGCGGACTTCCACCAGGTCGGCGGTGCGGCCACTTTGGCCACGTTCTGCGAGCCGACGCCACCGAGGTAGCTGGAGTCGATCACGAACAGGAACGGAATCATCAGCAGCCCCAGGATCACGGTAACGATCCAGCCCGAGGTCTTGTCGCGAAGTTTCTGCAGCATGGGAAAAATCAAGGCCTGATTGGCGAGCCCGGCAGTGTAACCCGCTTCGCGGCAGGCTCCAAAAGTGCCCGCGCCGCCCCCTGCGCGCGATCCGCCCGCCGGCGCACCGGGCGATCGTGGCGGGCGAACGGTGTGCACCGCACTGTCGATCGATCGGCTGAATTGGAAACAAAAAAAAAGCCCTTGGTTTTCACCAAGGACTTTTCAAAGATTGGCGGAGCGGACGGGACTTGAACCCGCGACCTCCGGCGTGACAGGCCAGCATTCTAACCAGCTGAACTACCGCTCCGCACTTGAACTTTGCAGGCGCTCATTCTATCCGAAGATATTCAGATTGCCCACCCCGAAATGCTGCTTTTTTCGAGGTTTTTTAAAACTGGCGGAGCGGACGGGACTTGAACCCGCGACCTCCGGCGTGACAGGCCAGCATTCTAACCAGCTGAACTACCGCTCCGCACTAAACCGCTTTTGTTTCCACCGCGACGTACATCGCTGGAGAAAACAAGGCCCCCGATCGCTCAGGGGCCCTATTGAAACTGGCGGAGCGGACGGGACTTGAACCCGCGACCTCCGGCGTGACAGGCCAGCATTCTAACCAGCTGAACTACCGCTCCACATTTCAAAACTTTTACTGGCAGTGCCTGGTGGGTGCTGAGGGTTTCGAACCCCCGACCCTCTCCGTGTAAAGGAGACGCTCTACCGCTGAGCTAAGCACCCCAGCAAGCCGCTTAGTTTACGGCATCCTTCAGGGCTTTGCCAGCCTTGAACGACGGATTCTTCGACGCAGCGATCTTGATGGTGTCGCCGGTCTTCGGGTTGCGGCCGGTACGGGCAGCGCGGTCGCGGACCTGGAACGTGCCGAAGCCCACCAGCGTCACCGCGTCACCGCCCTTCAGGGCCTTGGTGACGGAAGCGATGACGGCATCAACGGCGCGGCTGGACTCGGCCTTGGTCAGGTCGGCGGCTTCAGCAACGGCGTCGATCAATTCGGTCTTGTTCATTCTCTACAGCTCCTTTGGCGGGGATTCCGCGGATTCAACATTGAGACACCCGACGACGATACGCCGTCGAATGCCAGTGAAGTTCTCAGTTCGCCGAATTCAGATTTACGCTGACTCGCGAGTGGTGCTTTTATACCAGTGCCCCCCTACCCGCGCAAGCTGAAAAGCCAATAACGACGCGGGTTTCGGGCATTTCCACAGGACGCGTCAGTGCTTGACGCGCGTCGTGGAAGCTGTCTTGGACTTGCCGCGTACCGTGACACGCTGCCCATCTTTCTTGGGCTTCGGTGCAGTCAGTGGCGTCTCCAGCGCCAGGTCGAGCACTTCCTCGATCCACTTCACCGGCACGATCTTCAGATCACGGGTGACATTGGCGGGGATATCGGCCAGATCCTTGCGGTTCTCCTCGGGGATGATGACCGTGGTGATCCCGCCACGCAGTGCCGCCAGCAGCTTCTCCTTGAGGCCGCCGATGGCCGTGACGCGACCACGCAGGGTGATCTCGCCGGTCATCGCCACTTCGGCCCGGATCGGCACCTTGGTCAGCGTGGACACCAGCGAGGTGACCATCGCGATACCCGCACTCGGGCCATCCTTGGGGGTGGCGCCATCGGGCACGTGAACGTGCACGTCGTGCTTCTGCAGGAACTCGTTGTCGATGCCCAGCCGCTCGGCGCGCGAACGCACCACCGACAGGGCCGCCGAGGCAGATTCCTTCATCACGTTGCCCAGCTGCCCGGTGAGGATCAGCTGGCCCTTGCCCGGCACCAGGGTGGACTCGATCTGCAGCAGATCGCCGCCGACTTCCGTCCAGGCCAGGCCGGTGACCAGGCCCACTTCGTTCTGCTCTTCGGCACGACCGAAGTCGACGCGGCGCACACCGAGGTACTTGTCCAGGTTCTTGCCGTTGACCACCACCAGCGCCTTCTTCTTTGCGCTGGCCTTCTTGCCGGCCTTGGCCGGCTTGGCCGTCTTGGCGGGGGCGACCGGCCCGGCAAGCGCGATCTCCTTGACCACCTTGCGGCAGATCTTGGCCACTTCGCGCTCGAGGTTGCGCACGCCGGATTCGCGCGTGTAGTAGCGCACGATGTCCTGGATGGCGTCAGCCTCGATCTCCAGCTCTTCCGGCTTCAGGCCGTTGGCCTTGATCTGCTTGGGCACCAGGTAACGCATGGCGATGTTGAGCTTCTCATCCTCGGTGTAGCCGGGGATGCGGATCACTTCCATGCGGTCCAGCAGCGGGCCGGGGATGTTGAGCGAGTTGGAGGTCGCCACGAACATCACTTCGGACAGGTCCAGGTCCACTTCCAGGTAGTGATCGTTGAACGCGTTGTTCTGCTCCGGATCGAGCACTTCCAGCAGCGCCGAGGACGGATCGCCACGGAAATCCATCGACATCTTGTCGATTTCATCGAGCACGAACAGCGCGTTCTTGCTGCCCACCTTGTTGAGGTTCTGCACGATGCGGCCCGGCATCGAGCCGACATAGGTGCGGCGATGCCCACGGATCTCGGCCTCGTCGCGCACGCCACCCAGGCTCATGCGCACGAACTTGCGGTTGGTCGCCTTGGCGATGGACTGGCCCAACGAGGTCTTGCCCACGCCGGGCGGGCCGACCAGGCACAGGATCGGGCCCTTCATCTGCTTCACGCGCGACTGCACCGCCAGGTATTCCAGGATGCGGTCCTTGACCTTGTCCAGGCCGAAGTGATCGGCGTCCAGCGTGTCCTGAGCGGCCTTCAGATCCTTGCGGACCTTGGTGCGCTTCTTCCACGGCACGCCCAGCAGCCAATCCAGATAGTTGCGCACCACGGCGGCTTCGGCCGACATCGGCGACATCTGCTTGAGCTTGTTGAGCTCGGCCTTGGCCTTGGTCTCCACCGGCTTGGGCATGCCCGCCTCGGCGATCTTGCGCGCCAGCTCGTCCATCTCGCCCGGCGCATCGTCCAGGTCACCCAGTTCTTTCTGGATGGCCTTCATCTGCTCGTTGAGGTAGTACTCGCGCTGGCTCTTTTCCATCTGCGATTTGACGCGGCCGCGGATGCGCTTTTCCATCTGCTGCACGTCGATCTCGCCATCGACCAGGCCGACCAGCATTTCCAGGCGGTCGCCGATCTGCAGCGTTTCCAGCAGGCGCTGCTTGTCGGCCAGGCGCACGCTGATGTGCGCGGCAATGGTGTCGGCCAGGCGCGCGGGCTCATCGATGCCCGCCAGGGTCTGCAGCAACTCCGGCGGCAGCTTGCGGTTGGTTTTGACGTACTGCTCGAACAGCGACATCAGCGAGCGGGCGATCGCCTCGATCTCGCGCGGCTCGCGCGATTCGTCCGATTCGATTTCCATGCCCACGCCGTGCAGCGAGCCATCGCGCTCGGTGACTTCGGTGACGTTGACGCGCGAAAGACCTTCGACCAGCACCTTGATGGTGCCGTCGGGCAGCTTCAGCAGCTGCAGGACCTGGGCGAGCGTACCGACCTGGTACAGATCGGCGGCGGACGGATCATCCGTCTCGGCGGACTTCTGCGCGAGCAGCAGGATGCGCTTGTCCGCTTCCATCGCCTGCTCCAGCGCATGCATGGACTTGTCACGGCCGACGAACAGCGGAATGACCATGTGCGGGAACACCACCACGTCACGCAGCGGCAGTACCGGCAGGTCGAGAGTCTCAGTTGGGGAACGGGCCATGTGGGCTCCAGTGGAACAGTGGGGATGGCCTCCGGGCGCCTCGCCCGGATACAAAAAAAGCCGATGGCCTCGTTATGGGGCCATCGGCTTCTAGATGCAAGCTGTTCTGAAAAATTTCTTTCAATTCAATTACTTGAACTGATTATTCAGCACCAGCCGCCTTCTGTTCAGGCGCCGGGGGCGTCTGGTAGATCAGGTACGGTTCGGACTTGTGTTCGATCACCGATTCGTCCACCACCACCTTGCTGACGTTCTCTGCCGAGGGCAGGTCGTACATGGTGTCCAGCAGGACCGATTCGACGATCGTACGCAGACCACGGGCGCCGGTCTTGCGCTTGAGCGCCTTGCGGGCGATCGCGGCCAGGGCGTCCGGACGGAACTCCAGCTCGACGTGCTCCATCTCGAACAGCTTCTTGAACTGCTTGGTGATGGCGTTCTTCGGCTCGGTCAGGATGCGCACCAGGGCGGCCTCGTCCAGCTCTTCCAGGGTCGCCACGACCGGCAGGCGGCCGACGAACTCCGGAATCAGGCCGAACTTGATCAGATCTTCCGGCTCGACTTCGGCCAGGATCTTGCCCACTTCCTGCTTGCGCTCGGAACTCTTCACCTTGGCACCGAACCCGATGCCGCCCGAATCGTTGGAACGCTGCTGGATCACCTTGTCCAGGCCGGCAAACGCGCCGCCACAGATGAACAGGATGTTCTTGGTGTCCACCTGCAGGAATTCCTGCTGCGGGTGCTTGCGACCGCCTTGCGGCGGCACGCTGGCCACGGTGCCTTCGATCAGCTTCAGCAGGGCCTGCTGGACGCCTTCGCCGGACACATCGCGGGTGATCGACGGGTTCTCGCTCTTGCGCGAGATCTTGTCGATTTCATCGATGTAGACGATGCCCTGCTGTGCCTTCTCGACGTCGTAGTCGCACTTCTGCAGCAGCTTCTGGATGATGTTCTCCACGTCCTCGCCCACGTAACCGGCTTCGGTCAGCGTGGTGGCGTCGGCCATGGTGAACGGCACGTTGAGCAGGCGGGCCAGGGTCTCGGCCAGCAGCGTCTTGCCCGAACCGGTCGGACCGACCAGCAGGATGTTCGACTTCGCCAGTTCGACTTCGTCGTTCTTCTGGCGGCTCTCGATGCGCTTGTAGTGGTTGTATACGGCCACGGCCAGGGTCCGCTTGGCGCGGTTCTGCCCGATCACGTACTGGTCCAGGACCTCGAGGATCTCGCGCGGCTTGGGCAGCGAACTGCGGGCCGACTGCGCCTTCTCCTCCAGCTCCTCACGGATGATGTCGTTGCACAGCTCGACGCATTCATCGCAGATGAACACGCTCGGACCCGCAATCAGCTTGCGCACCTCATGCTGGCTCTTTCCACAGAAAGAGCAGTAGAGGATCTTGCCGGTGTCCGTGGAACGACCTTGGCGGTCTTCGCTCATGCTTCGCTTACCCAGTTACCCCACCCGACTGAACGGGGGTTCGATTCGAGAATAGCACAGGGTCAGGAGGACGCCAGTCCTGCCCGACCCGGTGGAAACAAGCCGGTTTCCCGGCCTGGCACAACCTTACGCCGGCTGGATCGACTCTTCCGGACGACGCTCCAGGACCTGGTCGACCAGACCGTAGGCCACGGCATCGGCCGCGCTCTTGAAGTTGTCGCGCTCGGTGTCCCGGGCGATGGTCTCCAGCGACTGGCCGGTGTGCTTGGCCAGCACTTCGTTCAGGCGCGAACGCAGGGTCAGGATTTCACGGGCATGGATGTCGATGTCCGTGGCCTGGCCCTGGAAGCCGCCCAGCGGCTGGTGGATCATCACGCGCGAGTTCGGCAGCGCATAACGCTTGCCGGCCGCGCCGGACGCCAGCAGCAGGGCGCCCATCGAGGCCGCCTGGCCGACGCAGATGGTGCTCACGTCCGGCTTGATGTACTGCATGGTGTCGTAGATCGCCATGCCGGCGGTGACCACGCCACCGGGCGAGTTGATGTAGATGCTGATGTCCTTTTCCGGGTTGTCCGCTTCCAGGAACAGCAGCTGCGCCACCACCACGTTGGCCATGTGATCGTCGATCGGGCCCACGAGGAAGATCAGACGCTCCTTCAACAGGCGCGAATAGATGTCATAGGCGCGCTCGCCGCGGCTGGTCTGTTCGACCACCATCGGAACCATGTTCAGGGCTGTGGTTCGGTTGTCCATTAGTGAGGCACCTATTTTGGGGGGAACGACCCCGCGCCAGGGCGCGGGGCGTAAAACACGAGCCGCTTACTGGCGGATCGCGTCCTGGAACGACAGCTTCTCTTCGGTGTGCTGGGCGCGCTCGGCGATCCAGTCGATCACCTGCTCTTCCATCACACGATTCTGCAGCCCACTCATCAGCTGGGGGTCGTTGCGGTACATCTCAATGACCTGCTCCGGCTCTTCATAGGTGGAGGCGATCAGGCGCATGGTTTCATTCAGGCGCTTCGGGTCCAGGCGCAGGTCGTTCCTGCGGGCCACTTCACCGACCAGCAGGCCGACCAGCACGCGCTTGGCGGCGGCGTCCTTGAAGCCTTCGTGGGCGTCGGCCGGGACGTCGCCCGGGTTGCGGCCGCTGCGGCGGATCTGCTCGAGCTGCTGGTCCAGCATGGCGCGGGCTTCGTTCTCGACCAGGCGCGGCGGCATTTCCACCGAGGCGTAGGCAGCGATCAGCTGCTCGCCGACTTCGCGGCGCAGGCGGTTCATCAGGGCACCCTTGAGCTCACGCTCCAGGTTGGCGCGGATGTCCTTGCGGAACTGCTCCACGTCGCCGCCCTTCACGCCGAAGCTCTTGATGAACTCGGCATCGACTTCCGGCAGCACCGGTGCGGACACGTCCACCGCCTTGACGGTGACCTTGACCTGCTTGCCGGCCAGCGCGGGGACGCGCCAATCGGCCGGGAATTCGACGTCCAGGGTCTTTTCTTCACCGGCGGTCAGACCGACCAGGCCCTGTTCGATCTGCTCGAACATCATGCCCTGGCCCACGATCACGCTGCCCTTTTCGGTGCCTTCGGCCGGCAGGCGCTCATCGCCAGCCTGCGACCAGGTTTCCAGCGCCACCAGATCGCCGTCCTGGGCGCCGCGGGTCACCGGGCTCCAGCTGCGGCGCTGTTCGCGCAGGTTGGTGATCATCTGATCGATGTCGGCATCGTTGATTTCAGCGCTGTGGCGGACCACAGTCAGCTTGCTGACGTCCACGTCGCCGAAGTCCGGCACCAGCTCGACGGTGGCCACGAAGGACAGCTCGCCCTCGCCCTTGTCGATGCGCGGCGTGCCGGCGATGCGCAGTTCGTGCTCGCGCAGGGCGGCGTCGAAGGTCTCACGCAGCAGGCCGTCGACGGCTTCGCTGCGGACCTGCTGGCCGAAACGCTGCTCGATCACCTTGGCCGGCACCTTGCCCGGGCGGAAGCCCTTGATGCGCGTGGTGCGGGCGATTTCGCCCAGACGGCCGCTGATGTGCGTCTGCAGGCGGTCTTCCGGCAGCGAGAAGGTCAGGCGGCGTTCCAGATTGCCAGTGGATTCGATCGAAGCTTGCATGTTGACTCCTGCCACCGGCGGCATGGGCCCCGGCACGATGTGATGGATGAAACGGGTTTTGGACGCGGGGTCGTGGACGCGCATGCCCGCCGCAGCCCTGTAGTTTCGCCGATAAACGCCAGCGCCGCCAGCGCGGACCGAGAACGCTCGGGGGCCGCCAGGGCCCAGCATGTGACCGTCTCCCCGATCGGGGACGTGCCCATGGTCATGGTGCCGGCGAAAACGCCCTGCACTGGTGCGAAAGGGGGGACTCGAACCCCCACGCCTTGCGGCACTGGAACCT
>Ga0213827_1001311_pt1 | contig 14465 bp, 13 predicted proteins | sample MC6MC0898MG_FD_180669 | JGI IMG/M metagenome (GOLD analysis project Ga0213827, IMG submission 180669) | Enriched soil aggregate microbial communities from Iowa State University, Ames, United States - MC6-MC0898-MG | ecosystem: Environmental > Terrestrial > Soil > Unclassified | place: USA: Iowa...
TGATCTCATGTTCCACCGTCTACTAAATATCCGTTAACGGAAAACCCGTGTACGGTTAAACCGGAAGCGGAATACCCGTACACGGAAAACCCATCAACGGAAAACCCGTTAACGGAAAATCCACCACTACTAATTAATAAATTACTAAATAATAAATTACTAATTAATAAATTACTAAAAATAATGATGATAAGAAGGGCGGTACTTGGAAAGCACATAGTAAAATCTGAAGAAATAATTTAGTGAAGCACATGAATTGGGATAGATAGCGAGCGACAACATTTGGAAGTAAAAGGGGATTATAATTTACCAGGACAAGTAATCGTTCTAAGTAACAGTAAAATGCAAGTCAATTCATTAGGGAAGACAAAAGGGCGGAAATGAAAGTGACAAATACAAATTGGAATCCCGATTCACCAGCTATGAAAATTAAAACAGAAAATTTTATTGTACAAGCGGCTTCACATCTGAAGGATTTACAAAATGGGACAATGACAACTGATCGTTTGGTAGGGGAGTATATTTCGTTTCAACAAATTCGGATTAAACAAGTAAACGAAGATAACGCTCTAATAGGCAGAAGCCTGGCAACAGGAACGTTATTCGTGTGCCAGACTTTGTATTATGCATAGTATTATGAAATATAGAATACAAGTCCTTTTCCTTCAACAATGGTTTTAGAATAGTACTTGCGAATGTCGTTAAAATAACTGTATAGATAGTCGAAAAACTGTTCTGCTTCCCCATCTTCCGCGTCGCCGTAGAGAGGGTAAATGGCCTCCTCAAGCATCTCGTTATAGTTGTATTTGGCAAGGAGCTCGTCTCGTGTCATGGCTTCAATGGCTTGATAGGCCTCGCGAATTTGCGGGGGTGTTAAATAAAAGGCGCCAAACTCTCCAAACTCTATAAGGTTGTCTTGATCCATTGGAATGACATAACTGAGCGGTGGTTCGCCGTCGCTAATATCTCCGCTGAGCATGTAATAAAGTGCCTGCCATGATTTGTCAATATCAAGATATTCTCTGTTATAAGGGTCCAGGTCTTCTAGCATTTTGGTTCTGGATACAAGTTGCTGGATTTCTTCCTCTGGCAAAGCCGTGTAGTAGCCGATCATTCCCATTTGTAATCTCCTCCTTATACGGACTGTCGCTTTTGTTATTAATAATATAATAACTTGAACATAGGAAGTTTTTAAGCATTTTTTATAAAAATTCCAATTAATTTTCTTGCTAAATAATAAACGCATGTTTTTGTGTAAACGAAATATATGTTCTTGTTTAAAGAGCGTGGAAGGTTGAAAGAGTAATTAGTTAAAGTAATGGCACATAATTAGTACTTCCTGTTTCTAATTAATAAAAGTGGATCGATAGGGTTAATTAATCCACCTGATACCGCATGTTGTTTTGAAGAAATAAAATGCTAAACGTAAGATTATGACTGTAGTAATTCATTGCTTTAAAGTGTTAATAATTTTCTGAAAAAAGTAAAAAATAACAGTGGAGTTGTTGACAAATATTTCTAAAGTATGATAACCTTCAAGAACACTATAACAAATTAAGCGAAGGAGGTCATGGCAATGTTAGTTTTACCAGTATCATATCAACACACAACTGCATACATTGTCCATGTCTTCTAGCTTTGTATTTTACATTGCAGCAAAAGGCATGGGTTACATCTTGCCTTTTATTAAGAGACACATGCTCTTTTTTAGGGGTATGTGTCTTTTTTGTTGCAAAAAAGGTTGTAGTGATAACAAAAAAAGGAGTGTATGCAGTATGCGAAACACAGTACTAAAAATGATTTTCAAAAAGGAATGTCTAGATAGTGGGTAGTAAGCCTCAACAGCACTGGAGAAAGAAGGTTATGATGTATGTTTGATGTTTTAAGTAAATTAAGCTGGTTTTTTAAGAAATACTGGAAGCAATATACAGTAGCAATTGTACTTTTAATAATTGCTAGTGGCTTGGAAGTTGTTCCACCGTATTTACTAGGGTCAATTATTGATCTATTGACTGCTGGAGAAATGACACCAGCTATATTATCAAAGTATATTTTGATTTTTGTTGGCATCATTATTGGCGGTTATGCCCTTAATTTTGTGTGGCAATTCAGATTATTCGAAGGAGCTATTAACCTAGAGAAAATTTTACGTCGGAATCTTATGCAGCATTTTCTACGCATGACGCCAACGTTTTATGAAAAAAATCGCACAGGAGATTTAATGGCACGTGCGACGAACGATTTAAACGCAGTGTCACTAACTGCTGGCTTCGGGATTATGACACTGATTGATTCCACAATCTACATGGGCTGTATTATTTTCGCCATGGGTTATTTGATTTCGTGGAAGCTTACATTTTTTGCAATGTTGCCCGTGCCGATCATGGCCATCCTTATTCAATATTTAGGGAAAATTGTGCATGAACGTTATATGAAGGCACAGGATGCTTTTGGAGAGCTGAATGATAGTGTTCTTGAGTCCGTTGCAGGTGTGCGAGTGGTACGCGCATATGTACAAGAAAAAAAGGACGAAGCAAATTTTGCAGAGATGAGCGAGAGTGTGTATGAAAAAAATATGCACACCGCAAAAATTAACGCCTTATTTGGACCGATTACAAAAGTCGGTACTGGGATCAGTTATGTTGTAGCGCTTGGCTATGGTGCTCATTTAGTAGCGACTGAGGCTATGACAGTTGGGCAGCTTGTAACGTTCAATGTTTACTTGGGGCTAGCAGTTTGGCCGATATTTGCAATTGGAGAACTTATCAATGTCATGCAGCAAGGAAGTGCTTCTCTTGATCGTGTACAGGAGACGCTAAACTACGAGGCGGATGTTCAAAATATTGCGAATCCACAAATGATTGCGACACCGAATGCAATTGGCTTTGATGATTTAACATTTCAATATCCAATGAGTCAGGTGAAAAACCTCCAGCGAATTTCGTTGTCGCTGAAAAAGGGGCAAACACTTGGGATTGTTGGTAAAACAGGAGCGGGGAAAACGACCTTCCTGCGACAATTATTACGTGAGTATCCAATGGGCGAGGGGCAGCTAACGATTGATGGAGTTGATATTACTGCACAGACGAAGGAGCAGTTACTCGATTGGATTGGTTATGTCCCACAGGATCATGTTCTATTCTCACGTACTATTCGTGAAAATGTTTTATTTGGGAAAGAAGATGCGACACAGGCTGATTTGCAGCAGGCGATTCGTGCAGCATACTTTGAAAAGGATTTGAAAAATTTACCGATGGGACTTGAGACACTTGTCGGTGAAAAGGGTGTATCTCTTTCGGGTGGTCAAAAGCAACGTGTGTCAATAGCGCGCGCTCTTATTAAGGACCCTGAAATTTTAATGCTTGATGACTCGCTTTCGGCCGTAGACGCAAAGACAGAGGCAAAAATTATTGAAAATATACAGCGAGAACGACAAGACAAAACGACGATTATTACAACACACCGTTTATCAGGAATTCAGCATGCTGACTTAATTATCGTGCTAGATGAAGGCCAAATTGTAGAGCAGGGAACACATGAGCAACTTCTTTCACAACAAGGATGGTATAAAGAGCAATTTGACCGTCAGCAGCTAGAAGGAGGTGCCTCATGAGTACGAGTCAACGTTTAATGCGCTATGCAATGTATTTTAAAAAACCGATATTACTTGGATTATTTTTCTTAACAATCGCCGTCTTTACGGAGCTTGTTGGGCCATTTATTGCAAAGCACATCATTGATAATTATATGACAATTGGCCACATCGAACTAAAACCAATTACTTGGCTATTACTTGTCTATTTAATTTTAGCAATAGCTACAGCGGTTTTACGCTATTTTATGTATATCTATTTACAAATGGGTGCCAACCGTGTTGTGCAAAAATTACGTAAGGATGTCTTTGAGCATATTCAAACATTGCCAATTCAATACTTCGATAATTTACCAGCGGGGAAAATTGTAGCACGTGTAACGAATGATACGGAGGCTGTTCGTAATTTATATGTTCAGGTACTTTCAAACTTCGTTACGAGCTTAATTTCGATTGTGGGTGTTTATATCGCACTTTTCATTTTAAATTGGAAAATGGCCTTCCTTGCATTAACGATGGTACCAATCGTTTATTTATGGATGATTTTATATCGTAAAGTTGCTTCGAAATATAATGATGTGATCAGAACGAAAATTGCTGATATTAACGCCATGATTAACGAATCGATTCAAGGGATGACGATTATTCAGGCATTCCGCCGTGAGCAGCAAATGACGAAGGAATTTGATGACATGAATAATGAGCATTATGCATATGAGCGTAAGCTACTTTTCCTTGATTCTGCAACTTCCTTCAACCTTGTTAATACATTAAGACTTATTATGTTTACGATCTTTATTCTCTACTTTGGTACACAGTCATTTACGGCAACGGAAGTTATTTCTGCGGGGACATTATATGCCTTTGTTGATTATTTAACGAAATTATTTAATCCAATAACGAATATCGTCAATCAATTCTCTCAGCTTGAGCGCTCGCTTGTTGCAGGGAAGCGTGTGTTTGAGGTGTTAGATATTAACGGGGAACCTGTATCTGAAAAAAGTTTACCTCGTTATAAAGGAAATGTAGTGTTCGAAGATGTTTCCTTTGCTTATAAAAATGATGAATATGTATTGAAAAACCTATCATTTGAAGCACACCAAGGCGAAACAATTGCCTTAGTTGGTCATACAGGATCTGGAAAAAGTTCGATTATGAACTTATTGTTCCGTTTCTATGACCCATCTAAAGGGAAAATCACGATTGATGGAATTGATATTACTTCGGCTCCTCGTCAAACAATGCGTGAACATATGGGCATTGTTCTTCAGGACCCATATTTATTTACAGGTACTATTGCTTCTAACGTCAGCCTAAACAACCCTAAAATTTCACGTGAAAAGATAGAAGCTTCGTTAAAGGCTGTTGGCGGAGAAAGTGTCCTAGCAAATTTGCCAGATGGATATGATGAGCCTGTTATAGAGAAGGGGAGCACATTGTCATCTGGGCAGCGTCAGTTAATTTCCTTTGCACGTGCTCTTGCCTTTGACCCGGCTATATTAATATTAGATGAAGCTACGTCTAATATTGATACGGAAACAGAGGAGATTATTCAGCATGCGATGGATGTGCTGAAAAAAGGACGTACAACATTTATTATTGCTCACCGACTTTCTACTATTAAAAATGCAGATCGTATTCTTGTCTTAGATCGAGGGAAGATTGTTGAGCGTGGCACACACGACGAGCTTTTAGCACAGGGCGGCATTTACGAAAAGATGTATCAAATGCAGGCGAATTCATTGCAATAATAATAATTTGAATGCTTGTGCCTATAAAATGGCATAAATGAAGCCCCACTTTACAAAAAAGTGGGGCTTTCTATTTAAGATGTACATTATTTTACATGTTTAAAGACATTGACAACAAAGAATAGCACTGAAATTGCTACAGCGATACCGCCACCAGATACGAACAGCTCAAATAACCAGTGTGGCACATTCATATGAACCATCATCATACCGATTAAGAGGAACGGTAATCCGAGATTGTAAAACCAAAATTGTGCTTTGGCCAGCCCCGTTTCCGCTGCATCTTTATAAATTGAATAAATTAAACCGATAAATCCAGTTGTCAGCCAACCTACTACACCAATGTGGGCATGTGTAGCCGTCCATTGAAGTTGAATTGTATAATGCATAAATAGTCCAAAAGCCGAAACAAGCATCAAATACATGACTGAAATTTTTATCCATTTAGCACCCATCGTAACCAACTCCTTTCTCGAAAGTGATTTAGCTAGCTACTACAGTTTATTCTGTCGAATAAAAAAGATGACATATTATTCTCTGAAAAATTAAAAAGTGTTTCATTGTAAAATACTAAATTTTTCCGTAGAATAGAAGCGTGAAAAGTAGAAATTTGTTATTAGGAGGTACTATGAAAAAGAAAATAATTTTATTAACGATGATTTTGACGGTTTGCTGCTTACCAATAACCTTTCTTGAAAAGGCTGAAGCAAGCGAGCAAACCATGACAACAAAGGTGAATAGTGTTCTTGCGAAAAATTGGAAGAATAATGAGTACAGCATTACCGTACGAGATATGGAAACCGGGGATGTACTTTACAATAAAAACGGTGAAAAAATGATACGTCCTGCTTCTACTCATAAGCTTTTGGTTAGTGCTGCTGCATTAGATTTACTTGGACCTGATTATCGCTTTGAAACGAAGGTCTATGTCGATGGTCCAATTGAAAACGGTGTACTTCAAGGTAATATTTATTTACAGGGTGGGGGAGATCCAACGCTGTTGCCTTCTCATCTAGATTCTTTTGCCAGTGGATTGAAAAAAATGGGCATATCGAAAATTACAGGTTCCTTAATTGCGGATGATACGTGGTTTGATACAGATCGCTTACCGAAGGGAATTGTACCGCAAGAAGAAGCATTACCTTATGCCTCACGTATTTCTGCATTAACGATTTCGCCAAATGAGCAATACGATATTGCGACTGTCCAAGTTAAAGTGACTGGTTCAAAGGTCGGCACTACAGCGAATGTTCAGCTTGTACCGTTTGCTAGTACAATTCCCATTGTTAACAAAACAAAAGTTGTTAAAAAGGGCGAGAAAAGTACGGTAAAGATTACACGAGAGTATGGTAAAGATCGAATTGTTGTGACAGGGAATTTACCCGCAGGTTCAGAGAAAAGTACATATGTCACTGTCTATGACCCAACCTTGTATACACTCGATGTATTTCGGGAAAAATTAGTGGCAAAAGGTATTCAAACAATGCCTCTTAAGATGGGACAAGTACCTGAAAATGCTCAGCAAGTAGGTATTTCTTATTCAAAGCCATTAAAAGATATTAACTTTAAATTTTTGAAGTTAAGCAATAATGGTATGGGTGATATGTTTACAAAACAACTTGGACGAGAACTACTTGGAGAAGGAAGCTGGTCTGCTGGCATTCAAGCAATTCGTACATACGGTAATGATATTGGGCTAAATATGGATCAATGGGTTTTTGAAGATGGTTCAGGTTTAAGTCATCAAAATCGAGCAAGTAGTATGCAAGAAAGTTTATTATTATATAAAGTTCGAAGTAAATCCTGGTATTACTCATATTTAGATGCATTACCGCATGCAGGGAGAAAGGGTAAGCTTGTTGGTGCAACTTTAGAAAATCGTATGAAGGGCTATAGTGTATCTGCAAAAACAGGCTATATTTCTGGTACACATTCTTTAAGTGGCTATGTAAAAGGAAAAAGTGGCAAATGGTATATTTTTAGTATTTTAACACAGGGCAATAAAACTTCAGCAATCCCAACTATTGATGAGATTGTCAAGCAGATTGCAAATGAAATGTAAGGATGTTGAACAACGTAGTTTCATTACATTTAGTTTAATGTTAAACTAAATGATGAAATTAGTTACTTGCTAATTGATCAGGTGTACAAGGGTTGAAAAAACAGACATTGAGTATTACGAAGTGGCTAAAAATAAGATCCCTTTAGTTGCTTTGGTGATATTCAATAAAATTAGATGTGCAGCTGTTTTCTTAGCTCCAGATAATTCTCAATATATCACTCAATTATTGTGGACAGGGAGTCAGTAAGCTTCATTAATTTCTCAGGTGTTTGAGGAGGATTTTTTTGAAAGAAACAAATATTTTTAAGCTTATCCATATGGTTGAACAGATGAATAATGCCAATATTATACGTTTTACAAAAGCGTTTCCGTATCCGTTAGGGATCTCACCAATTTTAGTATTAAATGAGTTACACGCGAAAGGTCCGCAAAAGCAGGCTGAGTTAGCAGGAACGCTCGGCTATACAAAAGGGGCAATGACGAGTATTGCTGAAAAATTAGTAAAGCTCGGTTTAGCGGAAAGACTGTATGACTCATCTGACCGTCGTATTATTCGATTACAAATAACGGATGAAGGTGAAAAAGCCTTAGCGAAAGCCCAATCAATTGGCCAAGAGGTTTTTATGCAGCTTTTTGATGTATTGACTGATGAAGAAATTGCGCAATATTTGCTGATTCAAGAAAAATTAGTGCAAGGAATACAAGACAAAAGCTTATAGAAAAAGAAGTTTTACTCAGTAACATTAAAGACAAGTAATGGATTATGATGGTTTATTTCCTCATTACTTGTTTATCGGATTATGATCAATGTTAGTTGAATGAGGAATAATTTGCAAATAGAGGAAGCCTGTCGTACATTTAGTAAATACTAGTGTACGTCTTTTTTTCGTCTAGTATGCATATAAATAGACCATATAAACTTTTTTTCAACTTAAAACGTCAAAAAGAGGGGTAAATTTGGTCAGTAAGAAAGGACTTATGTATGGAAAAAAACATGAAGCGCTCTAAGGAAAAAAAGAGCAAGAAAAAAATCTGGCTTTGGATAGTAGGTAGCTTAATAGCAATTTTTTTAATTTTTATAGGTACTGCTTATTATTCGATCCATAAAACGATGAATAAAATAAATACACCATTAGAAACGACAGATAGTGGAGAAAAAGAACAAAAAACAGTGACAAAAAAAGAGCCGTTTTCTGTGTTAATGCTTGGAGTGGACGAACGCAAAGATGATAGTGGACGTTCAGACACGATGATTGTCGTTACTGTAAACCCTGAGAAACAAACGATGAAGATGCTTAGTATACCTCGAGATACTCGTACAGAAATTATCGGCCATGATTCCGTCGATAAAATTAATCATGCTTATGCATTTGGTGGTGTCCCAATGGCGGTGGATACGGTGGAGCATTTTTTAGATATTCCTATTGATTATTATGTGTATATCAATATGGATGGCTTCCTGCAAATTATCGACACGATTGGTGGGATAACAATCGAAAATGACATGGATTTAACCTATGATTCGTATCATTATCCAAAGGGAGAGATTACTTTAAACGGTGAGGAGGCATTAATTTTTTCACGTATTCGTTATGAAGATCCTCGCGGTGATTTTGGTCGTCAAATTCGCCAACGACAAATTATTGAGGCGGTCCTGAAAAAAGCTTCAACGACACCATCTATCTTATTAAAGGCTACAGATATGCTTGATGTAGTAGGCGATAATGTCCGTATGAATTTTACGATGAAGGATTTAATCCAGCTACAAAGTATTTATAAAAAAATGGATCGCAATATTGATCAGCTGTCATTTGAAGCGGAGGGTGGCGAAAGAATTAATCACATATGGTATTACATCCCTGATGAGACTGAGCTAGGCAAAATCCAATCGGAATTAAAAGCCCATTTGCAATAAATTATAAGAATGAATCAATTCGGTATGATAGCTGTAAATCTTTTGGCAAAGAAGGGAGGGAGATGAATGAATGCGAGGACCCAGGTGCTTAGGTATACAGCTCTCAATAATTGCATGCAAAGCTATGTACCTAAACGAAAAGTTCAAAAAAATCCAGTCAGTTCAGCTATACGACATTTACAACTATTGTGCTTAAAAATTTTCATGTGAAACATAAAAAATCATTCAGGTAGTGTGCATGCCTAGTTGAATGATTTTTTTATTTTGTTTGAAATATCAGAAAATTGGGTGTATAATAATATTAGAAATGGTTGAGGGAGTGATTGTGATGATTATAGGCACAATTTTATTAGCAGTTGCATTACACGCAGGGATTGTTTTAGCAGTAGATTTATTGAATGAGCAGCATCACTCTACTACGCAAAGTAACCATTCATAATCGTGAAAACAAAAAAATAGAAGACATCTAGACAAAGTGATCATGTAGCTTTGTCTATTTTTTGTGGCTCATCAGCAAAAATTGACGACGACATTTGATAAGAAGTATGCCTTATATCAGGCATGTTGATTAGGGAAAAAATAGGTTTATTATTGAGCGACTCCTTGGGGATCAAGGTGATGAACCTTTTCTGTGAACTCGAAACTATTTATGTGATTCATTCGTCAATATACTGTATAAAATGTTATACTATAAAAAAACAGTATCGGGGAATGAACATGCAAGAAGAGAAAACAAGTTTTAAAAAAGAGTTACTATCCTATCTTAAAATTATTGTCATTACAGCTATAGTTGTTTTAGGATGTAAGCAATTTTTATTTGCACCGATTAAAGTGCAAGGGGCTTCTATGTACCCGACTTATCATGATAAGGATATTATTATTGTAAGTAAAATGAGTAAAATTGATCGCTTTGATCAAATTGTTTTTCAATCACCAACAGAAGATGAACTATATATTAAACGAGTAATTGGCCTACCAGGTGATACAGTTGAAATGAAGGACGATGTTTTGTATGTAAATGGTAAAGCCTATAAAGAAGATTATGTGAATCGTCAAACAGATGATCCTAATCAATTACGTATTACAGAAAATTTCACGTTAGAGCAATTATTAAAAGAGAAAAAAGTGCCTGAAGGTATGTATTTTGTACTTGGGGACAATCGACTAAAAAGTTACGATAGCCGCCACTATGGTTTAATTTCTGAGGATGCCATTTACGGTGAAGCGAAAGTAACACTTTATCCGTTTAGTAACTTCCATCTTGGCTCAAAATAATAAAGACTTTCAGTAAGAAAGAGGCTACGCATGAGTGGCCTCTTTTTTTGATTTTTTAGTTAGCGGATAATGCCGTACAAACTTTATAGTCGGGATAATGGACACAAACTGTTGAATTTTCAACCGTTTCTTTTATGGGGATTTGCTGTTTGCTCAGACTAGGGGAAATGATTGTTGGCTCATCGATTGTGAGCTCTTCTACTACTAGTTCTACGCCATAAAACAACATCAGAAAATAGCATACTAAACCTAATATACGCAAACAATCACCTCGCAATTTTCCGTTCTATTATTATGTATGGTCAAACTTTAAAAAATATAAGTAAAATCTAAAATTTCTCTCTTTTGCATGGACTTTTTTTACGGAATGATTGGCGTTTAATGAGGGAAAGTGCTATAGTGAAACGATTTTATGGATGATAAAGAAGAGAGAAGAATGACAATAAAAAATTGTTGTCATGTAAAATTCAATATGCTACTATAGCTAAAGTAAATATTTGAACTGTATAACCTCAATGATATGGATTGAGGGTCTCTACCAGGAACCATAAAATCCTGACTACAAAAATTTTGCTTCATTTTTGTAGTCAGGATTTTTTTGTCTTTATTCGGTAGGTGTTTAGACATATTGAAAACCCTCTCTACAAAAATGAAGGTTAGAAGGGTGATTTTTATGAATTGGAGAGTTTATATTCTTGCCGTTACTACCTTTACAGTAGGACTGGTGGAATTGATTGTTGGAGGTATATTACCAAAAATTGCAGAGGATTTAAATGTGTCCTTAGCAACAGCAGGACAATTAATTACTATTTTTGCTCTCGTCTATGCAATATCTGCGCCTGTCCTTTTATCATTAACGGCAAAAGTGGAAAGGAAGCGCCTTTATCTTATTTCTTTATTTATTTTTACTTTAGGAAATGTGATGACTTTTTTTAGTACGACATTCTTGACAGTTATGATTGCTAGAATTTTTACCGCGATGAGTACAGCGTTGGTCATTGTGTTATCCTTAACGATTACAACAAAAATTGTTGAGCCAAGACATCGTGCAAAAGCTCTAGGTCTTGTTTTCGTAGGTGTAAGTTCGGCACTTGTCATCGGTGTCCCAGTGGGGATATTTGTGACAGAGGCATTTGGTTGGCGAGCTGTGTTCTTAGGGATCGCTCTTCTTTCAGCTATATCCATGATTCTTAATGCGTTACTACTTGAAAAAATGCCAGTTGTAGAAGTTGTTCCATTAAAGGCACAAATTAAATCATTAGCAAATTTAAAAATCCTTAGTGCGCAATTAACAACAATGTTTATGCTAGCTGGTCATTATATGCTATATGCTTATTTAACACCATTTTTAGTAGAAGCATTTGATATGAACGCCTCTTGGATTAGTATTTGCTATTTGATCTTCGGGATCTCTTCTGTCAGTGGGAATGCTCTCGGTGGTTGGTTAAGTGATACAATTGGTACTGGAAAAGCAATTTTAATTGTTGTTTCAACATTTGTGCTTGTATTATTTAGTATCCCTTATACGATTGTCGCTTTACCACTCTTTTTAATCGTGACGGTTTTATGGGGTGCACTTAGCTGGGCACTTACACCTCCATTACAAAATTATTTAATACAAATTGATCCAAAAACATCGGATATTCAGCAAAGCTTAAATACAGCTGCGTTACAAATCGGTATATCCATAGGGTCAGCTGTTGGTGGAGCTATGTTTACTGTTACTGGTTCTGTTATGCACTTAGCTAGCTTCGGTGCCATTTTAGCTTTATGTGCTTTAGGCTGTGCTATTTTCTCTCTAAAAAGAGCACCAGTTTCACATGACACTGAGCTAGGGTTGAACTCCGCTCACAACAACTCATAGTTTAAAGTAGAAAATTTTTGGCTGAAATATCCAAAAATACTACTGGAAAAGAAGGACAATCTTATAGAGAGGTAGAATGGAAGTTTAGGAGGAGGTTGGTAAATACATGCAGATAGATTTAACTTCTTTCAGCGGTTCCAAACATCCGCTGAAAGAAGTTAAAGCCTCCGGCGGATGTCAAGGAATCGGAAAGGAGTTCTTTGTGCAAGCACAAAGCCGATTCCGGACGCAATTATGCCGAGGCATAATTGATTAGAGTTTAAAAGTTCAAATGTGAAAGTTGTCGCAACAATTGACCAGACGCTTTATCGCAATGTGGGTGCTATTATTTTATATGAAGAAGATTCCCACACTTTATCTGTACGAAAACTAAAACGAAAAATCGCTGATGAATATATACCAACAGACGAACTCGAAAACTTCATGTTTGACTCTCAAGCGGATGCTATAAAGTTCACGCATAAACTTACTAGAATGAGTGCACTTGATTATTTATTAGTAGCGAATAAAGAGAAACAAGTAAAATAATAAAGTAATTGCAAGACTGGCCTAATAGGGAGTCCATGCATGTGACAAAGGCATTTGGAATAGCCATATTCCAAATGTCTTTTTTTAGTGTTATAGCTAGCAAGAGTAGATTGAATTTACGTCATATTTTCACCTATCTGACAAATAATTAATTTCCCTATCGATTATTATCATACTGGAATAGGACAAGGAATAGATTGTTGTAGTTACAGTATTTTAGAGGCCAAGTAGATAGAGATTCTGATGATTGATGACTATTTTTAGGATGTATATTCAAGCGAATTTATACTCTCCCTAAGAGTTCAGAATAGGGTGGATACTGAGAGTTTCTTTAATTGGCAGGATCATCTAATCATTTCAAATGGAGGGGGAATCGAATGTCAGAATATCATCAACAATCGTCAGCTGAAGTTATGAAAACTTTGAACGTGACAGATCAAGGATTGAGTGATTATGACGTTCAAAAGAGACAAGAAGTATACGGCTATAATGTATTAGAGGAAGGCAAAAAAACAAGTACATTTGCCGTTTTCTTTGGACAGTTTAAAGATTTATTAGTCATAATTTTAATTATTGCTGCTTTGGTTTCATTTCTATTAGGGGAAGTAGAAAGCACGATTGTGATTATGATTGTCGTTATTTTAAATGCTATTCTAGGCACTGTACAACATGTCAAGGCAGAACAGTCTTTGGATAATTTAAAAGCCTTAACTTCTCCAATTGCAAAAGTCATGCGAAATAATCAGCTAATAGAGGTTTCTTCGGAAGATATAGTCGTAGGAGATCTTCTTTATTTGGAGGCTGGCGATTATATAAATGCGGATGGGAGATTATTAGAAAGTTATAATTTGCATATTAATGAAAGCTCACTAACAGGTGAATCAATTGCTGTCGCGAAAATGATAGACCCCATCAAAGAAAACAATATAACTGTTGCTGATAAAAAGAATATGGTATACTCTGGAAGTTTTGTGACGAATGGTCGCGGTATCGTCATGGTTACAGCAATCGGTATGCAAACTGAAATCGGTAAAATTGCCAATTTACTAGATACGGCGAAAGAGAAGAAAACGCCTTTACAAATAAATTTGGATCAATTTGGCGAAAAATTAGCTTTAGGTATTACGCTAATCTGTTTAGCTATTTTCACAATTGACCTTATTCGAGGACGTGCATTAGTAGAATCATTTATGTTCGCCGTTTCACTTGCTGTTGCAGCTATTCCAGAAGCATTAAGCTCGATTGTTACGATCGTACTAGCTTTTGGGACACAAAAAATGGCCAAGGAAAGTGCCATTATACGAAAGCTCTATGCCGTTGAAAGTCTTGGAAGTGTATCTGTCATTTGTTCAGATAAAACAGGAACATTAACTGAAAATAAAATGGTTGTGCAAGAAGTATATGTGGACGAAAAAATTATTCCATATGATCGTTTAAACACTAGAAATGCAGTTGAGAAAAACCTTATGGTAAAGGCA